>Ga0183095_10297_pt2 | contig 157237 bp, 176 predicted proteins | sample BioMet4_FD_130346 | JGI IMG/M metagenome (GOLD analysis project Ga0183095, IMG submission 130346) | Microbial communities from bioreactor (seeded with sewage sludge) at LBNL, California, USA - Biofuel metagenome 4 (v2) (version 3) | ecosystem: Engineered > Bioreactor > Anaerobic > Unclassified ...
GTAAGCAGGCTTTTCAATTCATCCTTGTGCTTCGTTTCGAGTTCGTCAAGACAGCCCGTTATTGCACATCTGAAAGAGGCGAAGCTGCTGTAATATTCCGAATACAGGCATTGCCTCCTGATGAATTTCCACAGTCGTTCGATCAAGTTGAGATTGGGAGAATAGCTTGGCAGGAACAGCAGTTCTATGCCCAACGCTCCGGCATAGTCCTGTACCACATGGCAACGTTGATACCGCGCGTTGTCGAGAATGACTGTTACGGGAATCGAGCGATGCCGTTTGGAAATCTCGAGAAGCAGCTCCTTCACGGTGTCTGCATTGACGAACGTATCATTCACGACACAGACGAGGCGTTTACTCACGGCGTTCAGTGCGCCCAAAACATTGAGCCGCCGCCGTCCAGCCGGCGTTTTGATGAAGATTCTGGCAAAGCACCAGAGAAAGCCCAAGCATGGCGCGAGGACAAAATGCGCGGCATCTACGAAATAGACGGCGCGTTTCCCTTCTTTCGCCTCATTGAGCCTCGGCTCAAGCTCTTTTTTTTAAAGACCTCCTGCTCTGCCACGTCAGCCTTGCCGGGAATCCCACCCACCTTGCGCACGGACATGCCAAGCTTGCGGACAAAACTCCATATCTGTGGAATGCTGCGCTCAAGCCCAGTGAGGCTTTTTATTCTCTGGCGAGCCTCCTTCAAAGTTGCAGGCGGTTTCATCGCGAACTCTTTCTTGATGGAGATCGCGAATGTATTCAGCTCGCTCGGATGACCTCGATGCAAATTTAGGGTGAGTCTATCGATTCCACCTTCCATGTATTGCTCCATGTAGGAAAGAAATGTGGGGAGAGATATTCGCAAAATCTTGCATATCCTCCCGTGCTCGATGCCCAGGCTCTTCAAATATACTGCCAAGAGCTTCCGGCGCATTTGCGGACTGGGATTCATGTCGTGCGCTTCGTATAGCGCATCAATCTCCTCGGCGCTGAAGTCAATATTGATCATTGCGCATCTCCTCGGTTTTACAGACACCGATAAGATACCACAAAATATTAATATTTCAACCTAATACAGTATAATTTGCTCTCAATAGCGTAAGGGCACGACAGTCGCTCCCAAATTCATCAAGGCAGTATCAAAATTGTGTCGAAAACTATGGAACGTCTTCTTCCGGTCGTTGGTGATATGTTCACGTTTGAATTTGGAGAAGAAGACCTGAAGCGTTCTGATATAACCACTTCTGGGGCGATAAACCATGGTGCTGAATAACTGATTGCGGTTATCGCTAGGCGTGTCATCATTACAGAATCGACGGTTTGAGTTTACCACATCGAGGAAGCCCAATTTCAAAAGTACCGGATGAATCGGAATCACGCGACGTGACGGTGCATTCTTGGCACGTTGCGCCGTGGTGTTATCGGCGGTAATATTGATACAAGGGACCCCATCAGCCAGAACGATGTCTTTTATGAACAACTGGCAAATCTCGTTTTCCCGCATTCCCTGAAATATTGCCAACATGATAATCCAAAATCGTTCACGCTCAAGAGTTCCAAAGGGCGTATTCGAAGGATAACGCCCCGGCTTCAAGAGCGTGATAATCTTGATAAGTTCGGCTTTCGTAAACGGCTTGCGCTGGTCTTGGTCGGCCTCCGGGTTCTTGAGCATCAGATTGCGTGTCGGGTCATCGGCAATGGTTTTGTTATCCAGACACCAGCGGAAAAATCGTCCGAACAAGTCCAAATATTTATTGACGGAAACGATGCCGATTTTTTCCGTGCCGGGGACTTCAAGTTGTTGTCTCAACGTCAAATTTTTCAGGTCAGGCCGCTTGTTACGGTTCTTGGGAAGGCATTTCAAGACCTTATCCCGAAGTTCCAGCATCCGGTCTCTGGTAATGGTTTTGACATCGGTGTCAGGACCAAAATATTCCGTCATCACGCCAAGGTATGCTTGGGCTTCCTGAATATAGTGTTCGGTCCAACGATGAGCATTTAATTGTTCATCGCAGAGCTTGTCGATAAGCGGTTTCAGCGGCGCGGGGGGAAGAGGCTCCGGCTTGGGCGGCAATAACGGAGCGACCGTTTCAGCAATGACCGTTCTCAAGGTTTCAATATCCATGTTGGGGACAACACGCTCTGCTTGGGCCTCTTTAAAGACGGTCTTCGGCTGTACCATGGAATCGACTGCATCGTCAATTGAGATTTTCTGCACTACGGCCTCGGCCATACCCTGAGCGTTAAAGCTCTCCGCCGTGCGGGGCAGAAGCGGCGAATCATAGCCGTTGTCATAGTTACCCTGAAGTCTCTGCTTGCCGATTTTAAAGGCTTCTATCATGCCCTTGGCATAAGTGCGTACCGCCCAAAGATAATTATCGTCAGTCGGCGGTACGTCAATGCCTTTGATTTGGGGAACCACGTTCTCATCCTCGCTGACAATCTCCATCTGCGGAGCAAAATAGGCGGCAAGGGTTTTGGTATCGTTAGCGGCAAGACATTGCTGCAAGTGAGCTATCGTCTGGTCATAGGTCCACAACAGTTCGCCGGGATTGCTGCGCGGGGAAGTACGAGCGTTTTCCATCAACCCTTCCTCGTGGACGGCAAGAATTTCCTGAATTCTGGCTTTGATTAACTCCATGATGTACGCACGGTCCACAGCTACCCCCTTGACGTGACGGATTAAGTTACAGGCGTATGGATAGAGTAATTTAGCCACATAGAGAGCGGTCTGCAAGGATTTCGTCCGCAACGAGACCCGAAGACTGGTATCGTGCCATTGTCCGATTAAGGGTTTCGGTACATGCAGACGAAAATGATACCATTGACCCCGGCGGCAAAGATAGCTTTTCCCCGGCATTGGAACATGCTCCGAAAAAAGGTCACAAAAAGGTCACACCCGACCGTTCTTCGGCACTAAAATGAACCATTCTTGAGGGTAGATTTGAGGGATAAAAAAATGGTGCCGAAGGTGGGATTCGAACCCACACGACCGGGGGCCACTACGCCCTGAACGTAGCGCGTCTGCCAGTTCCGCCACTTCGGCATTGTAAATCGTTGGATAAGATTTACAAGGGTTATAGAATAACCGAATTCTTGCTCATTACAAGCGAAGTCCCAAAAAAAAGCGCAAAAAGTTAAAAAAAACTGGCGCTAATCGTATGCCGGTATTAGATTACTTCCATAATAATCAAACGAAAGAGAATCTGATGGGAAAAAAACTATGGGTTTTGTCGAACGGTGCCCCGGCAAATGTTGAAAAGGAGTTGATTGAGAAATTTTCGTTTCCACGTCCGATCGCCGTTTATCTGGCCGCACGTGGTGTAACCCCGGACAATGTCGAATATTTTCTCAAACCGAGTTTGGCAAAATTGTCCGATCCTTATCGTTTTCCGGGCATTGAAAAAGCGGCGGAACGGCTGTGGGCGGCAATCCGCAACAAAGAACTGATTCTGATCCATGGCGACTACGATACCGATGGTATCACGGCTACTGCTTTGTTGGCTTATGTATTGCGTAAAAACGGGGCCGAGGTCTGGTCGTTTATTCCACACCGCTTTGATGATGGATATGGTTTTACTCCGGAATCACTGGATAAAGCCATTGCCGAACTGCCGAGGCAGTGTGGTGTACTGATTACCGTCGACTGCGGCATTACCAGTATCGACGCGGTTAAATCCGCCAATGCCAAAGGAATTGATGTCATTATTACCGACCATCACGAGCCGGGGGAAGAATTGCCACAGGCGTTGGCAACCATCAATCCTAAACTTTATTCAGATTTGGAAGATTTGCACTTGCTTTCCGGCGCCGGTACGGCGTTTAAATTATCCCACGCATTCGTCAAATACGGACGAGAACAAAACATGGGCGGGTTCACGACCAACCTGCAAGATGTGCTTGACTATGTGGCATTGGGGACAATTGCCGATATTGTTCCGCTGTTGGGTGAAAATCGAATCATGGTCAAACATGGCATTGAACTGCTGAAAAAACAATTGCGTCCCGGTATTCGGGCGTTGATTGAAACCGCCAAAATTCGTACAGGGCTGAAACCTTCCGATATTACGTTTAAGCTGGCGCCGCGGATCAATGCCGCCGGGCGGCTTGGCGATGCGACAACCGCGCTACGTCTGCTGGAAGCCGACAACATTGTGGAAGCCTACCGCTATTCCGCCATGCTGGAAGAATATAACTGTCAGCGGCAGGAAAAAGAACAGGAAATCTATCTGGAAGCCCATGCGCAGATCGAAGAAAATATTGATATTGCCAATCGGTATTCTATTTTGGTGGCGGGAAAGAACTGGCATCAAGGCGTGATCGGAATTGTTGCTTCACGTCTGGCCCGCGACTATAACCGGCCGGCCATCGTTCTGACGATCATGGACGGCGAAGCGCACGGGTCCGGCCGCAGTATCGGCAGTTTGAATCTAGTGAAAGTGTTGGCGGGGACCTCGTCGCTGCTGACCCGGTTCGGCGGTCATCCGATGGCGGTGGGACTTGGGTTGGAAGAAAAAAATATCGTTCCGTTCAGCGAAGCGCTGGAGAAAAGCGTCCGCCAAGAATTAACGGCTGACGACTTGAAAGAGACTACGGAATATGACGGTCATGCGGAATTCAGTGAACTGGATAACAACTTTTTCAAATATCTGGAAATGCTTCATCCGTTCGGTCACCGCAATTCCAAACCGGTCTATCTATTCAGCGGCGTTCGCGTAGTAAAATGTTCAGCCATCGGGCAGAAGCATTGCCGTGGTTTGCTGGTCGACAAATATAGTCAGGCCATGGAATTCATCGCCTTTAACAGCGATCCGAACGAAATTCGCAATGCCGTGCTGGATATTTTGGCAACTCCGCAGATTAACGATTATTATCCGGACAAGAAACCGCAGTTACAAATTGTCGATTACCGGATGAGCTTCTAGGCGTGGTGAATTTCTGTCGGGGCTTTTTTCGCAGTCCCAACGGTGGAATTTCACACTTCGTTGGTGTAAATTGAGAATGGTGTTTATGCCTGAATGGCGGAATGGCAGACGCAACGGACTTAAAATCCGTTGGCCGCAAGGTCGTGCGGGTTCGACTCCCGCTTCAGGCACTATCTTCAATATCAAGTACTTATATATCCAAAATGCCCGACAAAATGTTAATAATTTGTTGTTTTTGTTACGCCCTGATACGCTATGATATGGTTAAATTTGGCTACAATTTGGCTACAAATTTTTGAGGGTGGCACAATTTTTTAGATATCCTCCATGTTAACTGTCTGCCCAGCCAGCGCATGGGTACAATCGGAAAGGTACTGGATCTTACCGTCGCGGATAAACAAATGGCATCGAGTCGGGCCATGTTCGTTGCCGCTGATGGTTAATACGCTACCCTCCACGGTGGGATGATTGGGATCACCATTCCACGACCAGCGCGGCTCCGGCCCTGTTACACGGAATCCGTGCGCGGGGTGACGACAGCCGGGACAGATGAAAATATGAGTCAACGCCAGCGGATTATCCGGTTGCGGTGGGAGTTCAATGACTTTTGCCATGGCAAAACCTCCGTAGCAAAGTCCACCCTGCCGTCAGCCACGCCCAGATCATCTCGCCCGCGATAAACAATCCATAGGGAATTGCCAGAAGCATTCCCGGGATTGCCCAGATCATCGCCATCGGGAACGATTGCAGCCGTTCCCGCAGCGAAACAGGACGGTCGGCCATGCCGCAGGCATAACGGTTAATGATCCACGCCGTCAGCAGCCAGAACGGAATACCGAACAGTAACAAATAACCATACCAATGCATACTATCGTTCTCCCGTAGGTTTTTGAATGAATTTCAGAATATTCAGCGGCGAATCGCCCTTGAGCTGATAAATGGTATCGGCAAAAATCCCGTGCGCACAACCGTATCGGATCACGTCGCCCGGCGTCTGCATACTCGCATTGATATCCATCGGCCAGATCCCGGCCTGCTGATAGAGATAGACGATCAGTTCGGAGCAGAACACCCGGGAGACATCAGGCTGCGTTTTCAGCCATTTCCGCAGCCATTCCGGATCGCCCAGCCAATCTAGAATTCCGGCTCCGATCGCCTGCGGAATATCGTATTGGGTATTGACCATTTTCCGGCATCCAGACGCGAATGCCAGCAGATTGAATTGGCTCCGCGCTTCCGGCGACAACGGCAACAGCCAGATTACCCGGTCGAACGGAGTATTCAGAAGCGCATGCAGATCGTCGCAGGAAACCGCCGGTTCGTGCGCCTCGATCGCCAGCGGCTTCGGTTGCGTTTCGCAAATTGTCGCCACATGAGAAACCGGCGAATGAGTCGTTTCGATAATGGCCCGGCAGATTCCGGTATCGCCATGGCATGCCAGCAGGTCGCCGATCATCATCGGCACCTGGTCGATGGAAGTCTGAACGATTTTCATAATTTCATCTCCCGATGATCGGAGGATGAAACCGCCGTTGCCGCCCGACGGCGCAATCGGGCCAGCGCAAAATCGGAAACGATGGCGGCCGTCAACGCCGCCGCGAATTGTCCCGGCTGGCTGACCTTGCCATAATCACATCCCCACCAGGCCAGCAACGCTCCGGCAATGCCGATAATGGCCGACCCCGCATAGCGGCGCAGAGGATAGGTGACAGCGGTATCATCGATCAGCAACCGGACGATTCCGCCGATCGCGCCGCACAGCAATACGACCAGCCAGATCAAATACGGATTAACGATGGTCGGCATGTTCCAGTTCTCCGGTTAAGATTTCCATGATTTTTTTCATATAGATTTGCCAGGCTGCTCCCTTGGCGGCTTCGGCATACGGCCGCAAGGCATCATTGCCGGGCGGCAACGCCGCGTCGATTTCCGCCATTTGATTTTGCAAATCTTTAACCGCGCCCAGAATTAACGCCTGATGGTTCATTTTTTCGCATCCTTTGAATTCGATTTTGCGGGGGATAAGGCATTCCCGGAAGTGGACGTCATTCCCGGACCAAGCATCAGGCCATTCCGGGAAACCGTTCCCAGCAGATGATAATCGGTATGTTCCGCAGCGGGAGACGCGATGACCGTTTTCGGGTCCGACGATTTCGGGGAATCGCCGCCAAACAACACTTTCAGTTTCTGCCAACTGGTAGCGGTCGTATCGGCACTCCGGAACGCGGCCAGCCGGGCGGCGGTTTCAGCGGCGGTTTCGCCCGGGCATCCGGTGTACGCTTCGACATATCCGCTGGCGCTGAATCCAAAGATGGACAAAAATTGGCTTAACAATGTGGACTGATTGGCCTTGAGATACATCGGTGGACAACTCTGGCCCTTATTGAATTTTGCGGAACTCTGGTAAGCGTGGGCGCCGCCGCCGCCCAGAACATTGGGCAACGGCGTACCGGATTCCGAGCCGCCAGCGGTTTCCACTTTGAGGGCTTCCACTTCGCCGCCGGCGTTGATCGATTTGTCGGTGGTCGGCCAGCTTTTGCAGCCGGCCGCCAATATCAGACCGGGAACCATCAATAAAAACATTTTCATTTTCATACGGGCAACTCCTTTTCGTTGATGGAAAAAGTCAAACCCGTCTGTTGAAAAATGGCCGCCAGTGCGAGACGATACGGACGCAGATCCACGGCTTCCAGCATGTCCGGCGCAATCGCCTGACACAAGCCCGGGCGATTATTAAACCGGTACCCGGCCGCCGTGCCGCCGGTCCGATCGATAACGATTTTGAAACACTGTTCCGGAACCATGATCAATGACGCCAGTTGCCGGTGCTCGGCATTCTGATAGGCCGGTCCGGCGATGATCACCAGATCCGCCTGTGCCGCCTGACGGCGGCACGACATTTCCAGAGCCTTCCACAAGCCTCGGTTGAGGTTCGGCGTCTGCGGCATCTGGTTTTCAGCGCAGAACGTAGCGGACATCGCGGCGGCATCATACGCCATATCTTCCGCCGGACAGCAATGGCCGATATCGTAACCGGATTCGGCGTAATTGCGCCGAACCGCCGCCGGAAACTCCAAGCCGGTCCGGGAACAGCCTTCCCGCAGATTGCGCGACGTCAAGCGCCACATCACCCACGCGGGAACGCCGAAGCCCGGCTTGGGTTCGGAAACAAACTCGGGGCAGACATATCGTCCGGCATCGGCTCCGCAATAAGACGCCAGCACCGGATCGATGATCGATGGATTCGAATCGGCCATCAGTAACCCAGTTCCTCATTGGTCAACACCGCCAGGGCGAACACGTCGCCGGAAGCGAGAACCGACTTGGGCAGATAGCAATGGCCGTAGAACCCGTTCGGCGATTTGACGCCCCATTCGCCCCATGAGTTCTGGTCCTGATAATACGGCTGTCCGTCGATCCTGTGTTTGCCGTTCAGACGGGTCAGGTGTCCGCCAATTACCTCGCCGGCATCGGCATTCGCGGGAATGATCCCGGTCTTGGCTACATCTTCCGATTCCCATGCTTCCCGGATCTGCATCCCGATCAACACATCGTAACCATTGGCAATCGCCTGATCAACAATCAGCGGCGCGGTCGGTCCCGGCGCAATCCAGTAATATTTTAACAGCTGATTGTCGAGCGCCGCCGTTTTCACGTTATCCGGCGGCATCTGCCAGATCACGTCTTCGGTATCGGTGGACAGCGGATACGGAAAATCTTCTTCCCGGACCATACCGTATTTGACCATGGCTTTCAGCAGTGCCGGCATGGTGGCGCCTTCTTCGTGTTCGGTGTACCCGCCGTCCTGCACCTTGGTCATGATCGAGACATAGCGGGCGGAGAAATCCAGCAGATCGCCATGCAGTTTCTGCCGCAACGTTTCATAGGCACCGGCCGCGCCGTTGCCGTAGCACCAGGGCAAAGCCAATTGATTTTTAGCGTTGAACTTGCTGCTGTCGATTTCATCGGCCACCTTGCCGATCGCGAACCGGGCCGGATTGAGCATGAAATCGCGCGGGTCGGCGACATGCGGCCACAGGCCGAACGCATGTTTGCGAACCGGTACGGTAAGATTCGCCACCCAATTGTCATACCAGGCCAGGATTTCCGTTTCCGTGTCGCTGGAAATGGTGTTGTTCGCCACCAGCGAATCGCAGATGGCAACCAGCATGCTCCGCACCTTGGTGGCGCCGAACGTGACAAAAAGCTGTTTCGCCAGCGTTTCCAGCGCCGTTTTTTCATCATCGGTGAGCGTGACGGCGAGACGTTTGCCTTTAGCGGCGAACGTCATAATGAATTTCCGGACCAAAGAGTCGTTCAACATGATTTCCTTACTCCTTCGATTAATGGGCGGCCAGCACGACGACGCCGCAGCCGATTGCCACAACGAAACAGCCGATGCCAAACCAGGTGATGATGTGATTTTTAACGCTCATGATCTTTTTCCTCCTCATGACCAAACCGAATGGTATTTTTGCCGAGCAACATATCGCGGCACTGCTTCATACGAGCGCCGCAGACTTTATGAGAAACCTTATCGCGATCCAGGCTGGCGACACGCAAGAGCAACGTGATACAACCGCCGGAAAACGCGATAAGGCCCATGACCGCACAGGTGAACAAAGCATCGGGACTGATTTGCATGGATAAAATTCCTTTTATTTTACGGATGGGTATGCATTGGGGCATGGGCGTCCACCCACACTTTGAGAAGTTGTATTTCCAATAAACGAAGTTCCCAACCCAACCCAGGTTATGCCGTCGTCAGAATAGGCCAATGTGTTTAATCCATAGGTATTGGATAAATAATACCCGGTGGCTACAAAACGTGTTCCATTATTAAAAATCGACGTACCTCTACTATTAAATATCGAAGTTCCCAATCCAACCCAGGTTATGCCATCGTCGGAATAAGCAATCGTATTGGTGCCCCATCCTACTGCAACAAATCGATTTTTATTTTTATCAAAACAAATCGACGTACCTTGACTACTAAATATTGAAGTTCCCAATCCAACCCAGGTTGTTCCATCGTCGGAATAAGCAATCGTATTGGTGCCCGATCCTACTGCAACCCAACGGCCATTCCCACAACAAACGTCATAAGCACAAGTCGTGAATATAGTCGTATTAGTTGTCCATGTTGTCAGGTCGGTGGTATAGGATATTTTCCCACCGGTTGCTGAATTTCCCCCTACACAGACATACGCATTGCCATTATAAAATATTCCATAACTTGGATTATAATTTGGATAGGTTGTACTTTCCGTCCATGTAATACCATCGGAGCTCATCCATAAACTTCTTCCATAGGAACTAGCTGCTCCGGTAGCCAGAAATTGAGTACCGTCCCATATAATAGTTTGAAACCAAGCAATATCAGAATGGTCCGAGTAGCTTGTATCTGTCAATCCATTTGCAGAAATAAAAACTTGACAATGACCAACACTATAATCACTAAAAACAAATATATTGCCATTATAGCAAATAGAATGACCGCCCAGGGAAAGCCAATTGAAATTATTGTTGACAGTCCAAGTCTTCCCATCTAAGCTGGTGGCAGCAGATCCATTTCCGGTAGCAATAAATAATGGAGCAGCATAAAGGTTATCACAAGTTCCAAATACGCGAAACAACTCAGGAACAGTTAATCCCCAAGCTGAAGTTATAACAAACCAGTAAAAAAATAGAGTGAGAAATTTCAACATGATTAATAAACCTTTTTATTACCGACATAATAGTAATTAGTACCGTCATAATAAAAACCAACCCAATAAGTTCCAATATCGGTAGTCGACAACAAGGTATAACTATTGGTGTCCGAGGAAGCGAAAGTAAGTGTACCCCCGCTGTTAACCACCGACAAAATAATTCCCTGTCCGGACGACAATCCGGTAAACGACGATTGGGTAATTGAGGCCGTAGCAGCGCTGGCAAGTGTACAGGGAATTAAATCCAAGCTGGTACAAGTAATTGAGGCGGTCCCGTTCAGCGCATATGTTGTACTTCCGGTCCGGGTCGTTCTGGCAATGGTCGCAAGATTAATTGTGGACGGATTTGTCAACCCTCCATTATTGCTCCAGGATAAGGTTCCGTCCAATGCCATGGACGGCGTATAATAATAGGTTCCGCCCGACGACAACTCAACCCATCCGGTACCGTTATAATACCACAAATTTCCGTTCGAATCAGTATAAAAATCTCCCACGCTCGGCGACGTGGCGGCCGTTCCGGCGGGAATATTAAATCCGGCGGTGTTCGTAGTCGATGCGGCGGTCACCAGTTTGCCGGTCAATGTGCCGCCGGCCAACGGCAATTTCGCGGCGGCGGAACTGGTCGCGGCGGTAATCTGCGTCTGCAGATTGGAAGTCGCCCCGGACAAATAACCGAGTTCGGTCGGCGTAACCGCGCTGCTGACCAGATTTTTCGAACTGCCAAAGTACGGAACGGTCGAGGCGGTGGCGTAGCTGAACGCAGCGGATGTCGCAAAAGTCGGACTGGTGATGGTCGGACTGCTGATCGACGCCGGAGTAAAGCCGAGCGCCGCCGCGATGGCACTTGAATCGAGCACAACCGGAGTCGGGCATACCCACGTATCGGTCGCGGTATGCCAGAGGCGGACGTACTGCCACTGTTTCAGCTCTTGAGTTCCAGCGGACGTGCCTTTCAGGGTTACGCCCGAGGCGGCGGTGATGGTGCAGGTGCCAGAGCCGACGTTGAGCACGTCGATCCAGCAATTGACCGGGATCGCGACATTGGCATTGGTGCCAATCGTCAGTGTGGTAGCGCTGGAACTATCCATCGTTACCAGGTGGCCCCGGTCCGTGGTTGCGAAAGTGTCCGAAGCGGTCCGGGCGGCTAAGGGAGTGCTGCCCACGATCTGAGCCTGCGTATGCGTGACCATGGTCGTCCCGGAGGTCGTCGAGATTTTTTCCGTCCCGGCGATGGCAGAATCGGAAGGTGACGGAGTAGTCCAGCTAATGCCTTTTTCGCCGGCGTAAATATCGGCAATTTCGGTTGCTGTGAGACAACGCGAATAAATTCTGACATCCGCAATGGATCCAGTGGTATATGACTGTCCAACACGAACGCAGCCAATATTTCCGTGTCCTCCTGAGACAACTGTATTAAGTGTAATAGCTTGGGTTTTAATCAAAGACGCATCGACATAAAAATATAAATTAGTTCCATCATATGAGAGTGAGAAAAAATGCCACGTTCCTGTATTGTAAGAGGTATCGCTGGCGTAGTAAGTAGTACCATAATTTTCAAATGCAAACTTTCCGACATCAAATTCCATGCCAAATTCTTCTCCACCGGCAGCAGTACCATATGAAACAAGACCCGCCCCGGATGAAGTAATGCTGGCCCAGCAACAGACCGTTCTTGTTGCGTTTCCGGACGGTAGTCCGCTAGGATCAAATGATAGTTGATTTTCCCCGTTAAAAACCGCCACATAACGAGTATCGAGCGGGAAAGTTGAATCCATAGCAAACGTCACGCTGTTATTGTTTGTCAGCGCATACGTTCCAGTTTCGTCAGCAAGTGAATCCTTGAGATACCACTTCGCCACATAATCCGTAACAATTGTTCCGCCATAGCTCACCCCGGCGCTGACGAACCACGGGAGTCCATGCTCCGAAATTGTCACATCAGCTGCCGCCGGGGCGTCGCAGCCGCCGAGCGACAGATTATCGATGGTGTCGAGAATACCATGGAGCGTCGATCCGCCGGAAGCCAGATTGCCGTCAAACCGCGAACTGTCGACGGTGATACTGGTATCCGGCAACGTTAAAGACGCCTTGAGCGCGGCCACCCCATCGGCAAGCGTAACATCTTGCGGCACGGCATCGCTGCCGCTCATATTTGCTTTGAGCGTATAAGCCGGCATGGTCGCCATTTTGGCGTTGGTAATCGCGTTGGCGGCAATGGTCAGCACGCCGGCATTGGTGATGGTGGCGTCACCGGACAAAGCAACCCCGGTTGCAACATTCGAACTATTTCCCACAAAGAGATAACCGTCCGTCAAAACATTGGTGCCACTTCCGGATCCACTACCGGCGGACCACACCGCCGCTCCCGTGGTGGCGTTTGTGCAGACGTACAAAGTTCCGTCGTAAATCCAGAGACTGCCGGCCGCATACCCAGAACTCAAATCATCGGTCGCGGTCGGCGCCGCAGTGGCAGTAAAATTCGATTTGATATTCTGAACGTTGCCAAGATTGAGGTCCGCCGCCGTAACCGTGATATTGGAGGTCAGCGCGTGGCCGTTGACCGTAGTGGCGGAACTGGCCGGAGCCACGCCGTCAATCGTCGTCCCGGACGGCAGCGCCGCCGAACCGGAGACGGTCAGATTCTTGATGGTAGCGGTTTTATTGACACGCAGATAATCGTATTCCGGATCCAGCGCCAACAGGGACGGAATTACGCCGATTGACAACAACAGCAAGAAAATTTTTTTCATAAGTTTATCCTTATTGTGCATTATTTAAAATTTCATATTGTTCTCTGGTCATTGTATCTCTGGCATCAGGACTATAAGTAAGGTGATCAACGGTTTTATTTTCACCTTTCAATCCGACATTGAATGCTTGCTGTTGCGACACGATTTTTTTAGCAAAATGAGAAAAATCGAGGCGCAACGTATGCCATTGCCAAGCTAAAAAAATCATACCGGCAACAATCACCAACAGTTGAAAAATCAGAAAACTTCCAAATACCCAATTGTCATTTTTTGTTTTCATCTTATTTCCTTCCCATTAAAAGCTTCGGGCAACATTGATGGTGGCTTTCACGGCACCGGTCGGCGCCGGCGTGGCGGCCGGGGTGATGGTCAGACATTGATAACCGTCGTCGTCGATGGACGTGGTAATATTTTCCAAATCAAACGCGCCGATAAACGTAGTCTCGTCATGCGTCGATCGACTACCCGTCATCGGCAACAGGTCAACGGTCGTGTTTCCGTCGTTGCTCAGCCAGAATTGCTGGAGCAGTTTTTCGCCGTCGGCATCGATCCGCAGGTCGACAAGATAGTTTTTATGGGCAGTAACCAGCCCGATTTGAACCGGCGAACCGGTTCCGGCAGTCAATGTGGCGGACGCGGCGCCGACGACATGACTGCCGAGATAAGCGCCGGAACTCCAGGTGGTCCCGCCGTCCACGCTGAAGCGGATGTAGGTATCGGACCAGCCGGTATCGATGTTACTTTTCCAGGTTGCGCAGTCGGCGGAATATTGAATCTGGACGTTGTAGGCAATGACCCGAACCGAGGCAGGATTGTCCATTTTACCGTTATTGATCCAAGACAACATGCCGGTCGAGGCATTGATCGACGGCGTGAAATAATAAGAATCGCTTTTCAGATTGCCGAACAGCGTCCATCCGGAAAGCGTGTAATAATACAATGGATATAGTTCGCCGGTTATGCCGGTTTTGATCAGACAGAAGTCGCCGAGCCGGGCGCTGGCCGGCAACGTCGTTGCAATAGTGATCGCGGTCCCGTCTTCGCCCTTGATGTCAGTAGGATCCGACCAGTCGCCGGCGGTCGCGGAATTCTTACGATAGAGACAGGCAGTGTCGCTGGCCAGAAACATAAAACCTTCCGCTTCGGAATCGTAGTTGCCGATCTGCGAATAAGGTTTGATTATGTCGGCATGCAGTCCTTCACCCTGCGCTCCCGTGGCACCGGTAGCCCCGGCAGCACCCGTAGCGCCTTTGTCACCGACAAACTTTTTTCCGGAGCTCCAGGTGATCCCGCCGTCCACGCTGAACCGGATGTATTCGTCGGCATCGACCACCAGCGTATCGTGCCAGGATTCGTTATCGGCGGAAAACTGGATTTCGACTTCCGGCGCATCGGCTCCGGCCTCTCCAGCAGCTCCGTCCGCCCCAGCGGCGCCAGCCGCGCCGTCTTTTCCTTTGCTGACGATCAGCAGCCAAGCGGCGGTTGACGTATCGGGTTCGTTGCCGAGATTGCCGGCGATAATCGAGGCATAAAGACTGCCGTTGTAGGTGACCGCCTCGTTCAGCGCATAAGTAGTGGCAGCGGAATAAGCGCCTTTCGGCACATAACCGGTACCATTGGTCCCCGTGGTTCCGGCCGGGCCGGTCGGAATCTTGATTGCGATCCCGTAATTTGCGCCCTGGTCGAAACTCATATGCAGATAATAGTCGGTGGCGCGCTGCGTGTCGCTCCAGTCGGTTGAGCCGTCCGGTCCGAACTGGATCTTGACGCCGGAGGCCAGCAACGAATTGATTTGCACGGCGGTATATTGTCCGTCCGCCACCGAGGTCGGGGATCCGGTGCCGGGTAGCGTCCGCCGGTTGTAAACGACGATCGACGACAGCAGCACGAAGCCGGGACTGGTTTGCCCGGACAGAAAACCGTCCAGTTCGACGCCAAGCGTCATGCTTTCGCTGGTCCCGATCGCGGCAATCAGTTCCGCCGTATTGGTATCGGCCAGCGTGACCTGGACTTCCGCGCCGGTGAAATCGTCGTCGCTGACGGCGACCACGCTGACGGTCGAGCTGTCCAACTGCGGCGTGGTCGAGGTGTCCCAATCGTTGGCGACGGCGAAATACCAGGTCAGCAGATCCGCTAATTCCGCCACCGTGTAGGCGGTGCCGTCGGCATGAAGAAACCGATAAGCCAGAATGCAGCTGAGGCCACGGGTAATCGACGGCGTGGTCGACAGCCGGTTGCCGGTGGCATCGCAGACATAGCCTTTGACACCGTCGATCTGCAGATAGACAATGGTTTTTTGCATGATTCAACCCCTGAAATTAAAATGATGATCGACCAGTGCGTACAGCGTGACGGCATCGGCGTTGCCGAACGACGTGGTATAGCTGTAAGTAAGGTCGAAACTTTTGACTTTAATTGCTTCGCAGGACAGCTCCGGCATTTCTTTAATGAGCACCTGGTAGGTGGCGCCGGACGCCAGTTCCGGAACGATCAGCGTCTGTTGGCCGACCACGTTTCCATTCTGCGTACCGGTCAGATACGCTTCCCAGGCGGGCGTACGGTAGGCGCTGGAATTGACGAACCGGAAATAGAGCCGGTCGACGCTTTTTTTTGCCCACGCGCTGGCGTCGTCGGTGCCGGTACCGCCGCCGCCCCGGTGTCCGCAGCCGCTGTTTCCGGAAATGGCAACGGTCGTTTTGTCCACTGCTTCACCCTCCCATTCCGCCGAGGGAAATTTGTCTTCCACATAGGCCGCCATCCGTTCCGACTGCACCTGATCACCGAGGCTCGCCTCGGTGACGTAAGAATTGGTATCGCCATTCAAGGTCTCCGAGTGCCCGACCGTCCAGGACCCGGAACCGAGCCACGGATCGAACGTGGAAAAGGCCTGGGCCAGAGAACAGGAGGCGGACTTGGTTTCTTTGTAGAATCCCCATTTCGACGAGGGAAAATTGACCTTGTCCACGGTATACAGCAATTGATTGATGAGCGCATAGATCTGCTTGAACCATTCGGTCTGATTCCAGCAATATTGCGCCGGATCGAGCAGCCGCGTCAGGTTCAGATATTTCCCCAGCGTATCCCGGGTCCACATCGGAATCGCGGTAAAAGACGTGGTCACGCCGTGCAATTTAGTGTAATCGGCAAAAAAAGGAATTAATTCCAGCACGGCGGAGTGAAACTTGGCCAGTGCTGAATAACTCAAGCGGCGGTACGGATAGGGCGTAATCGCCGGAGCGCTCAAGGCAATGGCCAGCGATTCATCGACGTCCCGAGCGCGTTCCAGCAATGCCCGACGAATAGCGTCGGCATACCGGGCCTTGCGCGTCAACGGCGCCGTCCAAGTCATTGATTGCGATGTCCAGGAATATGGCGCGATATAGTCGATTACAGCCATAGTCCCGCCTTCCCGAGCAACTCGGTTTCGGTGTTATCGCCGATGACATACTGGTCAAAGACCAGCGTAAAATTCATCGATTCGTCGCCGGCATCCGCCGACGTGTGCCACTTGAAAATATTTTTACCGTCGGAAGTTATTTCATCGCATTGATACCAGCCGGAAGTATCACCGTAAGTTCCCAGCACCCAGACTTTGTGTTCAACGTCAAAATGGATATCGCCATCGCCATAGGTATAATAGCCGTTGCTGTCTTTTTTCAGACTGCGGACATAAGTATCCGAAGCATCGTCGGCATCCTTGAACTGCGGCAGCCCGACCACCTTATCGGCTTTGTTTTCCGTCCCCTGAAATTCATAAATGCCGACCGGCGCCGTGCCGCCGGATCCGCTATGAAGCCAATAGTCGAACGTCGAAGTCACCGCCAGAGTGGGTCCGTTATAGGCATCCTGCACGGTCCCCCGCAGCGAACCGCGTCCGACATAGACGTCGCCCTTGGCCGAATACCAGGCGTCACCGGTGTATTTGCCGTTGTCGTCGCTCCATTCCTCGGTCGTGCCGTATCCGGGATTGGCGGTAATCACCCAGGTTCCGTCGTACCAGAGCGCCAAGCCGTTGCCGCCGGACCAGTAGACATAGCCGTTGACCGGCAGATAGACGGGGGTAAACGCCACGCCTCCGATAGCGAACGACGGTCCGAACGACGCGGAAATCACCCATTTCCCGTTGAGTTGAAACAGAAAATAGCCGGCATCGGCACCGGTGCCGACCCAGAACGTGTCGCCGAACGAATAGTTGGGAATCAGCGGCATCCGCAAAGTCAGATTGGATTTGCGCCAGGCCATCAGTCCGATCCTCCCGTCACCGATACCAGCGCCTCGTCGCCGACCGTCCAGGTGCCGGACGGAACGGTGTCGGCGAACAAGCCGTCGATCACTTCGAAATACCCGGTCCCGGTCTTAGCGTTGCCCTTGCCGTTGGCATAGATATCGCAGGGATAGCGGCCGGCGCTGTCGCCGCCGGTGATCTGCAGCGCCACGGCGGTATTGCCGGAACAAGATCCGCTTCCCAGCTGCACGACCGCATACGATTCGTCTCCGGTCAATGCCGAAAGGATCCGGCACGGTCCGGCATCGGCGCTTTGCAGAATGCCGTTGGCCCCCGGTCTGGCAAACCGATGCGACGAGTTGGTAATTTTGATCCGGGCGGGAGTAACGCCGACGATGCGCGCCAGGCCGACGCCGTCCGCCGGAATCGGCTCTTGAGTAATCGCAAACGGCTGCTGCACGGATTCCACCGTCAAATCCACCGCCATCGCCGGCGGCGCATCGGAAAAAAGCAAAGCATCGTTTACAGTCGTAATATCGCGGACCGGGGCGACGATCATCGCCAGACAAAACACCGGCAATGCGGACGATTCCAGATTGTGCACCAGCACCAGTCCGTCCGGCAGACCGGCTCCGGCCATTCCGGACAGCATTTTTCCGCGTCCATCCAGTTCCGTCTGAGCGTCGGCAATGGCGTTATACGCCTCGGCGCTGAATTCAAATTTGTCGCCGTTAAGAACTTTGCGAATGCTCATTTTCCGATCCCCAGTTGAGAAAAATCGCAGGACAGATAGACCCGTTCGATGTAAACCGCATCCGGCCGATGCAATACTTCGCTGCCGACCAGCACTTTTTTGTATTTGACCCACATGTAGTCCCAGCCGGCCTTGAACTTGACGGTGATCGCCGCGGCCCCCGAACCGACGGTAAAATCGGAGCGGTTCGGCGACGCGGAAAATTTATAAGTCAGTTCCCAGCGGGATTTTTTACTGTTTTTCGCGCCGGAGACGCCGAGCAGCAGCACCTCGCCTTCGTCGTACGACCGGAACGAAGCATTGTTGACGTGCCCGACCCGTACTTTCAGGTTGTTTCGGAACAATGCGGTCAATTGCGCATCGGTGAAATAATGCGTTTCGCTCCAGTTGAACGTCGGCAGAATGATATCGACGCCTTTGACCTGGTGTCCGTCGTATTCGATCGCGCCGCCATAATCGGTCGCAGTCGCGGGATAGATGCCGCGGGTGGCAATCGACTGCGTAATGTGCTGGGTAGCGGATCCGGTGTCGAACGCCATCGAATAATTCAGCGAGGTATCTTTCAGCGATGACAGATCGGTGGCATCGTACTGATAGCGGGCAATAACTTTAAATGTCGAATCATTGATCCGGGAATCGACGCGGATGGTCTGCAAAGCCATATCGTTATAATAATAGGACACGTTGCTATAGGCATATTTTACCGCCGCGTCCTCGTCGTCCGCGTTAAAAACGAAATAAGGGATTTCCGCAGCCGTCTGATCGCCGGAGTTGTTCAACTCCAGTGAACGATCATAAAATCCCGGTTGAATCGATGTATCCGCCATGGCTTCCTCACGCGAATTTCAATGAATTATTCTGGATATAGTTGTAAATCGCCTTAGTATTCTGGGCAGCGTTTTCCACCGCCTTGGCCGTGCGTTCAGCGGCGGAACCTTCCGAGCCGAGCGCCCCCGCCGATGCCGCGTAGAACGAACCGGCCACCGGAGCGGACAATTGCCGGACGGTGTTCTGCGCCTCCAGCAGTTTGGCGGCATATTTGCTGACGGAATCCTCGGATTTCGTGTAATTTTCCTTGGCGTGGGAAATCCGATTCTTTTCGTCGTCGGTGATTTGGCCGTCGTTTTTGGCCACGGCAATTTCAAAATCGTATTTTTCCCTGGCCTTGGCGGCGGTCAGCCGCGCCTGATCCAGCAGGGCGGACAACATTTTCAACGCCGTTTGAGGATCGGCTTTCATCGTTTCCTGCAGCTGCGTATCCTGAGCCTGTTCCGCGCGTTGCCGGATATAGTTGTTTTCGGTCTGCGTCCGGTCGCGATCAATCTGGTCGGCTTCGGTCTGAAATTTTTGCCGGGCCTTGTTGTTGACGCCTTCGACCGCTTCCTCTTCGAGCAGATCGGCGTTCTTCATTTTCCAATTCAACTCGTAGATCAACGTAGCATTCTGATTGCCCCTGGCTTTGCCCAATTCATGGTCGAGTTGAATCTGCAAAACTTTTTTATATTCTTCGTAGAGTTTCCGGACTTCGACAATTTCGTTTTCCAGTTGCGTCTGCCGCCGCTGGGCGAATTGCGCTTCAATTTCATCCATGCGCTTGACGGCGTCTTCATTCTGTTTGGCCGACACCAAGCGAGCATTGTTTTCGGCTTCAATCCGTTTGCCCGTCGTATCGCCGGAAGCCGATGCGGGATCGGTCCCGGTGATGGCATTGTTGTCCAGGTGATCGAGCTGTTCCATCCGTCGCTTGGTTTCAAGCATCTTATTGCGATATTCTTCCAGCTGTTGATTGGTTTTTTCCAAATCAGGGTTATAATATTCCGAGCCTAACCATTTGCTGGTAAACGCAGAACCCCATGATTGATTTAACACCGCTCCCCATGGTTTTCCGGTATATGTCTTCCGCTGCCGCTGCAGTTCATCCATATTATTTCGAAATTCCAGATATTGTCGTTCCAGATCCTGTCGCGCTCCTTTGCGCATGGCGGCATTCAAACGGGATTGAACATCGGCAGCCAAGGTCAACGATTTATTATTCCGATCCAGAACAATGCCCAAATCGCCGTATTTTGCGGTCAGCGTTTCCGCCAATTTTTGAGCTTCCGCCATCTCCGTATTATTCAAATCGTTTTTTTCCGCCAGCTGTTGCAGTCGAACCATCATTTCCCGATCGCTTTTTCGAGCTTCGTCGTTGACGGTTACTCGTTTTTCCATCGTATCGGAAAGTTTGGCCACATAGGCAGAAGCAGAGCGCAATGCAAAAATCACCGTTCCCAGCGCGGCTGCGATAGCCAGCAAAATCGCCGATGGAAGAACGGCTTTGAACGCTATCCAAGCGGCGGAAACGCCGCGCACGGAACCGCCCAGCGCAATATTGGCAATGGTGGTTGCCGTCACCGCCGCGATATGTTTCCAGAACGCCGCCGTACAGAGATTCAGCGCCACGCCGTAGAGCGCCTGGCTGACGGCTAACACTTTTGCCTGAATCGCCTGCATTACGGCGGCGGCGGTCATTTTCAGCGAAGCGGCCGTGGACGCGTTGGTAACCGTAGTCCAAGCCGTTGTAATGGCGGTTAAAACAGCCTGTGCCGTGGCCAGCGTTTTGGTTTTGACGGCCGCCGCGACTTCAGCATTGGACATCAGCAAAATCTGCGCGGCGGCAAATTCCGCTTTGGTTCCGGTCAGATTCAGCCCCAATACCATTTGACCGATCCCGACCAACGCCGGCATTTGCACATTGCGGTAAGACGAAAAAGACGCAGCCACCAGTTTGATCGATTCCGCAACCGTTGATGCTTTTGCGCTCAACGCCGTCCACGTGGTGTTCAGCGCGGCAATTACGCCATGCGCCACCGCAATACCGGAAGCCGCCGCCTTGATCGTGCCGCCGAATGCAAACAACACGGAAGCCGCCACCGTCACCGCAGCGGCGGTCTGGGCCAGTACCGCCACCAATTCACGATGCCGGCCCACCCATTCCGTGACCACCGCCAGCGCGTTGCGTGCGTGCGTATACCAAGCTGCGGTAGCGCCGGACAGCGCCGAACCGGCGGTAGTTTTCAACTCATTGAACTGTTCTTTCAACTTGCCGAGGGCCGCCGCCGGAGCTCCGGCCATCTTCCGCAATGCTTCCTGGGTCGCGCCGGCGGACTGCGCGCTACTCTGAATATTTTTCTGCAGATCGCCCAGGTGGGTCGATAACGCGACAATCGCCTTGGCGGTCGGTTCATCGGCGCCGACCGCCAGCAACGAAGTCAGCGATTTGCCTTGAAATTTGCCCAGCTGTCCCATCAGATCGTCGCCGAGATCCGGAATATGAGTGAACAGCGCGCCCAACTGGGTCATCATCTGTTTCATCGGCACGCCCTGATTGCGCATCGTCATCACAATACCCAGCAACTGATCCAGCGACACATGAGCGGCATGGGCCAGCGGCGCGATTTTACCGAGCTGGTCGGCCAGGTCTTGATAGGAGATTTTGCCGCGTTTGACGGCATTGAACATTTTGTCGGAAACGTCGTTGACCAGGCCGGCACGCAGACCATAAGCCCCCATGATGTTGGTCAGCGCATCGACCGATACGCCGACTTCGGTAAAGCCGGCCTTGGCGGCTCTGGCCCCGGCTTCCAGATAGGTCATGGCCTGATCGGGCGCGACCGACGCCTGCAGAATCTGATAAAGTCCGTTCGACAACGCCTGGGTATTTTGTCCGAACCGGACCGACATTTCCCGAATGCCGTCGGAATATTCCGCCAGATGTTTCTGCGGCTCGTCCAACACAGTGGAAATTTTGCGGATTTGCATATCCCAGTCGGCGAACGCTTTCGCGGCCAACGCGGCGGGCGCGGCGATCACCGCGCCGGCAATCTGCATTTTGCGACCGATATCGGTCACCGCTTCGCCAAAATTCTTCAGCTGTTTTTTGGCGTCGGCAAGCCCGGCCGCCAACTGGGTACCATCGGCACTAAGTTCGTAATACGCTTTACCCGCGCGAATGGCATCGGCATCGGCCATCGTTTATTCTCTGCTCCTGCAAAAGATGTCTTTCAATATCCGCAATTCTTTCCCCTTGAGTTTTGGGATCGCTTTCGGCGCCGGATTCCGGTACGGATTCAATTGGTCGGGTCGAACGAACGAGCTTTTCTTCGGGTCCCGCGCCGCATTGACCGTCATTGCCAGCAGCGAGGAGGTGTGTTCCCACCATTCCGCGCGCCGGCTTTCCGCCATGATCGTCAATTCGGCGTAGGTGAACCGGTCGGGGTCAACGCCGCAGACTCCGGCGCATTGGTAACAGCGCCGGACAATGTCGCCAGCCGGGTGTTCAAAGCGATCGTGAAGCCCGGGGCGTCGAGCATCTTTTCGAGCTTTTCGTCCGCCGTCCGCTGAATCGTCATCATCCCGTCCAGAATCAACCGGCCGATCCGCCGCCGGCCGGCATCGGGGAAAAAATCGACGATCTCGTCGAGCAGCGCCTTGGTCGCATCGGCGATGGCCTGCCCGGCCAGACTTTCGCCGAACTGAACGTCGGAAACGTTCAGCCGGTCGGCCTGTTCGCGGCAGATCACGTAGAGCACGTCGACCAGCAAAATCGGATCGTCGGCCAGCCGGTCGATCAACGACGCGTTCAGATCTTTTGCCGTATCGCCGATTTGAATGGCCTGCGTCAAATCGACGTCCAGCGCGGCGCGCACGGCCTTGACCGTATGCACGTTGACGCAGACTTCCCATGTCCGCCCGGTGTTGTCGGCAAAGGTTTTCATTTGCCGGCGCTCCCGTTATGGGCGGCCGCCGGTTCCGCTTTGACCAAAGCTTTTGCTTCCGGTTCCGGCTTGACGATCACCACCGGAGACGACCAGGTCTTGCCGTCCGAAGAAATCCGCACGTAGACGTCATTCGCCGCCATTTCCGCGTGCCATTCCTTGCAGTCGGTCGAATACTGCAATTCAACGCCGAGCCGAGCGCCCTTGACCGCGCCGGTGGTCCCGCCGGCGGTTTTCCAGGCCGGAGCGCGGGTCAGATAGGTCGGCTTCGCGGTCACCTTGTAGGTAATGGCTTCTTCGAGCTGTTCGTCGCGGTCGAACTTGGTAATCACGAAGTCGGCGTCAAGCCCCTCTCCGGTGCCGTCGTCGGCGAACAGCGCGAGGGCGGTGCCGGCCAACCAGGCGGCGCGCACGGCGGCGATATCGGCATCGCCGGAGATATCCACCATGTCCCATTCCAGCGAACCGTCTTTCAGCGTGGCGGCATAGGCTTTCCAGCCGTCGGTGGCGCGGGTGGTGATGTCCGCCGAGCCGGTTTCGACGCTGAGCGTCAGATTTTTAACGTTTTTTACTTCGGTGGCGCCGGTGGTTCCGGCGGTCCCGCGATAGAGCACGGCATCCAATCCCAGCTGAACTTTACTCATCATCAAATCTCCTTTGAGTTTGGTATCTCTTATGCCGCCGCATCGCGCCAGAAGGCGGCGATTTCGGCGCGGCCGGCAGCAGCCGCCGGTCCCATCAACGGCCGCGCCGCCACGTTCCCTTTCTCGAGGTGCGGCGGACCGAACAATTCCAGAATGATTTTAGCCGCGCGTTCCGCCTGAACGCGGGAATACATTTTCGCGTTCTGCAGATAGACGGTGCGGCCTTTGAGCGGCGCGTACCGGCTCCAGGTCTTGTACCCGCCGCGCGCCCGGCGCAACTGTTCGTAACTTCCCCGGCCCGTGCTCCGTTTGGCCTTGCCGATCAGCGACGCGACCGAGGTGCCCCAGCGGATCGGACCGTAGCCCTGTTTCTGCACGAAATCGGCAATCGCGCCGGCCGAATTGCCGGCCGGCTGGCCGTGGCGGCCGTAGGGCCAGTGAACGTTGGCGCCGGAAGCCACCGGGCCGCCCTGTTCCAGAATCTGCGGTACCGGCATGCCAAGGCGGTTGGTGCGGCCGGTCAGCAGTTTGGCCGGGCCGATCACCACCGACTGCCGAACGCGATCGAGCCCGAACAGAATCGAGGCTTTGTAAACCCGGACATGGTCGCGCGGCGGTTCGCCCGGGGCGGACTTGACTTTTTTGCTGTGCTTGACCATCCGCCGGGCAATACCGCGCAGGTAAGCGCCGGACCGCGACAGCGCCTTGCGCGTTCCCGCGTCCATCCGCCGTTTGATTTCGGCGTCGTTAAAAAAAGTCCAGCCTTTCAGGTCAAACATGTCAACTGCCCTTGCAGGTTAAGGTTAAAATCGAGGTGAATTGCTGGCGCATCCGGAGATGTTCCGGCGCGTAGACCGGTTCGTTGGCCACGTCGACACAGCGGACCGACGGCAGCGCGGTCAGCGTTTTGCCTTCCACGCCGGCTTCGATCGCTTCCACCAGCTGCAGCATGGAATCGAGGTCGTCCATGGCGATCTTTTTCACGATCGCCACATCGATTTCATAGACTTTGTCGCTGAGGTTGCGGGCAATCAGCGTCGACTTTCTCGACCGCGGGCAGACCAGCACTTTCAGCGATTTCAGTTCCTTGAATTCGAGGCTCGGCACCGGGGTCAGTTCCGGCGTCACCGTCTGCGGCAACGTCAGCGCGGCAATCTGGTCGGCCACCGCCGCCGCCACCTGCATCACCATGCTGCCATTGCTCATGTGTTAGCCTCCGTATCGCCGGTCAATCCGCTGTATCGGGCGTGTACGCGCATCATCCGGTGATGCAAGCGATCGGACCAGCGCCAGACATCTTCGTTGTTCGGGGCGCCGACGACATAGTCGTGACCGTCGAATTCGAACACATCGCCCGCCGCCGGTTCGACGGCGACCCCGTCGATCACCAGATCGGCCCGGCGGACGATAAAATCGCGCAACTCGGTGCGGATGGTGACCGCGTACTCATTTTCCGCCCGAAACAATGTTTTCGCGATCTTGGCGGACAAGGAGGCCACGCCGCCGGACGACGTGCTGTCCCGGCGAAAACGGACCGGGACCGCCTGGACGGCAAACAGGCGATATTGCAGGTCTTCGGCAGATTCCAGCGGCGTGGCCATGATCATTCTCCGTTACGCGGAAATTGCGATCACGCCGGCGGCGCGCAAGGCCGCCAGCAGTTCATTGACCTTGGTCACCGACACGGCCAGCGTGGCGTCGGAAGCCAGATCGGCCACCGCCGCCGCGACCGGCCCCTGGTCTTCCAGCAACACGCGCACGACCGTATCGCCATCTCCGGCGTCGGTTTTCGTATCTCCGGCGGCGGCGGCAATCGCCGGACCGAGATAGACGGTATTGGCGGTCGGAGCCGTCAACGCGGTCAGATTGGTCTTATCCCACCAGACTTTCGCGCCGAGCGCAAAGACCACGGCGGGCGCCTTGACCACGTCAAAGACGCCGGTCAGCGCCAGTTGTCCGAGGTCTCCGGACGCAATGTCGAGTTTGGCGATGGCGGCCCGGCTGCCGACGACCACAATGTCGCCGGCATCGACGTCGGCGGACGGCGTATAGTCGATCGACCGTCCTTCCTGTACGAACACAGCATTCATAATCGATCTCCCGATTAATTTTTGAAACTTGATTCCGATTGCTTTTCACGCGGCGGCCGCCGGCTCGAACCGAACCTATTTTCCGGCGGACTTGACCATGCCGCGGAAATCCTGTTCCCGGATGCCGATATCGTAGTAGATCCGGAAACTGATGCCGAGGTGGTTGAAGTCCACTTCGCCGGATTCGACGGTCGGCTGGCGGCGGCCTTTCAGGTAGCCGATTTCGAACGTGTCCACCTGGGCCGGGTCGCCGAACAGGTACCATTCGACCGAACTGTCGAGGTACGGGCTGGCGATCGGTTCGAGGTTGTACGTGGACACCACGTTCAGCGTGCTGAGCTTCTGCGCCTGGGCACCGGTGGTGGCGTCGCCGCCGGTGAACCCGAGCACCACGCCCTTGACCAGCTCGATGGCCGTGCCTTCGAGGTCCGGATGGACCAGCAGGAAGCGCGGCAGAACGTTGATCGGTTCTTTGTCGGCATCGACCTGCTTCAGGAACAGCGCGCGACCGGCTTTCAGCGCATCGAGCGACAGGGCGCTGGTCGTGCCGGAGAGGTAGTTCTTATGAGTCGTGCTGAACAGATTGTTCGGATTGGCGATCAGCCGGGCGAAGAACAGCCGGTCGATCAGCCGGGCGGCCTTGTTGCCCATTCCCTGCGGGACGCGCATGAACGCGCCGAGATCGTCGTTGATAATCATCTTGCGGGTCAAGGTGAGAATTTTCCCGTAAGTATCGAGCTGGTTGGTCGCCAGTTCTTCCTTCAACCCGCCGTGTTTGAATTCGCCGTCCTGCGCCAGCGGCTGGAGTTCGCCAACATCGGTCATCCGATAGCGTTCGGACACCTTGAAGTCATTAAGGTCGCCTTCGGAACAGAGTCGGGTGGCGATCACCGGCTGCTGGCCGTAGGCCTGACGCAACACTTTGTTGGCGACGTTCGAAAGAATACCCGGCAGGCTGACCGTTGAAAAAGCGGCTTTGATGGTGTCGTTGTCGAACGACGCCGAGACGGGCTTGTGTTCCATCTGGGCGCAGTAGGTCACTAGTTCCCGGAGCGACAGATCGCGCATTTTTTCGGCGGCGGTCATGGTCTGCTCGTTGAACTGCGCCTTGATCGACGTCTCGGCAATACCTTCGCGGAAGCAGAGGGCGCATTCGAGCAGATTGCGGTTGATTTCCGCCCCGGCGTGAACGATGATATTACCCTGAAATTCCGGACGTTTGGCCCGAACTTCCTTGACTGCGGCGATCGCCTGATTCGTGGCTTCGACGGTCCAGCCGCCGTTGACGGCCAGCGCGCGAATTTCGGCATAGTCGTCGCCGCAGGCGGCTTCGATGGCCTTGATCCGCTTGTTTTCCATTTCGGCGGCCTTGAGCGCTTCGGCGCGAACGGCGTCATGAATGGCCGACTGGAACTGCGGATCCTGCGGATTGAACGCGGCCTGCACCGTCTGCGCAATCGGCGATACCGGAACCGGAGTCATGACCGGGGCAGCGGCCTGTACCGGGGCGACCGGAGTCGCGGCCGGCGTGCCGGAAGCGGCGCTTCCCGCGGACTCCTGCACGCCGGGGAAATAACCGGCGGCGAACGCGAAATCCGCCTGAACGGCTTCCAGCGTCAGGTTCAAGGTTTTGAGGTGTGCCAGAATGGCTTCCTCGGTGGAATCGGCCCCCAGTTTGAACCGGGCGATCAGATAGGCTTTGAGCTTTTTGTCCATAATCGTTCCTTCAGGTTGATGGTTGGACGGATTGGGAGGCAAATGCATGGTGAGCGAGGCGGCGATTTTGAGGGTAGTATCGGCATCCGCCCCCACCGCGACGACGGAAATTTCCCGCAACGTGCTGCGGGTCACAAGCAGAAACGGGCCGTCCTGCCGACGGCCGTTGACGAATTCGGATTGACCGGACTCTACTTCCCGGGTGGCGATGGTGCTGCCGCCGATCGACAGTTGCCACGGAATGGTCTTGCCCTGGGCGACAATTTCCCGCGACAGATCGGTTTCCTGATGAATGGCGCCGCCGGTCACGGTCAGCTGATTGCCCTTGGCAACCTGCAGTGCGCCCAGCCGGTAGTGCGGATCGTTGATGTGGCTGTAGAGCAGCGGCACCTGCGGCGAAACTTCCATGCCGGAAATATCCAGCACCAACGGAATTTCGCTCCACGGCTGCCGGATCTTACCGCCGGCATAGGCGACGCCGCCGGTGATGTTTTTCAGATTGACCGGAGCGGCGGCGGCTTCGATGATCTGAAATTCATTGGCGGAGCCGGACGGTTCCGCCAGCGCAAAATTAAAATCAGGCAGCGTCTTTTTCATCGTCATTCTCCTTTTCATCGGAATTCGAGGAGGCGGCCGGAGCTGCTTTCGCGGCGGCGGCGGCCGGCATGTCAGCCTCGGTCAAGCCGTTTTGGGCCAGCATCTTTTTCCGCAGCGCGGCCAGTTCGATTTCACAGGCCAGTTTTTTCTTTTTCTCCGCGTAATTCTGGTCCATTTCAGCTTCCCAGTCGCGGCCTTCCTGACCGAGTTCGTTGGCCAGATTGGTGGAGGCGTTGGTCAGCCGGATATCCTGCGCCTGCGCTTCTTTCAGCGGGTCGATATGTTCGGAGCCGTCCCAGAACCATTTGTGCGGCGTCCAATAGGTGTCGAGCTTGGAATAATCGGCGGGATAGAAGATCCGGTCTTCCGCCTCCCAGGCCGGATAAACCCGGTCCAGAATGGTGATTTCGATATCGTCGCGTTCGATCTCGATCGAACGGAAATAGGTCTGGTGATCGAGGCGGCCGGAGGAATAGTTGTACTCTTTGGAATTGCCCTTGGCCACGTTGAACGGCATGTTGAACGGGCGCGCCATTTCGTTGATGTTCATATCGACGAACTGCGCGTGGGTGGCGGTGGGCTGTTCCGGCTTGAGCTGGTTGATTTTATAACCGCCGGGCATGCACAATCCGCCGTTGCGTTCAATCGGAACCACGTCCATCGGCCGGTACTGAGCTTCACGCTTCTTTTCCTGTGCCTCCGGCGAATTGGACTGCCCGTAAATTTCATCCGCCATGTCTTCCGGCGGGGCGTCGGTGGTCAGCAGAAACGAGATGCTGGCGGCGTTGCGGGCGCATTCCAGCACCGACTGCGTATAACTGCGCAGGTTGGCGAACACGCCGAGCGTCGGCGTGATTTCCGGCACGCCGCGATGCTGTCCGGGCCGGTTTTCGTTGAAATAATGAATTACATAGTTGGCCGGGATTTCATTGAATTCGCGCGGAAAATAGTAACCGCTGCCGGGATGACACTTCAAGAATTTGTAAGTAACAGGATTGCCAGTTTCATCCAACACAATGCCGTCGACTTCTTTGGGCTGGCCGTTCGGCCAGGCGTCGAAGACGGTGACAAAAAGGTCGGACGTCACCTGCTCGGTTTCGTAGAGGGTAAGATCGAGTTTGACCGGGCCGGGAACCTGCAAATTGGTGCTCATCACCAGAAACGCTTCGCCGGCCTCGGCCTTGGCGCGTCGGGCAATCCGCAATTTTTTGGCGAACTTGGTATCGTGCATCCACTGCGCGAACCGGGCTTCCCGGCGGCGCGCGGCATCCGGATCGGCAATCTGCAGTTGCAGCCGCGGACCGGTGCCGACGGTGTCCCGCGCCAGCGTATCGACCATGCCGGTACCGTAGCCGTTGTTGGCAATTTCGTAGCGCGATTTGATCACCAGCGAATGCCGGACCGCCGGATTCAACGCGGCGTCGGCGCTTAAACCGTCGGCATTTTCCCAGTGCCGGGCGTTGTCGGACGTGGTCCGGGCGGCGTCGAACCGGGCGCGAACCACCTGATTGTGCGACGAATGGACCAAGCCGCCATCCCCGGCGGACAAATGCCGGCCTGCGGCGGCGGAATCGCCGTGAAACAGGCCGTGCCAGACGGCGGCAATGGAAGCGCCGATCATCGGGCGGTCCCCGGCGGGGAAAATTTACAGAAACGGACGGCACGCCACGGATTTTTTGCGACGCGGCGATTGGCCAGATAGCGATCGGCTGCGATCAGGTCGGGCAGCGGCCGGGCGGTGACTTTTTCGCCGTCGATTTCATAGGATTCCGGATTGCCCGCGGCGTCGCGGATGTTCTGTTCCAGCCCCGAATCAGCCATACCAGACTCTCCCGTTGAAGTTTAAAAACGGTCTCCGGATGCCGGATCGGGAATCCGGAGACCGCGTCAACCCGCGCCGGCGGCCAAGCAGACGTGAGATTATCAATTATATTGACCGGAAAAATAAAAACTGTGCAGATAATTTTAAGAAAATTAGGAAAATTATCAGTTTTAGTATTGACTGCGTATCATATACGCATTATAATAATTGCAGGTGGTAATAATAAAAACAGCAACGGAGAAACGAAGTATGAACCAGAAAACGCAGGAAGAATTATCCGCCCATTGCGAAACGCTGACCCGGGTAATCCGTCAGACCAATGAAATCGCCCAGAATGAACCCTATATCCCATCGGAAATAGTCATGCGCGAGGGAATTAATCATCTGTCCGATGCCATTGATTATTTCAAAGACGCCGCTGAATACGCCAACGGCTGGCTGCATGACCGTCCGCTGCCGAATCAATATACCGCGGCCTCCACCACGAAAGAACAGCTCGAAAAACTGGCGCGCAAATGCGATGTGCTGTCACCGACCATTGCCATGCACCTGCGCCAAATCATCAGCAATATCAAAGCATAAGAAATTGAAAATAGTTTTGCAAGTGACACAGTATATATAAAATATGGAGGGAATATGAGCAAATACACGTTAATCGGACCGGATCAAGATCAAGATGATCTTGATGTAATGACTGCTTACAAAGGACTGAGTGATTTATGGAGTCGTTACGATGTCGGAGAAATTGACGATCCGGGATCGGTAGAAATCGATTCCGAGGAGTTTGTCAAGGAAGAAGACATTCCGCACAACCCCGACGAAGTTGTAGAAGAACGTTATGGGGAACATTTCGGAATAACGCTGTTCTGCAAATTTCAACAAGACGACAAGGGGGGGAAACGGTTCATTGCCGCCTACGAGCACAATGGACAAGAAATCCCGCTGGATGAGATTTCTCAAATCAGTGACGATTTTGCCGATGCCATTCATATGGATTTTACAAATTGCTTATGAACCTGGAAGATTTTATCACTAAACATAAACTATCCGGACGGGAAACCGCCCGAATCCTGCTGGTCACGGAAGGGGCCGTGCGTCACTGGCGCGACGGTTCCAATCCGTTGCCGCCGTCCATATCCCTGTTACTGTTGTTGCTGGACGATTATTTTCAGCGGCATCAACACTGGCCCTAAAGTTTTGACAATTCCTGCTGTAAAAATTTTGCCCGATCGACGCGATCGGCGGGAATGAGCCTTCGATCACATTCATAACTCTTTAAGGTTTCCAGAGAAATCTTCATTTTATCGGCAAAAGCTTGCCGGGTCAACCCGGTAGCTTTTCGAATGGCTTGCAATTCTTTTCCGGTCATACTTCCCGGCCTCCGGTGGCGGCAAACGGTTTCATACAAGGAAGCCGCCGTACCCGGCGGTACTTGCAAACACCTTGAAATACCATTTTTCCGGCATCATAAATGAATAATTGAAACTCCCGGCCTTCATCTTCCAGGGCCGGCAACCGATCAAACTGTTGATTAACCATTTGGATTACCCACGGCGTATCCGGGTCATCGTCAAACAGAAATTCAAATGCGTCTTTGGCATTCTTTTCCGTCCACCATCCGCGGGAAACAACAATTTCAGTGGCATTCCGAGCCGCTTCCAGCATCGGTTTGACCAATTCGCCGTTCGTTCCGCTATCAACCAGCAGCCGGAAAGCCCCGGCATTAATGGAACAAAAAAACAAACCCTTGCCGTTCGGTTCCGAATCCCAATAATTCGAACTGACGATTTGCTGCCCGTTATTATGAATTTCAAGCATGGACATGAGGTTTCTCCTTTGGTTCAATTTCCCAACTGGAAGAATACCCATAATTGGCAAAAGCGTAAGCAATCCCGGCCTGTTGTTGCAACCGGATATATTCTTCCGACTCCATGCCTAAATTATGGCAAATTTCTTCATCTTCAAGTCCCAATTCCTTTAACTTAATTACCAGATCGGACATTTTTTCCACCTGGTGCATCCCTTTAATGCGATTCATCAAGACCGTCAGCTGAACCGCATCGTGATAAGATAGCTTCAGCACAACCACGGAAGTCTCCGTTTCTCCCATGCGTTTAAGAGCTTCATACCGGTGATAACCGTCAATAATTCGATATTTCTTTTTTTCTTCCACCCAAACCACCAGAATCGGAAACAAAAATCCATATTTTCGAATGCAATCCTGTAACAAATCCATTTCCGTTTCCGGCATCTTGTTCGGATTGTAATCATTGGCAAAAAGATCGTCCAATTTTACTACCTGTGCTTCTATTGCATGCTGCGCAATCATAATAACGCTCTCCATTTGGCAATCAATTTTTGATTTTTTTCAGCGCGTTTCGTATCGAATGGACGGGAATTTTCATAGTCGTTGATCAACAGTTGTCCGACCTGCTGTTGATACATATGTTCCGTCGGCTCCTGTTTATCAAAGCGTTTTTTAAAACGTGTCCGATGCTCCGGATTGGGAAGATTATTCAGCATAAAATCGCGGAACTCCTTCCAGTTGTGATAATGTTCCGGAAGTTGCTTGTTGTTAAATACCAGCCGTTCGCTGGCATAACGGGCCGCCGTGGCAACCCCGCCAATCCGCCGGCAAAGACGGCTATAGGTATCCGGTTCATAACGCGGCAGATCGACCAGACACTTAAAAGATTTCTCATGAATCAAATTGGAAACCCGCATCCGGTTGTAAATACTCTTATTGTCCATGAACATCAAGTCGTAAATTTTGTTATATACGATGTTGTATTCATAAATAAAATGCCAGACGTCATAAACCGTCCAGTCGTAAATCGGATAAAAACGATTGATTTTTCCTTCCACGGTGCTCCAGCGCAAGCCATCCCAGCCGGGATGTTTGGTTACCGCCCGAAAGCGGGTAATGCTTTCATCGGCTCGCAATCCGACCAGGTAGGCCGCTTCGGGATGATTGTTTTCATGCCAGCGGAAAAAGTCATAAAAGCGTTGCGGATATTTTACCGGAACGGACTGAATGGCTGCGGCATCTTTTTCCCGCATCCAATGTTCTCCAGGACCCCAGGCATACAAAAAATAATCGGAATAGCTGGTGGCATTGGTCATATAGATCGGAACCTGAAACCATTGCGGAATGACGTTCGGATGAAGCATCATCCGGCGAATCAGTTCAATCGACGACTGATATTCCGCCTCCTGATCAAGAAAAAAACACACAATCTTGCGTTTCCGTCTCATGGCTTCCTGCAAGCACAACGAATACAAAACCGTACTGTCTTTCCCAGAGGATACCGAAACGTTAATCGTTTCGAAGCGATCAAACAGCATAGCAATGCGTTCCCGGGCTGCGACCAATACATTTTTGGAAGTGTTATAAATTTTCATGAGCAATTACCCGATTATAAATATCTTTTCTTCGCATATTTTCTTCCACCACAAAACGATAGATTTTCAGATCGGGAACTTTTATCACTCCACCCATTCGAAACACATCATAATCTACCGATAGGTCATATTTGGAGTTCGCCAATTTGAGCAGATTGTTGAGCCATAATTTGGGCGTGGAATATTTTCCAAAGACAAAATTTTTTGCTTCCTCATACCATTGTAAATCAAACAAATCAATCTCGGTAAATTCAAACGTCGTATTTAATGGTTCCAGGTCGGAATAAGTATTGGAAAGATAAGCCCCGATATTTTTTCCGGACAGCCGGCAATCTTCTTTTTCCCGATAAAACCAATCTTTCCATTCTCCTTCAATAGGATAACTGTAGGACGCCCCAAAATGATTATTATTGGTATAAAGATAGTGAAAAAACAACCGCCATGGTTCGCCGATAAAAGGACTGTTGTCAATGCTTATTTTGGGAACATTCGACGATAAGGTAGTAAGGTATTCATGAACCATATCACAACGATTGGCCGGATTAATCATCCGGTTCAATCCCACTAAAATAAATTTCGGCGGTTTGATATTGGGATATTCGACGCGAAACTTATTGAATTCCATATATTCAACCCCGGAAATTTCCGGAGGAACATAATCGGCGTGATAAATGCAGAAAGTGCCCGGCGGGACTTCAAAATTAAGCACCGGATGCGAAGTATCTTTAATGAATTGAATCATGTTTGTAACCCATTAAATTTTTCGCAATATAAAAAACGCATTTTCCGTTAATATCCGACATGACAAAACTTTTTTGATGTTCGGAAAATATCTTTCCCGTATTGCCGTATCCACAGCAGAAGTCACCAACCCGGTCATAACGCTCCGCCAATTTCTCAATAAAATCGTAATTGGTTTTGAATCGGTAATTATGGGTATCATTCCACCCGATTAAATTGGTCGGGTATCCATATAATATAATTTTTTCCATCCGCTCGGGGACCGGCAATTTTTTTAATGCATGACTTCCGATAATCAGCCAAAGAGGACGATTCCAATGATTGATAATTTTTGTCAACGCGTCCAAATATTCCTCGTAAGTAGTCCGCTCGTGGTCCGCCCGATCCATAAATTTAAAATATCCGTCCAGCCATGCCGGTTCCGCATAGAGAACATCGCAATCCGAATAATATTTTGGGAAGTTTCCGCAAATATCATGTCGAAAAACAATAGATTCTGTTTGATAAAAATCCAATTCATCCTGAATAGATAATTCTTTTTTTAATGCGCTATGATAAACTTTCATAATGATTGAATCAGCTTTTTCAGCTTGCCTTTATCTTTAATTTTTTCGACTTCATCTTTAAATTCCGCCAGAACGTTTCCCTTATTTAATAAAGAAATCTCAATTCGATCGTCGATCGATTGATTGCAATGAATATCAATGTACGTCACTGTCCGCATTTGACCAGGTCGATGATTTCGGTCTTCCGCCTGCAGACGTTCACTATATTTGAATCCATTGTTGTAAAATATCACATAATCGGAGATGACCAGCTGATTCAAGCCGTGTCCACCACAACTCGGCGTCAGTACAATAAACCGGGCATCCTGTTCAAAACGTTCAATCTGAACCGCACGTTGCTTTTCAGTTAATTGTCCGGAATATCGAGCACAACAATCCGGCCCATATTCGGCAGTCAACGCAGCCACGATGGAATCAATATCGTACTGGAATTTTGCCCAAATCGTCACCTTGTGATCGGCAGGAATTTCATAAATCACGTTCATCAGCGCATTAATTCGACCATGCGGAATGGGAATAATTCCGCCCTCTTCATCCGTCGTATAACCGGAAACGATCTTTTGCAACTCGGTAAAAAGCTGAAAAATCGCATAACTATCGAATTCATCGCGCTCCAGTCGGTCAAACGTTTTTTCCTTGGCGTCGTCATAGGCAATTTGCTGTTCTACCGACATCAGGATATGGAACGTTGTGTACAATTTTTTCGGTAAATCCAGACAGTCTGCTTTCTGAATCTGGTAGACATAAGGCTGAATCTTGGCCGCCAGATATTCCGTATTGTGAGCCCGGACAATCTTTCCGGGGAACTTGTCCGAATATTCCAGATGGTTCCGGGCGAAACTGTAAAACGAATTATAACCCAAAATTTTCGGCGACAAGAAACGCATCTGAGAAAAAAGATCGACCACCCCCTGCGTCAACGGCGTCCCGGTCAAAATTAGGCGGTACCGGGCCTTTTGAGCAATGGCGGTAATCCAGTCCGTCCGGGCCGCGCGATAGCCCTTGATGTAGGTCGACTCATCGACCACGACCATACTGTCGACAGTAATAACCGCGGCCGCCGCAAATTTCAGTCTCGCCGAGGCGCTCATACTCTCAATCCCAATCAGATACCACTGACGATCCTGCGGAACCGTGGGGGCGGTCGTTTTATCGTCAAAACGGTAAATATCTTTCATGCTGCAATCGGTATGCCGGATAATCTGTTGCTCGATGGTTCGTTTTACGGATACCGGCTCGAACCAGATCACGCGGCGGATGCGGTCGGCGCGATAGTGCGCCAGCGCGATCGTTGTCAGGCTCTTTCCCGTTCCCATTTCCATAAACAGGGCGCCGATTCGCGTATGCGCCTGCTTAGAAAGCGCATCTCTTTGATGAGACATCAAAGCAGTTTTTACTTCAAATTTCATTCTCTAAACTCATCGGCAACATCTGGATTTTTAGGGATGTCAAGCTCTTCCGGTTTGTTTTTCGGTTTTCCTACTTGACTGTTCGGCACAAGTTTCGGAATTACCGTGATCATGCGTTCACGAGCAGAAATCATTTGTTCAATTAAAATTTTAGCACCGGAACAAATTTTGAAATCGTTCATTGCAGAAAAATCAAGGATTTCCTGAAATCGCTCCGCCGGGACCGTCATGGTTCCCGCATGCCACTTTGAACCTGGCAATTTTTTAGCTTCGCTATACCAATCGGCATCCGTTTTGCGATCCCACGAAATTGCAAAGCGACCGGTATAAGGGCCGGAAACAATTCTTTTAATCTGCCGAGTATTTTCCGGTTCATATTTTCCGGCGATCACTTTTCCCCTAATTTCATTATCCAAGATAAGCACCGGGATTCCGATCATCAGAATACGAATTCCCATTTCTACCGCTTTATCAAGGTCTGCTTTTCTGGTCCAGCATTCTCCGGACCAGGTAAATTTATGTTCATGCGCCAGTAATCTAAAATCTTCTCTCCTTTCCGGAAAATGCAGCGACAACTCCCCCTCTTTATACTGTATTTCGCAGACGGTTTCCGTTTTTGTCTTCGGCGGACGTAAAGTTGCTTCCTCCCTGGCGACCAATGCAGCAGGTTCCTTGTCAAGTTTTTTAACCGGATCAAGTAGTTCACAAACGGAAATTGCAGTTTGTTTCTCTAGCTCAAACGACAATTCATTCCGGTTGTCAATCCACCACGACGCCGACTCTGTGCTTTTAACCTTTTCGAGTGCAAGATCATATGCACGACGGAAAAAATCATTGACTTTTTCCGGGGTGTCGCATCCTCGTGACTTGAAATATTCAATCATTGCGCGTTCATCGACCACGCCAAAAACTTGACGTTGATTATAGATAACGCGATGTTTGATGCGATCCCAGGTAGGCCAGATCACCGCATCGCGGATTTTCCCCGCCCACTCGATTTGTTTTTCAGATCCGCGCATGATTATTTTTTGTCCTCAATGATTTTCTGCAACCGTGCCGCGACCTTTGAACTCCGACTTACTACTTTCCCGGACACGCAGTCGATGTAAGTTCCATCGATTTCATTCCAAAGCATCCGGCGTTTGTTATTGCTGTTTTCATCTTCAGTGACAATCATCGGAAATACCTTGTCGGTATCCACGTAAACGCGAACCTTATCGCCGCCGAGCCAGATTTTCCCATATTGCAAAAACTTCTGATATTTTTCAGTGGCATCGACTTTTGCCACCTGTGCTTTTTCTGCTACGTCCAAATTTTCTTTTTGCCGCAATTCCATTTCTTCACGTCGGCAATTGATTTCTTCTTCACTCATTTCAACATGTGGTATTCTGATCATTTCAACCTCTAAAAAGTATGTTGCCGAGTAATTTGGGTCGTTCCGTCCGGCATTGCAAATTCCGTCATGATATCACAACTGCATTCTTCTTGGGGATTATTGCAATCTTCCGTCCATGTCCGCAATACTACTTTTTTACCGGTCTTCCGGGCTTCTTCAAACTTCTGCAGCCGAGCGGAATCGGCGGCATCCTGCTTGGCTTTTTTCTCCGCCAACGCCGGCGCGGCAAACTTTTCCGCATCTGAGTAGGTAAATTCTTCGCCAAACTGATCAATAAACTTACTATCGACCAACACCCCCCACATATCCACTTCCTTGGCAATCCCCAATTTCTGCAACAATTCTGCTTCCTTGCCAAAAACCTGCCAACCGCTCATATATTCTCCGTCATGATAGGAAGCCTTGATTTTTTTCTCTCCAGATTTAATTCGGGCAATCAAATCATCGGCCATTTTTTGAGCTTCCGCGCTGACTTGATCCCAAACCTCACGGCTGATGCAAACAAAAGCACTGGAACACTGTACCCCATCGCATCCCCGCATCGTAGTATACCGAATCCCATAAAAAGTACCCTGCGACGTAATAATTTTAATCTGAGGATCCCCTACCGTATCCACCGATGCCAATATCTCCACTTCCGTACCTTTGGTCGTCTTCGTTTTCATCTGTTTATCTCCTTGTTATAGATAATTGTACACCATTATAGTGTACATGTCAATAGAAAAAGATAAAAAATAGAAAAAATTACCGATTCGGGCGATGAACCACCCCGGCAAAATGGCGAACCGGAGCAGAATGTGCCGCCGGCGCCGATGTTGTAGCCGCCGGAACGGACGCCACCGGGCGGAACTGGACGCCTTGGATCGACGCGCCCACCGCACAACCCACCAGACCGTCCCACCAATGGTTTTCCGCGCCCGGGCGCATGGCCCACTCGTCCAACGTCCGGCCTCCGCCGGACGTTTTATGCGAATATTCCGACAGCCAATGATCGAACAGCAGCCGGTGCCGATCTTTATCGCGGCCGTAGACCGTCAATGCGCCGCGGTCGCCGAGTGCGGTCAGCAGGCGCTGCCGCACAAACGTCTTCCAATAGTTGGTGTCGTACAGCACATGCCGGAGCACGCGCTTACCGCGGACGTTCGGAATCATCCAGTTCAAGCCGAGGCGGTCGCCCTCCTGTTTCCGGTACTCGGTCATCGGCTTTTTGGCGGCGGTGATGCCGACGCCGTTCGACGGGATCACCACCGACCCGAACCGCGACCGGCGGCAGAAAAAATAGACGGTGTCGGTGGATTCGCCCCAGGCGGAGTCGATCAGACAGCGTTCGATATGCAGCTGGGCGCCGTCTTCCCGCTGCCAGGACCGGCCCAGCAGATCATTGGTCAGGGCGGTCAGCGACTCGTAGAGCATCCCTTCGAACGCCAGCGCGGGAAAGGTCATCTGCATGGTCGGATTGGCGTCGTTCAGTGAGAAATAGCGCCGGTGCTGGTCCGGCCATGCGCCGTAATCGATGACGTTGCCGCCGAAATGCTCGGTCCAGGCGACCACCACATAGTAGAGCAGCTTTTTCTGAATATCGATGAACGCGGTCAGGCGGGTGGCTTCGACCGGAATAGCCAGATGTTCGAACCCGTTCAGGCGCGTTTCCAGCTGCGCCAGCGTCAATTTCACCTCGGCGTCCGGGTCGTCGACCAGCGGCTCGTTTTGGTATTCCGCGAAAAAACTTTCCGGGTCGCGAAAATAGAGGTTCATCGCGTTCTGAACGGCGGAAATTTCGTCCGGCTCGTAGCGCGCCGGCCAATAGACCCGGGCGCCGGCGTCCATTTCCGCTCGATGCGCCGCGTAAAACTCGGTGGCCAGGTGGATATCCTTGAACCGGCGCAGGCTGTCCTCCCGGATCTCGGCGTACTGGTTCCACAGTTTCATATCGGTCGGGAATGAATAGAGCATCTTACAGCGTTCGCCGTTCCAATCCGGGTGTTTATCGGGGTCGAGAATCTGGTCGGCCATATCGCCCGGGCGAATCACCGTGCACGGCATGACGCCGGAAATTTTCTGTCCGGGCCCCGCCAGACCGAGAATGGCCCCGGACAGGACGCGCATCCGCTTGCGGTTCTGTTCCTCCGACGCGGCCGATTCGTCGTCCTGCGGGTCGTCGACGATCACCAATTTCGGGCGTCGGCTCTGCGAACTGGTCGGCGGCGTAAATTTCATGCCGCGGACCCGGCCGGTAATGCCGGCCACCCGAACGATAATGCCCGACGCTCGGCTGCCGGCAATGGTCGGCAGGACGATTTCTTTATCGGTCCAGGTCATCCAGGTATGTTTACCCAAACAAAGCTGTCCGGCGCAACGGTTGGCGATGCCGTCCATCTGCGCGATCGGGAAACAGATTTCCGGGAAATCCGCCGCCAGCAGTTCGTTATCGCGTAACGCCGACTTGATGGTGTCCAGCATTTCCAGCGCAGCGGTTTCGGTGGCGCCGATCAAGGCGATAAAGTCGCGATGTCCGTACAGCATCGCCCAGATACAGGCATCTTCCGCCAAAGTGGTTTTGCCGGAGCCGCGCGGCATGGCCAGCGCATAGAGTCCGCCCTGCAGAACCGCCTGTTCGATTCGCGTAATCACTTTCAGATGGTCGTCGGACCAGGCCAGCGAAAAGGATTCGGCAAAATAAGTTTCACAGAAAAGCCGAAAATTGTTTTCACAGAACGCTTTGCGCTCCGGATCGGCCACCGACGGCAAGGCGCCGATGTCGCGTCCGGACAACGACTGTTCCGACTGTCGCCGGGCCGCGCGGTCGCGGTGCCGGTCGTAGCCGGTACCGGAAGCAGACGATTCGGATGGTTCCGCCGGAGACGCGGACGAACGATCCAGCAGCCACGCCGTATACTTGAACAGGTTGACCGTCTGCCCCGCCGCATCGCCCGCAATCCGCAACCCCGCCGCATCCCGATCGTGCCGGAGCGCCGGAGAAGTCAAGACCTCGCGTCCGCACGCGGTATTCAGCAGCGTGATGATTTCGCGAACTTTCAGGGCGGCCGGATTGATCACGTCAACGATGCTCCAGCAGATAAGCCAGGTAGGCGAACAGATTGATGGTGCCGTCCGGGTTGGACTGCAGGCCGGACGCCAGTTGCCGCCGCAACAACGTCAGCGAAGCCGTTCGCGATCCGGAACGCTGGAGCAGCATCACCAGGTCGTCCGGAGTCAACGCCGTCAATTTGGGGGATGGGTCATTCATTCTGCACCTCCGGGGTCAAGGTTTGCCAATCGCAATCCGGGCCGTGGACAAATTCCGCCCAGCGCCGCCGGATCACGTCGCAATATTTCGGGTCGAGCTCCATCAACCGCGCCGTCCGGCCGGTCTGCTCCGCCGCAATCAACGTGCTGCCGGACCCGCCGAACGGGTCCAAAACCGTATCACCCGGGCGACTCGAATTGGTCACCGCCCGGCGCACCAGTTCGACCGGCTTCTGGGTCGGATGGACATAGTCGCCGGCGGGACGCGAAAAACGCCACAAGTCCGACGTGGAACCGTCAAAATTCACCACCTGACCGGTAAGACGTCCCGGAACAAACACCTGAACCGTTTCCAGTCCCGCGCCGAACTCCAGCACCGTGGCGCCATCTTCCTCCCGCGCCACCAGCGGCAGACGCGGGTCAAAGTGCCAGAGATCGGACTGACGGCGTTCGCCATTCCAGATCCGCTCCGCACGCGGCCCCAGATACCCGTACAACATCACCTCGTACTGCGGCCGGTATTCCTGTCCGCCCAGTCCGGCCGACGGCTTTTCCCAGATCAACTGGCGTCCGCCCATGCCAGCCTTCCGCAACTGATGATAGACCAACGGATACTGCGCCGACGACATGCAAATGTAATATGAGGCGTTCGGCGTCATCGCTCCGCGCATGGCCATCACCGAGGACAGTATGAACGATACGAAACCGGCTTCCGACATCCGGTCGTTCTTGATGCCGCCCAACGATTTCGACTGGTAATTCATGTTGTAAGGCGGATCGGTGAAGACCAGCGCGGCCGCGGTACCGGACATCAACCGCGGCAGATTTTCCGTCTGCAACAAGTCGCCGCACAACAGCCGATGCGTCCCCAGTTGATAGTATCCACCCGGCTTACTGACCGGCGTTACCGGCAATTCCGGCGCAGTGTCTTCGTCCATCGAACCGTCTTTTTTGATCTCCCGGTTCAGAATCCGACTCAACTCGTTTTCGTCGAACGCCAGCCCCGTCAGATCCGCCCCGTTCGTCTGCAGGTCCTTCAATTCAACCAGCAGCTTCTCCATATCCCATTCCGACAGCTCCCCGGTCTTATTGTCCGCAATCCGGAGCGCCCGGACTTCATCCGGCGTCAAATCATCGTAGACCGTTACCTCGACCGACGTCCAGCCCAGCCGCTGCAGCGCCTTCAAGCGCGTATGACCGCAGATCACTGTATGCTGACCGTCCACGCTGATCATATCCCGGTACCCGTAACGCCGAATGCTTTCCGCCACCGCGTCGACCGCCGCATCGTTACAGCGCGGGTTGCCGGCGTAGGGGTGGATATCGGTGAGCGGTAGTGAGATGATGGTGTGCATGATGGCTAAACTCCTATTTTTTTTTGTGGTTGAAAGAAAGTGTGTACCGTTTTTTGACTACTTCCCACGTAGTGCGCCGAAGGGTCGACCCCGGGAAGGACCCAATGTGTCGGATTTTGCGACACTAGGCAAAATTTTCCTACTTTTGACATTTTTTGACATTTTTGTATTGTCGGTCATACTTGATTTGGTTCCGATTCCGTACTCCCGGGCGATCGGCTGCAGAACGGCGACGGCAATGGCCTTGACACGGCGGCGATTGAGATGCAGGGCGGCAGCGACGGCGGCGACCGACTGACCGGACGCCAGCAGACGGCAGACTTGCTGTTCTCCGGGGGATCGGGACGCGAGAGCGGAATCGAAATCGATACGGACTTGCAACGCGGCGGTCGGATCGTAGAACTCGGCGGGGGTGAGATCGGTATCCATATTGATAATCTCCTGATTGATCATGTATTATATTGTCCCGAATGAGCAAAAATGGTCGCGGCCTTGATATGCTTGCGGACGATGCGATAGGCGGCGCGACGCATGACGGAATTACAGAACGTCTTGAAACTGTGATGCGGCTTGAATGCGGCGGCGGCCTTGACCATGTCATAAATCAGTTGATCGCGATATTCGTCGAATTCGCCGGGCAGCCGGGTGATGCCGACGACCTTCGACGCATAGACTTCGGCGCAGCGGGTCAGATAGTCCAGATGGCATTCCAGAATCGAATTGGTAACAGATTCGCACGTGGACTCGCAAACAGGGGGTAAAATACCTAGTGAGGGAGAGAGAGATTTTTTGTTACCTTTTAACTTAACCATTTGATGTCACGGCCTTTAATGCGTAACAAAAAGTTGTTACCAATTCGTTACGTTTGTTACGCAATCCATCGGCAAAAGTGGACAACGTTGGACATTTGACGCCGAATGCGTAACACGCTGTTACGTATCTGTTACCAATTCCGTTACCCATTCTTTTACCCGACCAGTTCATAAATTTTTCCTATTTTCCCGGGCTTGCCGTCTTCGGTGGCATAGTCGATGATGACTTCGTCCGAGTCTTCCATGTACTTCATGACGGCTTCGAAATCCGACGATTTCAGATGCATCAGCCGCAACAGCCGGATGTGGCTGATCTTGCCGTTGGCTTTTTGCAGATAGCGCTTGGCTTTCAGGCATTCGGCGTGGAACGGATTGTCGGCCACGTAGCTTTCGGCCATGAACAGCATCCGGCGGGTCTGGTAGTCCACGAATTTCCACGCCCATTCCACCGCTTCCAAGTCGATGTGCGGCTCGCCCTGATTGCGGCTGACGGCGTATAGCATGGACAGCTTGCGCGTCTTTTCATAGGCGCGTGCCCAGATGGCCATGGCCGTTTCGTCGCCGCGCTGACTTTGTCGTTGCCATTCGGCGTCGACCTGGTCCCGAATGACTTCCAGCTTTTTGGCCGCGTCCGGCAAGGCTTCAATTAGCTTCGGCGTTGGATGTTCGTTAAACAGATTGCCGCTTTCCGGATCCCCTGCCCCGTAAAATTCTTCGGCCAGTTTTTTGGCCTGATCGATAATCGCGTCGGGAATTTCCTTGTGCTCGGCGTTCTGCCCCTTGCCGCGATCTCCCGCTTCCAACACAATCGACCGGGCAAAAAAACCGTTGTCCAGCATCCGTCCGTTAAGCGATTCGTAGAGATATTTTGGAACGGCGGTGCCGAACAGCGTCAGGCTGGGCTTGTCGATCACCGGATTTTCGTCTTTGCGTTTGGTATTGTTGAAACTGGCCCGTTTGCGCAGCGGATAGATCGAGTTAGCGGCGCTGTACATTTTCAACAGCACGTTCATGATCATTTCGTTGCGTCCGTCCCGCGCCTTATTGATCGAGTTCAACAATCCATCGATTTCGTCGGTCTGGAACAGCATTTTCTGCGACAGAAACATGCAGTCTTCGATGCCTTCGCCGGACGCGAACGCGTCGCCGATCCCGCCGGCCAGCCCGGCCCGATAGGCGATTTCCACATTGATCTTGCGCGGATGATCCTTGCCAGTACCGGAGTTTGCCAGGGCGATCAGATACAGATTGGCCATATTGTTCATGTTGTCGCGAATGTTGCGGCCGCATAGATAAGACAGCAGCGCCAGTGCCCCCGTAAACGCCAGCACGCGATTTGGATATGGTGCGGTGGATAAGGTATGATTCATGACGTCATGTACAAATCCGGGTATTTCCAACAACTCTGGCGGCAATGAACCCGGATCCTGATGTGCGAACTTATCCATCAATGGTTTTTTCTTCGAAACCGGCTCCGACCCGGAATTTCCCGGAACGGGAACTGGTATACCGGCATTTCCCGAAATGGGAATTGTCGATCGCATGGGCTTTGGACCTTCGCGCAGTTCCCGCAGTTCCGCCCAGTTGTGACCAGTACATCCGTTGTGATGGCACTTGAATCCGATCGCGCCGCCCGGCTGTTCGGTGATGACCGCCGACCGGTTGTTGTGTTCCGGGTTGAACGGACAAACGTCAAATACCCACTTGCGTCCGCCCTGCCAGGGTTGCGAATCGCTTAATTCCGGGCAATATTTCCGGATCCAGTCATCCAGATTGAAGCTTTCTCTCGGCGGCGGGGGCGGCCCGGCAATGGCGTCAATGTTCGGTTCCGATCCCGACTGGACTAAATTTTGTCGCTCGGCCTGAAAATAGTCCGCCTGCGGTGAAGCTGAAATGGTGCCATTCGGAAGAGGTTCGCCGAAGTTTGCCGCCAACTGGTCCAGTTGTTCCCGGGTTGCCGGCGTTAAAAGGGATGGAATTTCCAGCAACTTTGCCTGTCGATGCGGCCGGTCCGGCAAATCATCGCCCTTGCGATTCCAGGTTCCGGGCAGACGCCAGATCCGCGAAGCGTTAAAAACCGTCAAGTCCACCGCGACTGCCGGGTCGCTGAAACGCTGATTCAAGGTTGCCAAACCTTGTTTCAATAACCCGCCGTCATCTGCCGGCAAGTCGACGCGATACATCAATTGCGCTCCGTTGCCGGAATCGGTCACCAGCGGCGCCGGCCAACCGTGTTCGGTTAAAAATTGTTTGATCTGTTGCGCCCGTTGTGCGGCCGCAAGGTGTTCCGAGTCGGCGCTGCTGATCCCGCTGGGCCGTACGGCGTCGCAGTCGATCAAAAACCAGCGGCGGCGAACAATGTAGTTGTCAGTGGTGGAAAATCCCCGTTCCGCCTGTTTCAACCGGTTTGCCGACCGCGCCAGCAACGCCGGTTGGACAGGGTTCGCGGTGACATATGCCCCGCGATACGCACGCACGGCGTCGATCGCTTTCGCGGCCGCGTCGATATGATCGTAATCGAAATAACCGGATTCCACGTGCGGACGCCGGTATTCGGTGGTTTCCGCCTCCAGCAGACGCAGTTCGAATACGTTGCCAGGTTGAAAAAACTCTTGCAGGGCCGCCGCAATCGGATTGATATTATCCATGAAATTACCTAATAATTCCTAATTATCCTAATTTTACACTCTTTTGCCACTTTTTCCAGTAAAATCGGTGTTTTATTGCTGAGTTGGGTGAGAGAACCGCTGATCGAGTAGTTGTTGATAAACCACCGGATGCACGTAATAAATGCCATTTAGAGAATCGTAATACGTCAAATATTCATCGATCACCGTTCGAAAATTATCTTAGATCCGGCGCCACTTCTTTTGCAGCCGTGCTTTCTTCGTCTTCGGAAAACGATACTGTTCCCGATGGGATTTGACCATTTCAGGGCCGGCCTTGACCACCACTTTGATACCGTTGATAAAGTTCATTGGTTTTTGATGTCCGTTGGCTTATCAACCTGATGCGTAAAATACATGATAAACAACATAACCTGTCCGAGCCAGCCTGCCGATAAAATAATTCCGATCGCCAGGGCTGCTCCGGAACACGGATAGCGGTTGTAAATGAGCATTCCTACACATAACATTGCCATTGCCGCCAGCAGATAAACAACCAATACCGCCAAATGAATCATTGCTTGTTTCATACTTATTTTCCCGCCTTAGCCGTTAACAGTTCGAGGTGTTTCTGAAAATATTCGCGTAACGGTTCCGGCGTGGGTATGACTATGCGCACGCCGTCATCGTGCCGGCAATTAATAAACGGATATTCCGGCCGGTGAACCTGACAGTCTATATCCCCCTCGGCGGGATCGAGCGCATTCATAACGCGGCGCATCCGATAATCGCCATCCCAATTGAAAAAATCCAATATTAACCTTTCCGGAATGGACCAGGAATAATTTTCCGCCGGAAGATTCATTAAATCAGTTTCGAAGACGGTGACTAAACTGGATTTTCCCGACTGAACAATGCGAACGATAATTTTATTGCGATAATTTTCTACCCGTCCGATAACCTCGACCGGCTGCGGCGTATGAATTTTGCCGCAGTAAATAGCCCGCATGTGGTCATTCTTGCATTGCTGATAATCAAATTCTCCATTCGCATGATTCATAGTTTTCAATCTCCTGCTTTCATGATGTTGGAATTTTCAATGGTTACCTCGAACAATCGTAACTGGCCTTTCAACGGTATAAACGGTAATGCTCGTCCTCCGCTGACCTGCCAGTGCCAGCAGCCCGGCTGCGCCCAGCGGCTGGGATGATGGCGGACGATCCTGTCCAGACATACCGTGCCGACAATGCCGCCGAGCGTGGACTGGTCGCAGCCGACCGGCCGGCACGTGCTTTCATCAAAGCGGATGTGAAAGTGTTGGCATACCGGCGCCACGGCTTCCGGCACGTAATCGCCCAACCAGAGCAACGCATCGTAATCGAAGCGCAGACTGGCGTGAATCAGCAATGGACCCCGATACTTATCGCACCAGGTGCGGTTCTCGATATCCTTGCGGATTTCCAGCGGCGCTCCGGTCATCAGCCACGCCCATGGTTCCCGGACCGACAGACATTTCATGGTGATCATGATTTATTTTCCTCCGCTTGAAACAAATCCGGGCAATTCCGGAGTTTGTTGTTATGCCGGGTCTGCCGGTGCTGCTCGGCATCGAGCGTCAAATGACACTTCTGACAGAGCGCCTTGAGATTTTCCGGCCGGTTGTCGGTTACATCGTGATTCAAGTGCGCCACGGTCAACACAATCGTTGTCGTTTTTGTTCTCTCCAGAGCGGCAACTTCCAATTCCATACCGTCCAGACGATGGAAGACGCCCTGTTTGTCGCGGTAACCAGTGGCGCCGTTTTCGACCCCGCAGAACTCGCAGCGGTTGCCGGCGCGTTTCATAATCGCCGGACGAATCACCGTCTTCCAATTTGCCGGATAGCGATGATAATCAATCGGCATGATAAATTTCCTTATGGGCTTCCTCGGTCTTTTCTTGTTGTTCGGCTTTCTTCAGCAGTGACCAAACGGATCGGGCGAATCGAAGATTGCTCGGCCAGTAATGCCGGGCGAACTCTTCCCGGTCAGGATAGGTTCGATAGATCCGCACCACGTCGTCACTGATTTTCATGATGCTCAATCCTCCACGGGAAGGAGTTCGCCGCAGGGAAAACCATTTTTCTGCATGACCTTGGAATGAATAAGCCCTTCGAATGATTTCCATGAGCTTGTCTGCAAACAATAAAAGCCCCAGACGTTTTTTCTGTTATCGGATGGGTGATGAATTCCCATTTCCCAAATTTTGCCGTCTTGATCTTCAAACCAGTCCGGGGCTCCTAATATTCGCCAAGGCACAACTTTGGCCGCCCGAACCTGTGCTTCATCCGGATCCAGTACTATTTCAGTACCCTGATGATCTTGAACTTTGGTAGAGTGGTTATCCGGACAGGAAATGACTCTTGCCGGATATTCCACCCCGTTTTTTTCGCGATAAAAGATATAATCGCCGACCTTGAAACGGTAAAGAGGATGCTGTTCGAGAATGGTTTTACAGATCGGACACGTTACTATCGCCAGATCGTTGCTCCATTTTTTTGGCATGCTGCATTTACACAACGAATCCAGCCCGAGTCTGCTGAAATGAACAATCGCCAGATGTCCGCCGGTCGGTTCCTCCGCCAGCCGAAAAATTTTCATGGTATCGGGACGTTGAGCCATACAGCCCAGCAAATTTTTTGCATCGCTCAAAAAGGATTTTTCCCATTTATGGCTTTCGGGGTTCAAACATTCCAGATTGGAACAATCGTTGTTCAGCAGTTTGGCAAATTCGATCAGCGTCAGCCCATCGGCGGTCTGATGAAAATTTACACTTGTGCAGTCTTCAATAGCTTGCGTACCAAATTTGAACTTGCCGTCTTGGTCTGATCCGGTCCATGCAAGGTGTTCTGCCCAATCCGGTATGTCGATTATAATAGTCTTACTCATTGGAATAATTCTCCTTGTTCTGTCTTTTCATATTCTGCCACTCCCTGTTTATTATTCGCCCTGCCGTTCCGTTTTGCTTTCTCTCTCCTTCACGTTCCACGGGAACGCTTCACTCTTCACGTGCTCCGCACACTTCACTCGTTTCCCTTTCCGCTTCTGCATTCCCCCAGCATGGCGGCAATCGACCGGGAGCGTTCCTCCGCATCGTAGTCTGGACATTTCAGGAACTTCATTCGGCGGCAGTTTGGACATTGTTTCTCTTCGTCCGTCATCAACTGTCCGCACTTGGCACAATATTTCCGCTTCAGAATGTCCGCCTCGATCAGCTGTTCGCGGGAACGGACGATTTCAGATTCTTCCGTTTTTTGCCAGACCCCGCCGTCGGCATCGATCACCGTGTAGCCCAGACGCCGCATGAGCTGAATAACCGGTTCGATATTCTGTCCGTCGCGCACGATCACCGACATGGCGATTTGCTGGTCGGCCATGCCCAAGATCCGCCGTATGCCGAACGGTTCCAGGCTTCGCGCCTTGCCGGTGCGCGTGAGCTTGCCCTTGCGCTGCAAGGCCCGCAGGTGAGCGAAGATCGTCGAGGTCTTGATGTGAAATCGATCGGCCAGTTCGTACACGGTCGGCACGTTGCCTTGAAAATATCCGGCATGAATGGCGTCGAGCATTTCGATTTGTTTCTGCGTTAACTTTTTCATGATTCTATTTTTTCCTTGTTTTGGGTCAATCGGTGATTTCCTGCCCATTTTCCGGATCCGTTCCAATCAAAGTTTCCCGTCGCGGTTCCGCGCTGATGATATAGTCATATTCACCGGTGGGATCGGCATGTTGGTAACCGGGTTGACAACTCATACAATCGCATTCGCAGCAGCCCAGATCCTCGATCGTGCAGCCGCAGACACCCGGATTGAACAATCCGTCGTAGCCGTGCTGCCGAAGGTAGTCGGTGATAATTTCTTTTGCTGTCATGGCTGTTTCTTCTCCGCAAACAGATCGTTTTTCTGGCTGTCGTTCCAGCGCTTGACGTCTTCGTGGGTAATTTTCAGGATTTTTACCGGGTTGCCGTTGCGCCACCGGTTATCGGCATACTGACAAGCCCGGAACGTTTTCTTCTTGTCATCGAAACTGGTGCAGGTCAGCTGCATGCCGCCGAACCAGATGAAATCGCGGCCGACATACATTCGGTCCGGCGTCTGCTTGCCTGGTTCACGGACTAGGAACGGCTTACGGCCCCAGTAATTTTCCATGGCCATGGCGGCCGACCGGTTGCCAACACTATAAGTACGGCTTCCATGGCATGCCCGGGTATAAGTTCCTTCATTCGGAACCGGTAACCGGGCTTTGAAGTCGTCTGCAAAAAACTTGACTCCATAATCGATGGCATAATTGATTATTCCCCATTTGGCGTGAGCCCGCTGAATGGTGCTTTGAGTATTGACGCAGTACAGTGCAGCGCAGTACAATTCTACTGCCGGGCTGATTTTTTCATCCATAATTATTATTCCTTTCTCTGGTATTATTTCGGATTTTCCGGCGTGCCGTAGATTTCTTCGCGCAAGGCATTGTCGCGTTCGGATCTCGCGGCGTCTTCCTGATATTGCCGGGCAATATCGCGTTGTATTTCTTCGTCCCATCTTTCCTCGACCGAATGGATTCGCTGTTGAATTTTGGCGCGAAGATCAGCCGCCACGCCCGGATATTCTTTTTCGCAGAGTGTGGCATACAGGGTCATTAAAGGAATCGTGAACGGATCGTGCTCCCAGTCCAGCACAAAATATTCGCAATGTTCGTGTTTGCCGCCGGGAAGCGATGAGTCGTCCGTCCGGAACACCAGGTATTTAAGATAGAGCTGATCGCGGTTGAGTTCCGCTTCGTGTTCGCGTAGCCATGCATCATGACCGCGAAGCACGGCCGCCATCACCGCTTCATGCAAATCATAGGCCGTCAGGGACGTGTTTTCCAACGCATGGGTGAAAACCCGAGCCAGATGGTTGAACATGGCATCGTTTTTATATTTATCGACAATCTCCTGTTCGGTCGTCCGCTGGCCGTGATCGAGCAGCACGTCACGAAACAAGGTCAGGGCGCGAATCCGCTGGGTGTTCGGCGGCATAATCATCGGAATAGAGCCGAAAGTTTCCCGGCCGATCATTTCGCCAAGCTGTTTGGGATCGTCGGTTTTCAATAGCAAGGTCAGCGCCTTTTCCAGTTTCTCGATCTTTTCACCGTCCGTCATGGTTTTATTCTCCCTTGGCGGCGGCTTGCCGCAGATGCGTTTCCGATTTGAAATCCGATGCCGGCAGCGGCCAGCCGAGTTTTGCCGTCACCGCCTGGCGCAGATAGGGATAGGCGATCTTGCGGTTGATTGCGTTGCTGATGTCGCTGGCATAGACGCCGAGCGCCTGAGCCAGCGCCGTCCGCGTGCCCATGATCCCGGCCGCCATTTCCAGCAGTTCGCCGATGGTTTTAATCTGCTTGAGATCGACGGCTTGCCGGACGTCTTCCAGCGTCTTGCCGGTGACTTTGGTATGTCCCGGACGACGCGCCGGATGTTCCGGGTTCCGCGCCGCTTCCAGTGCCCGCGCCGACTCCAGTTCCAGCCGCGTTGCCTCGGCTCGAATTTCCGGAGCGGGGCGCTGCGGTGGAAACGTCGGCGGAACGCCGGACGGCAGATGTACGGGCGGTTCAGACATCACCCGCTGGACGGCGGACCAGAAGCAGTCTTCCTCCACGTTCAATTCCCGGCACAGCCTGCTCCATTCTTTGGCGGTAAATCCCAGTATCATTTTGCTTCCTCCCGAATTTAAAAGGGTTTTTATCTTTTCACTTCTTCACTTTTCACTGCGCCAACCCGGTCATTTTTTTTGAGGAAAAATCCGTCCTTATCCGGATAGGAGTCAAAAATCAATTGTCGATCCCGATTTAGTTCGGCAAGGCTTTTCGTCCGGAGCGTTGCGCACGGAAATTCATACGTTGTTTCCCCGTTAAATGGCAACAGCCTGAGCTTTTTTGCCGCAGAATCATGCGATACGATTTTCTGAATTCCAAATTGATTGATGGAATCGGCCGGAATTTTAACCGTCAGGTGAACCCCGGTAACGATGCGCTTTACCTGCTCGTTTGTCTTTTTTACATCAACGGTATCCATATTGACATTGATTTTGCTTCCGTCCCCACTGGTTCCGATTTCGATCCCGCCGAATTCCACCCGGCACGGCCCGATTTTTAAATCGTCATTATTCATTTTTCCACTTCTTTCAGATTTTGTTCTTTGGCTCTTTCCTGCCGCCCTCTTTCACTTTTCACTGCGCCGTTCGACGCAACTTCACTTTTCACGTTCCGCAGGAACTCTTCACTTGGATTGTAGTCCACCACGTCGCCGCGCCGAGAGGTCGCGATCTTCAACTGCCGTTCGCGGATCCAGTTGTACCAATGCCGATTAGTGACTTCCGGCGGACAGAAGCCGGTGACAATCGCGGTACGACGGTATTCCGCCAGTTCGCCGGTCAACCAGGCGCGAGGCAGATAGAGCCACCACGGGTCGAACTTGATGCTGGCTTTGTCCGCCCAGCACAACATGGACGGTTCCATGCCGTTCTGTCGGGAATAATGCCGGGAATGGCACAGACACAGGTTGGCGTAATACTTGTCGTCAAACAGACAATCAGCCAGCGCGGCGCCCAGTTCCGGATGCCGTTCGCCGCATTCATCGTCCATATGCCTTTTTCCGAGATAGCCCCAGTCATGCATAACAATGCAGATGGTTTCCCGCCAGTTCGGCAACTGGTGAAACAGCCAGATCCACGCCAGCCAGACGGTGAACGGATGCCAGAATACCTGGTGTACTCCGAATAACAGTGATTTGGTTCCGGTCTTCATGCTCTTAGTTTTCCCTTTTTTTGTGAGTTATCAGGTTTTCAATCATTTCAATTCTTCGGCCGATCCAGCGCATGACATTGACGCCTATCGAATTGCCGCAAGCTTTATAGCGGGGTGAATCTGGGGTGAATGCCAACACGGCGGCAGCTTCCGCCGTGAAGCCGTGCGAAAGCAGATAGCGAAAGTTCTGTGACCATTCCGGCTTTTGCAGTTGCTTGGGCAGATCAATCTTTTTGGGCACGCGCCATGGAATGAGGGTGTGAAAATCGGGAAAACCCATTAATCTCTCACATTCGAGCGGAGTCAACCGGCGTACCACTGTATCCAGAACCATGCCTTTATCCGAACCGCCTTGACCATTGCGCAACGCGTTGGCAACTTCGCCGCCCAGCTCCGGCACGTTGTCGCCATCGCGGCCGCGCATCGCCAACGCGACTACCGGCATTTTTTTGCAATCGTGACCGGTCGAAAGTGTCTGTCCGACTTCGCCGGATGTACAACCGTTGCGGAGATCGTAAGCAATGATCGGCGTTCCGCGTCCGGTGCCGTCTTCCGAACCGTCGAACGCTTCGCCTTTCAACGTTTGCGCCACGGCACCGGCGATGCCGACCACGGTCGACGCTTCCCGGCCGTTCGTCTTCACCGTGCCGGAAACATTTTCATCCCGCCAGAATCCCGGACCGGATTCATAGCAGATAATATTACTCGGTCGACTTGGACGATTTTTTCCTTCTGCCCGAATTGTGCCGGATATTTCATCCTGATTCCAGAATCCTTGGCCGGTTTCCACTCCGATCAGAACCGCCGGTTCGGCGCAACGCGACGCCTTGAGCGTATCGGTGACATGTTCGTCGACGTTCATGGTCTGCCGGGATGACTTGTTCCAGCCGAACGACATCACCACCGGAGCTTCATGGTCGCAATTCAGCGTGAGGGAAAATCCGGAATTAACCTCGGAATTCCCCTGTCCGGTGGACATAATCAGCGGGAAAAAATCGCCAACGCGTTCCATGGCGTCGGACATCAGCGCCGGACTGGTGATGCCGTTCCCATACCCGCGACCATCATAACCCAATGCGAGATTTTGCCGGTGCATCTCCTCGCCGGCGTCTACCGTTCCGGCAACCTCGGAGTGGTCATAACCGCCGAGAAAATTGCGAGACATGGTCAGTGTGTTCAGCGGTCCGGCGGCGCCGACAAAAGTTTGCTGCTGCTCTTTCCCGCTTGCGCCTCCAGTGCTCGCCGTAACGCTTCTGGCAACTCCCGTCCCCGCCTGGCGGCACGGCGCAGGATCCCCGCGCAGGCCGCAGATGTCAAATAATACCGCTGCGGCAGATCTCCGGTCTCCAAGATATCCGACAACGAACACACGCCGGCGTCGTTGAGGGACAGCCCGGCCAAACCCGTCCACTCGCACATACTGAACGTCCAGGACTCGCCACGCCAGACCGTACCCGCACTCCGCAAGCCCTGCGGTAAACTGGTCGAAATCGTTTGTGGCTTCCCATTCTTCCGCTTCATCTTCCGGTTCGCCCGACCAGCTGGAAAAGACGCCGGGAACGTTTTCCCAGACGATCCAGCGAGGCCGGATCGATTTAACCAGTCCGATAAAGTTTCTTGCGAGTCCGGAGCGCTGGTCAGCGAGTCCGCCGCGTTTCCCGGCGAGGCTGAATCCTTGGCAGGGGGTTCCTCCAACGAGAAGGTCAATTGATCCACGATAATCGTCTCCGTTAATTTTAGTCATATCTCCCAAATTCGGCACTTTGGGCCAGCGATAGGCCAGCACCGCGCACGGAAACGGCTCGATCTCGCTGAACCATGCCGGTTGCCAGCCCAGCGGTTCCCAGGCCAGCGTGGCGGCTTCCACGCCGCTGCATAACGATCCGTATCTCATATTACTTTCCTTTCTTCACACCTTGCAAATCAATCAATTCAAATGCATTCAATACTGCGTCACATCGAACAGCGTCGGCACCGTGCGCTCGTCTTCCGCATCCTGCAGATAGCGCACGCCTTCGTCGAACGAGATCGGATCGAGTTCGAAGCCGATTCCCGATCGCCCCAGCTTGACCGCCATGTAGGGCACGGTCATCAACCCGCCGAACGGGTCCAGCACCGTTTCTCCCGGGTTGGTGTAACGGGTGATGATCCGCTCCGGAATATCGAACGGCAGCGGACAGATATGCTGCTGGCGGTTGTGTTGGCTCTGCAGCGTGTTCAGCGTCCGGCACCTGGTCACGTCGGTCCAGACGTCCGGATGCAAACTTTCCGGCGTCAGCATCGCAAACTTCTTCGAAATCCGGTCCGCCTGTTCCAGCCGGTCGCCGATCGCCACATGGTCGTGGTAGTCGTAGACCGTCGATCTGGAATAGGCTTTGAACTGTTCCTGCACCGAGCTCATGTCCAGTCCCTGCAATTCGTCCGCCGTCGGAAAACGGTTTCCGCTGGACCGCCAGTAACCGGCGGCGTCGATCTGCCACCGCGCCAGACTGTAATCCGCCGCGTCGCGGATCACCGGAACGTCGGCATAGGAGCGGCCGGTGTCGGTCGGCAGCTTACGGAACAGCAGCACGTATTCCGGCAGGCCGACGCCCATCTTGGTCCCGTCTTTCCGCATCTCGGAATAACCCAGCCGGTAAGTCTGGTTGTTTTCGCGGACCACGTCGGTCACGATGGTGATGCGGCCGCAATAGATGAAGCCGTGTTTGCAGAACGCCGCCCGGGTGTCGTCGCTGAACGGGTACAGACTGGCCATGCCCAGACCGGAAAAATTGCCGGGGACGATCCGATCCTTGACGTGCACCGCGCAGATCCGGCCCGGCATCAACACCCGCAGCAGCTCCGGAATCAAAAAATCCAGCTGCCGGAAAAAATCCGCGTTGGTCAGATTGTGGCCGAAATCGAAATAGCTGTTGCTGTACTCATATTGAATACTGAACGGAAACGACGAGCAGATCAGGTGCACGGAATTTTCCGGCAATGCCGCCGTTTCCACCACGCAATCATGGTTGACCGCCCGGAAAAACTGGCCTTTGACTTCGCGGCGCTGAAGCTGCAACGACCGGCCGCTGCGGATTGTGTCGGCATTGGATAAGCCGTATTGTTTAATCAACGCGCTCATCTTCTCCTGCAACGCGTCATACTTGCGCCACTTTTCCTTGAAGCGCGAGACGATCTCGCTTTCGCTTTCCGCATAGATGAAATAGATGTTGACTTCCCGCGTCTGCAGATAGCGGTAAATCCGGTGCACCGCCTGAATCGCGTCGCGGAATTTGAAACCGACGCCGAGAAAGATCGCCGTTGCGCAATGGCGCTGAAAATTGGTCCCGGCGCCGCTGATGCTTGGCTTGGTCGCCAGGTACTGGAATTCACCGTCGGTGAACTGCTCCGTCAGCAGTTCCCGGGTGTCGAGATCAAGCGAGCCGTAGACTTCCCGGCAGGACGGTACCGCCTTTTTTACCGCCCGGCGCTCTTCTTCCAGATCGTGCCAGAGAATAACGTGTTCGTCGGGATGGGCTTGCAAAATCTGCTTCATCCGCGTGATGCGATCGGCCAGCGTCCAGTGTTTTTCGTGGGCGGCGTCTTCCAGACTGAGCGCGGCGTCGCGATAGAGCTTACCCTGACCGTCCCGGTCGAACCCGGCGGACCGGTGATCGACGTTGACGCATTCCCAGTGAATTTTCAGCGGCGGCAGTTCGTAACCTTCGTCGGAATAGCCCAGTTCGGACGGCTTTTGCAGAAACAGTCCCCAGCTCCGGCACCAGAGCCAGAAATCTTTCTCCTTGCCCGGCAGCAGCGTCAGATGATCGGCCTTGCTGGAGTCGCGGCGAAAGAACCGGGTCTTGGCCTGGTTCTTATCCATCACGCCGAGAAACGCGGCATAAAAGATCAGTTCGATATAATCGTTCGGACTTGGCGTCGCGGTGGCGATGAACCGGTACGGCACCTTCTGCGCCCGGGTGATAAACTCATGGTGGGTCTTGCTGTCGTCGGACCGCAACACGTCGCCTTCGTCCAGCGTGATCGCGGTAAACTGGTCCAGCGTGATGGCGCCGTCGCGCACCCGTTCGTAGTTGGTCAGCAGAATATCCGCGTCGGACGCCTGGATTTCCGCGTCGCAAGTCACATAAGCGGTCGTCAGGCGCAATTGCCGGTCGCCGGCGGTCCGGAACTGGGAACGCACGCCCAGCGGACACACTACTAACACTTTGCCGCCGCAATGCTGCTTGATCAGCCGCAGAATTTCCATCTGCATCAGCGTTTTGCCGAGGCCGAACCGCAGGAACAGCGCCCGGCATCCGCCGCCCACCGCCCAGATCACGCCGTCCGCCTGATGCGGTTTCAGCAGCGGATTGATTTCCGCGCGCGTCACCGCAAAGCCCCGGTCCTGCGCCAGCGTGATCTTGTTCCGGATGAATTGTTGATAATCGGCGTTCATGCTTTAATCTCACCTTTGTTTTCCACGTGCTGACCATCATCCGTTGCGGCGAAATGCTTCAGCGGATGATCGCCTTCACCGAACTCCAGCATACACAGATTGGCCACGTCGACCAGGTGTTCAGTGTTGCCGGATTGTCGGTAATGCTCTAACCGCCGAATCATTGATGTCACCCGGTCGTATTGCCGCTTTCGTTCCAGATTGACAAAGTTCAACCCGTAACGGAATGCGCCTATCACCAGCCGATTCCGCATCAGCCGTTCGAATTCCGGCAACCATTCCGACTGCCGCAACCGTTCCGGATTCAGACGGCGGGAATCGGTATATTCCGAACCGTCCGGCTTCATGCCGCGCGAAACAAAGAAGTGGGCGCGGATTACATCATGATCGAACATGGTTATTCCTCCAGTAACGCCGCGTCATATTGAATAGCGGACGGGAAGTCCGGCAGGATAACCAGCATCTTCATGATCTGCCGCATCTGCGGATGGGCTGCTTTAGACAACCGCAACTTCAAAACATCTTCCCACTGACTGAACGTTGCGGTCATGATGATTTCCGTTTTTAGCGAGTTCGGCAAAAGCGACCGCGCTTCCTGCGGTGAGCAACCGACTTCGGTCATGCGCTTGTACCGAATGGCCGAATCATCCATTTGCGCCAGCCAATCGCAGGCCGCCGGAAAAATATCTTCCGCCCCTTGCAAATCATCGGCATCATAAATACCGACCGGAATGCTCTCTGCCCAGTCAAAACACGGTTTGATGAAAGTCATCTCGCTGGAGTAGTTGCAATACCGGGTAGATTCCTGACTGGGAGATACAACACGCGAACGAACCAATTCATGACTGACGCCCCGATCACAGATGAAGCGTACAGTCAGATAATCATCGGCTTCATGACATTCGGCAAGTTCATCGATCGTGCCGCCAAAGAAAATGAAATCGCGGGCGTTCATTGCTACCATCGCGCCGTTGTCTTTGCACCGCGACTCAAAACCATAAGGAACGCTTTCTCCCCATGTGATATTTTCATCAACCCATTCTCGAGGAACCTGAATTCGCGCATGTTCCAGCACCGACGTATGGCCGCGCTGAATAATGCGTTCGACAAAGCCGCGTGCGCTGTCGGTGGTAATTTTGTCCTCGCTCTTGTAGCAGACCCGGCCGCACAGCTCAATTTTCTTAAGCGGATCCGGTTCGTGAATAATTTCCGCACTCGGTTCAATGATTCTCATAGTTTTTGCTTTCCTTGTTGGCGAATTAAAGTGCTTCGAGTTCTGCTTCGAGTTTAGCTTTATGGGCTTTTAAATTATCGATGTGATAAAGCTTTAACATCTTAGTTTCCAGATCATCGCTGAAAAAATAAAAGGACCGACTATCATCATTATCTCTGACCTCAAGATAAAATCGTTTGCAGGATTCGAGTTGTTTCAAGCGATTTTCTGTACTTGCAAGTAAATCTGCTATTTCTTTGGCCCGGTTAACATTTTCTCGTTTCATCTTTTTTTATCCTTGAGTTTAAAATGGAATGTCGTTTTCACTCATATCGATATTGAAAGCACTATCATACTTTTTCAGCGGCGTCGAAGCGGAATCCTGAATATTGTTTTCCCCATGCCCCGTCCGCATGGCCGCCAGGATGCCCGAACCCCGTTTAGCCGGAACGGGATTGGCCGGAATGGAATCCAGAATCGCATCGTTCCAGCCCGGCTCCGGCGTGAATTCCGGGATCGGCCCGAACTCGTAGCCGGTCACCCGGTCGAACTTGTCGCCGGTCACGGTCTTGACCGTAATTTTTTTGACCGGAGCCAGCGCGCCTTCCCGAATGAACACCAGCGCGGTAATCACATCGTTCGGCACCGGCGCTTTCGACCGCTCTTTCCACCAGCGCACGAACTTGTCCCGGGCATAGCCGGTGTGCTGCGGGCAAACCCATTCCGACTGAAACCGGTTGAACCCGATCTCATAGTCGACCTGCACGGTCGGCGGCGCGGACGGGTCGGAATATTTCTCGTGCTCGGAGAACAGCGTCTTGTAGACCGGATACTCCACGTAGCTCACCTGGCCGCTGATAATCCCGGCCGTGGTGGCCTTGCCGTCATGCGGGACCACGGTCACTTTGGGGAACTCGTAGCCGCAGTCCGGGCAGATCTGATAGCATACGTGGATCACCGAATTGCACTTCGGACACTTCTTGACCGCCGGCGGCCCCGGTTCCCGGTCGCGGTCGCCGCGATGCCGCCGCTGCTCCGCCTCCAGCATGTCCACCGGACCGTGCCGCATGATGTTGCCACCGAAGTCCAGAATCAGACAATTTTCCTTGCCCGGCGACCGCCGGAAGCCGCGGCCCACCATCTGGTAATACAACCCCGGCGAATGGGTCGGCCGCAACAGCGCCACACAATCGACATTCGGCGCGTCGAAACCGGTGGTCAGGACATTGACGTTTAACAGATACTTGATTCCGCCGGCTTTGAACTGCTCCAAGTTCTCCGCCCGTTCCGCCGCCCCGGTTTCACCGCTCACGGTGCGGATGACCGCGCCCGGCGCTTGCGCCTGCAGCAGTTCCGCCACGTGGCGCATATGTTCGACCGAGGCGCAGAAAATCAGAATCGACCGGCGCGACGCCGTGTATTCGCCAATCTCCCCGACCGCCTGCCGGATCACCGCGTCGTTATCCATCAGCGCCGCCACCTCGGTATTGATGAATTCGCCGCCGCGAACGTGCAGGTTGCCGGTATCGACTTCGCCTTTTGCAGCTTTGGAAGCCAGCGGCGACAGGTAGCCTTTGACGATCAGCTCCTTGACGCCGATCTCATAACAGATATGATTCAGCAGGTTGCCGTCTTCGCAGATTTCGCCGGAACTCATCCGGTACGGCGTGGCGGTCAGGCCGATCATCCGCACGTTCGGATTGACCGTCTTGGCATCCTGCAGAAACTGCCGGTACATGCCTTCGCCGTCCGGCGGGATCAGGTGGGCCTCGTCGATGACGACCAGATCGAACTTGCCGACCTCGCAGGCGTGCCGGAAAATACTCTGAATCCCGGCGATCACCACGTCGCCGTCGGCATCCTTGCTGCCCAGCCCGGCGGAATAGATGCCGGTCCGGTTCAGCAGCTCCGGCGCCATGACGGTCAGTTTGTCGGCCGCCTGTTCCAGCAATTCCTTGACGTGCGCCAGCAGCAGCACCCGGCCATGCCATTTCAATACGGAATCTTTGATCAGCGTGGCAATTACCGGCGTTTTGCCGCCGCCGGTGGGAATGACCACGCACGGATTGTCGGTCCGCGTCCGCAGATGTTCATAGACCGCGTTGACCGCGTCCTGCTGATAATAGCGCAATTCCATTTCTACAGTAACGTTCCTTGAGTTGGGGATTGAGTTTTGTTGTCGCGTTCGCTGATTTTAAGGTAGAGCAGCCCGGCCGGGGCCATCGGCTCCCGCATTTCCGCCTCGATCCGCTTGACCTGCACGTCATCGTCATAGGCGTTGGCGTGAGTCAAGGCATCGAGCAACGGCTTGAACAGGTTGTCCAGGTCCCGGCGCCGCCGGTCCGGCGGATAGACGTCCACCGCCAGCAGCAGCGGCCCTTGCAGTTTGGGCTGGCCGCGAATCGAGCCGGCCACCTGCTCCCGGTACCGCAGACCCTCTTTGCTGATCAGGGTCTGCGGCCCGACGCGCCGCCAGTAGTGGTTAACGCTGGGCGGATAGGGCAATTCGGCTTCGATCCGGTTCACTTTCTGGCCCACGGCGCCGCGTCATTGACCGGCTGCGGCGGCCGGGCGTTGGCCTGGCGCGACGCATAACCCTTGATCTCGTTGCGGATATCGCCGTTGGCATCCTTGCTCAACTTGACCTTGATCACCATCGGCAGATTGTGCAGTTCAACCGAATCTTTCGGTTGCATCACGCCCACCGCCCGGCAGACGGCGGACAACTCGCCCCGGGCAATTCGGACCGCGTCGCTGTTCGGATTGTCGAGATTGAGATTGTTGAACAGCTTCCGGCCTTTGTGGTCGCCGGCGATGATCTCGAACGTCAGTTTCAGAAAATGGCCGTTCTTGTTTTTGTTCTCCTTCATTTCCGATTCGGTGATGACAGCCTCGTAATCGCCTTCGGGGATCGGGTCGAACCCCACGTTCGGTTCCACCGTGTTCGCATCGAAATTCAGCGTTGCCATACTTATGGTTCCTTTCTAATTTGGGAAGTTATTTCTGCGGCGCGAGGGCGGCCATGAATGCCGACCACGACAGCGGCAGTTCGTCCGGCAGGTTGTAGCGGTTCTTGGCCATCACGTCGGGCCCGCCGACCGTCCGCATGATCCGTTCGCCGCCGTTCGCGCCGATCGCGTGAGCAATCGTCCGGTCGCCTTCCTTTTCCAGCCGGATGCGCCGGGTGGCGTAAAAGATCGCGTCCACCCATTCCGTCAGCATGGTCATCGCCAGCTTCTGCATCCGTGGCACCATCTGGTCGTAGGTCGAAGCGGTCGGGTCGCGGAACGGCCGGATGTCCGAGTGGGCCAGGAAGATCACCGCCATATTCTTCTGCTGGCGCAACATGCCCAGTTTGTCCAGCAGTTCCGACCAGCAGTTGAGCGCGTTCTTGTAACCGTTGCCCCAGCCGCCGTCGGCCTTTTCAATCACCGAGACGCCGAATCGCTTGCAGACCGCGTCGAAAATCAGTTTTTCCAGCCAGTCGGCGCTGTCGATCACCACCGTTTGAAACTGGTGATCTTCGCGCAACAGCGTGTTCAGATAGTCATCGATCTGCTCGAGACTGGTCGCTAGCGGAAAACGGCTGCAGTCCACCTGATTCTGGCCGTCTTCGGTCGGGATAAAGATCGGGTTGGGCGCACTGGCGCCGAACGTGGTCTTGCCGATGCCTTCGGGACCGTGCAGCAGAATCCGCGGCGGCGGAAACTGCTTGCCGGTAATAATCGTTTTCAACAATGATTCCATGCTTTCTTATCCTTATTTTGCGGGGTTAAAGTTTTTGTGTGAGGCGGCCGGACGGGTTATGATCCATTTCCGCAACCGCCGGCGCATCCAGATTCCGGTATAGCGGCCGGTGTGATGATGATATCCCGTGGCGCGATCAATGGAAACAATTTCCCGACCGCCGACGGTTCGATGAAAACATTCCGGTATATTTTTCGTCAGAATCTGCACGCTGCGCGGATTTTCCGTGCCGTGCCGCAACGCGGTTCGAATTGTTTTGCGAAAAAACTTCATTTATTGCTGCTCCGTTTTAGGTTGAGTTTGAACGGACGGCGCGACCATGCCGTCCTCGATGATGACCGAGCATTCCGCGCCCTTGGAAACGCGGGTGGTGATGGCCTGCATGCCTTGATCCTGCAGCCACCGGCCAAACTGGTCCAGCGTGGTCATATCCATCTGTTCCAGACCGTCGATCAGCACAAAGCCGCAGTCCGGGTTCATCTGCCGCACGATCGAGGTGGCCACGACCAATTGATCGGATCCGCTCAGACAGTCCCATTGACGATTCTGATAGAGCAGTTCGCCGTTGGCAATCGTCAGCCCGTCGAGCGGCAGCTTAACGCTGCTCAGTAACGCCAGCCGGGCGGCGCGCACGTCGTCGATCTGCTTGCCCAAGGTTTGATAGCGGGTGGTCAAATCAAGCGCGTCCTTGGCCGCTTTGGCCTTATCTTCGTTGGCGCGAATTTTGATGTTCAGCGCTTCGTTGTCGGTCAGTTGTTTTTCGATTGCCGCCAGATCGGGCAACGCCGACTGTTCGGCCAGAAACTTGGTTCCGGCCTCCACCGTTTCGCGCAACTTGGCTACTTGTTCCGTCAGCCGGACCAGCGCCGCTTCCTGATCGGCCAACTGCTTCTGATCGGCTTCGTGCATCGCGGTCAGGCGCTGGCGTTCGGCAATCGTTTTCGCGGCGGTATCGCGACGTTGCAGCAATTCGGACAATGTGACCGGAACGGCGGGGACATCGTCATATTTCGGCAAGCTCTGGGCGTACGCCGTTTTGCTCTTGTTTTCGCGTCCGGTCAACGTCCGTTCGTTTTCCAGATACTGTTCCTGGGCATCGAATTGCAGCAGTTCTTTTTCGTGGCCGATCACCTGCAGCAGATACGATGCCTTTTCCTTGGCCGAGGCGTTGATGAATTTGGAGAGATCGAGCGACAGCAGATTGATAATCTGGCGCAGGTCGCTTTCTTTGCCGCTGGTGAAGCCGTTCGGCGCGGTGATTTTCAGGTAGCCCGGTTCGCCGTGCCGTTCCACGATCAACCCGTTCGACAACGCAACTTTGACTTGCGGATCGGCTTCCGAGCCTTCGCGTTTGACCGAACTCGGCGCGGCGGTCTTGCCGATCAGCGCCCACTTGATGGCGTCCAGCACGCTGCTCTTGCCCTGACGGTTGTCGCCGCCCAACACCAGCAGCGCCTTGCCGTCGCAGGACACTTCCACCACTTTAACGCGCTTGACGTTCTCCACTTCAAAGCTGATAATTTTCGTCGGATCGCTCATCTTTTCCTTATCCTTATGATTTGTTTTCAGTTCAGGCCGTGGCCGATCGCTCGGCGCAACTCGTCGGCATCGATCCCGCTGCGGCTGCCGATTTTGACCTTGTGCAGCCGCCCGGCATTGATGTGCCGGTACAGCGTCATGGTCGAGATGTTGAGTCGCCGGGCCGCTTCGACGATTGACACCAGTTTTTCCGCCGGAGCCGGTTTCACTTCAAACTGTTCCAGCGCGTCAACCAGTCCCGCCGGACTCAATTCGCGCACATACTGCTGCAATAACGCCGTCGCCGCGTTGATGATGGAGGGAGGAATGCTGCCGTTTATTTTCATGGTTAGCTCCTGCTCAGATAGCCGACACGTTCGTAATTGGTCGGCCAGAGTCCGGCGGCCTTGCATTCCCGCAGCCGACGAATCCCCGCCTGGTTTTCCATGACCGTGGACACCAGATCGTCTTCCACCAGCCGGTCGACCCGCACCCGCCATGGGGCTTTTTTCTCGACCGCGATGATGTAGAATGGATACCGGATCCGGCTGACCTGCAGCACGATATCCCAGTAGAAAGCCATTTGGCTCCAATACCCGTATTTCTTGGCGTCGAACGGGAAAAAATCGACGTCGTCGCACGTTTTCAAGTCGATGATCCCACGGTCCGGATGGAACTTGTCCATCCGAATCTGGCACGGCACGCCGCAGTATTCGGCGCGAACCACCGCTTCCGGAAAACCGCCGTCGATCAGCTTCATTGCCTCGGCGTGACGCTGCACCGCGTTGAACAGAATTTTCACCTGTTCATAATCCGCCGGCCGGACGATTTCTTTCGTCTGCGTCGCCGCCCAGAGCTGGTAGGCTTGCGAATCCGGACCGTAGGCCTTACCCGTTTTCGGATTGACCGGTTCGTCGACCGTGAACTCATGGTCAAACGCTTCGCGGCCTTCCAGAATCAGACAATGCGCCGACCGACCCAACGCATAGGACGGTTTATCTTCGTCCACCACCTCGCCGGTCAGTTTCATCTGATAGAGCCGCGGACATTTCATGAAATCTTTCAGCATATGACTGCTGAGATATTCGCCGCGCCGCGTCCGGGCGTGATATTCGGCCTGATCCTCGATAATCAGCCAGTCGGGACGGTTATTCATGACGCGCCCTCCCGTTGATCCAGGCGCGCCGCCGTTCGGAATAATCCGGCTTTTGATAATCGCGCCAGAAATCGGCGAACCGGTCATGGACCAGCTTGATCATTTCGGCAATGGCCTGAATCCGTTCGCCGATGCGTTCGTCATCGGTGTCGCCTTCTTCTTTGGGCAGCTTCAATCCCGACCAGACCATCCGGTTTGCCTCAAACCGGCCTTCCCATAGGTCTTCATGGTTCGGCGCGATTCGCAGCATCGCCTTGCTCAATGTTTTGCCGCCCAGCAACGCCGCCTGCAACTCATCGCAGACCGGCGCTCCATAGCCTTTCGCCGCTACCGTGGTGGACACCCGGGCTTCGTCCTGATGTTCGTCGTCATAATAGAGTTCGATCGGGTCGGCCACATAGAATGCCGGGTCGCCGTCCAACTTCCAGACTTCACCCTGCCACAGACACCAGGTCAGGAACTCCCGGCCGATACCGTCCGGCGGCGGGACATTCGTATCCAACGCCTTGGCCCATCCCCACGGCGTCAACTGTTCCAGTTCCACACCGAAGGTCTTATAGAACTGCACGATCAAGGTATCCGAACTGGCAGACGAGAAGTTCAACGCATAGACGCGCCGTTCGGCCGGGACAACGATCACCTGTATCCAGGTCAGCGTCGGCAATGCCTTGTGCGACAGCTCGTCCGCAACCTCGGCTTGGATGTCCCGGCGGATTTTCCGGGGTACGCGACTGGAATCGGTTTGTTTCTTCCAGAGTTCAACCTTGCGCTCGACCGCCGCCGCCATCAGCTTGGACGACGCCTTGCGTTCGGCGGCGCGTAGATGCAGCAGATAATAATCGCCGCACCGGCAGGTCTCGTCGTTGAAATCGCAACTCAACACATCGCGTCCGGTAGACCATCCCAACTGCTTTTGATCGGGCTGAACACTGTCCAGAACGCCGGCTTTATTGTTTGCCAGTTGTTGATAAGCATCGTCCCAGTCCGGCGGAAAGTCGCCGAGCATCTGAAAGACGGTCAGCGCCATGCTTGGTTTCAAGATATCCATAATTACTTTGATCCTTCGGGCGGTTCGCCCCATTCCGCGACCGCCAGCGCCCGATACCGCTGCAACTGGGCGATCATCAGATCGATTTTTTCAATCATTTTGTTTCCGGCTACGGCTACGCTTGGGCCGACGCCGACCGGGATGACCGGCTCACACGCTTCTTCGGTAGACAGCACATACAAGTTACGGCCGGCGTCCCGGCTCAACTCCCAATGGCCGTCTTCGGAAATCATAACTTCCGGGCCGATCGGCAACTTTTTAGGTTTCCAGTGAATCATGTTCTTCGCGCCTTATTAATAGTTGGGTGATTCTGGCCTTGGCATAGGCCAGAAAGGTAACCACGGCAATGGCAATATGCAGAAAATCGCCGCCGTCCATCATGCCGGATCCTCGCTGGACTCCGAAGCCGCTTGCTGCTGCCGTTTGGCGCGGACGCGCCGCAGCGCTACGGCTAGCGCCGCCAGATTCTCCAGCTCATGGTCGAAGTCGGTTGCCGGATCGGCAATGCGTTCCGTCAACCGGGAAATCATGTTCCGCTGCGCCTGATCGGCCAGTGGGATTTCCGTTTCGTAAGCCTGCCGCAATTTCTCGATTTCATTGTAGACGTTCATGTTCCTTGGCCGCCTTATGTTGGTTTGGGTTAATGCTGCTCGATCAGCCACGCGACGAACTTCGCCGGTGAAATCCGTCCGTCCGCTTCAACGGGAGCCCCGGCATTGATCGCTTGCCCGATCTTGGCGCCGTAATCGGTTCCGGTCGCGGTTTTCAGTTCCTGCCCGAGTTCCGCCGGCGTCATCCGGCAGTCCGCCAGAGCGGACAAATTTTTAAATACCTTTGCTTTTTTCATGATTCCGAATTACCTTGATGGTTGGAGCGGTTTGAACTTTGCTTCCGCTCTCCGCCGGTGCTGTAACACCGACGGTTTTTTGTTTTTTATACTCAAAGCCGAAAGGCAATTGTGGCCGACCTATGCTGCAATGTATTCGGTCCCGATTTTGCCCGGCTGGCCCAAATATTTTCGCCGATTGACAAAGATTAATTTCTTAGCGGTCAAGCGAGCAATAATCGGGCTCAATTCCTCCACCGACAAATGCGAATATTTCAACACCATATGATGAAGCATCCGCTGCCCTTTGTTACGCCGAATCAAGGCAAGTACCTTTTCCTCGGGATCGTCTTTGCTTTGGGGCTCAATGCTTTCTTGTCTGATTTTGAAAAATTCCCGCAGAAACTCCGCATCTTCCGGTTCAAACGTGATTTTCATTTCTGGCCGCCTTCCTTTTGCACTCCTGTTCTAATTTGTGAAGTTCTTTTTTAACTTGCTCTTGAATATTTTGCAGTTTGATCATTTGCAAATCGATTTGCACTATCAAATTCATCCAGGCCGCCCATTCGTTTAGACCGCAACCGATGATACGACCGTCATCGTTTCGGGTTTCATTGGCGGATATGATCCAATTCCTCATGAAATCCCGGTGCATGGTAAAATTTTCCGTTCGCGTGGTGAAATATTGTTTAACGTCCTGGTGTTCAATCCATCTCATTTGTTTGGCCGCCTACGTTGTTAACTTATTTATTTTGCTTTTTTACCCATTCCGGCATAGATTAAAACCACCAATAAAACCGTAACAAATACGCCCCAGACAAACCCGGCGTCAAACAAGGAACTATCTTCATGGATGCTATTTGGAACCACATTCTGGCCGCGCTCCCGAATCGTTTCTGGGTCGGATTTGTTTGCGGTGCAATGAGCACGTTGACCGTTGTCCGCTTGTTGATGGAGTTCAAAGCCTTGCTTGGCATTCTCCGTGACGGACTCGCTTCCCGTCGCCTTGCCCGGGCAAGACAGCGTCAAAACGCACGCGACGAGCAGGAACAGCAAAAACTTGACGAAGCCATGAACGGGCTGCATTATAACTCCCAGCGGTTGCTGGTGGATCAATTCAACACCGTTTACTGTCCTGATTGTATGAGGAGCGGCATTCAATCCCGCACGGAAACAAGCTCCATCGGAGAGGTTTACTGCCCCCGGTGCGGCTGGCAATGTTCCGTACCTTCGTACGACATTCATTGATATCTTCATTACACCTCCCGTTTTTCCTTGTCTTTGCTCTGTTATGAGTTTATGTTTCATCATGGATAACCCGTTAAGCAATTTAATTATTGACTGCTGGTACAAGGCGTTTACTGTGCTTGGCGCGGTAATTGCTGTCGGCGCTTGCTTTGTTACCGCCCAAGTATTTAATAATCTTGCGCTTTTTCTTGGTGGACTGGCCTTGTTCTTTTGGGGTGTAGGGGAGTGGATTAACCATCCAACCCGCAACGAATTCAGAGATTACGGGAGTTTTGGACGCTGGCAACTCACGGGCAACCCCAGAAGCGAAACCATGCTGGGAAGCCTGTTTGATTTGCTCGCTATAGCGCTTTCCGTTGCTTTTGTACTTGCGGTAATCTTCGGCGGCAAAGTCGATAAGATCAATCCCCAGCAAAACACCGGCATAAATCAGGCTGCAAGCCGGGCCGAAGGCATAACCAATCCCCGCAGCGCCAAGCGCTGATATCCCTGAAATAAAACGCATCATACCTCCCGTTTTTTTACTAAGCCGTTTTTGCTTTCGGAGCTGGCGTAGTGGGCAAAGCTTCGATAGCAGCTTTGATCATGTGAAAGTCGTCCTTAGAAATGGTTTTGGTATCAACAAGAGAAAACACCACGGCGGAAACTTTGTCCTTCTGAAGATCGGTCATTTTTGAACAACTCCTTATCTATTGTTATAGTAGATTATACACGATGATCGTGTAGTGTCAAGGCAAAAATAAATTATTAATCCGATAAAATGATTGATTTTTCATGATATTAATGTATTATGATATTATCAACAGGAGTCATCACATGAATAATGAAAAGCAATTAAGACAAAAACAATTTGCTGATTTTTTAATCAACTTATTGAATAAATATCAATGGACACAAAAACAATTAGCGACTGCCATTCAATGCAAACCACAATATATTTGGAATATTACAACCGGAGGTGCAATTCCTAGAGAAGAAAATTTTGACAAAATTCTCATGATTCTTAAACCAGTATTATCAGAAGAAGATTATAATCGGTTGATTGTCTTGCACCGAAATGCCCAATATGGGGCTCAACTTGGGGTAGAGATAATGGGAAATTCGGAAAGCGACATTGTAAAAAAGCATTTTGTGGAGATTTTTGACGAACTTTCAAGTAATGATAAACTGGATGTCTTGAAATTAATGCTGGAAAAGAAAAATGCCGCAATCCAGTAATCATATATTCCACTTGCCTCACCCCGATAATGAGTGTGTTGATTTTTCCGACAACTGCCGGCGAAAATGTATTCGACGCTAGAATCGTGCCGGGTTGACATTGCGACTAATCGATGTTATAATGTCTAGTAAAAATAAGGGAACCCAATGCAAGTTCAATGTCCCAAATGTCATACGATTCTAGAGGCTTCGCCGGACGTGATCGGACAACCGGCAACATGCGCCCAGTGCGGCAATTCGTTTCGAATTCCGTCGTCCGGTACGCTTTCTTCAAGCCATGCCAACGCCAATGCTCGTTTGGCGAAATGTCCATATTGTGGACATTCTATAAACAGCATGAGTGGTTCGCCTGAAAACAACGTACAACTTATCGAGTTAACCAGTAAATATCTAAAAAAACGGAAAGCTCTTTGGTTGATATTAATTTTCGTATTCATGGTATTAATAGCATTGACATTGGGATGTTCACCTTTGTTTATATCTCGAGGCTCAGTGGATATGCCATGGTGGACGATTTCAATCCTTTGTATTTGGGGAATGGGATTTATTATATCTTTTATCGGCTTCTGCCGTGTGAAATTTTTAATCTGGTGGCACCATGGATAATGCAAAAAACAGGAAACTAACATCATAAAAAAATATATCGCGGCAATTTTATTGATTGAATTGGCGTTGCTTGTGTTAATAACAAACACTGCCATCCTATAGAAAACTAAAATAATATATCATATTTTGGCGCTAACGCTATGTCTTGGTGGGGCTTGATACAAACCGGAAAAATAATGTCTACAAATCTTTACCCCAAAATGTTAACGGACTATATGGCGTCCAATGAACTCAATCAAAATGAGCTGGCCGCCCGTCTAGGCGTCCGTCCACCGACGTTATCCAACTGGCTGAACGGCGGACATGGCATTACGGCCAAGAATCGAGCGAAGATCGAACAGTTGTGCGCCGTCGTGGCCACGGAACACGATTTTTTGCGGCGTAAGGAAAACGAGTTGATTCTCTGGTATCTCGATCTTCCGGTCAGCATGGAGCGCCGGGCGGAATTGCTGCTGGAAGCGGCCAGGTCCTATAGTGTCAAAGACGAGGTGGCAAAATGATTTTCAAGTGTCCACATTGCTCATGTGCTTATGAAACCTGGGATTATTTCCCGAAAACGGTTTTTCAATGCGGAGTATGCCATCATAAATTTACCATGGCCAATCCCAAAGGCTGGGGCGTTACGCCACCGGCGGACCAAGCCAGGATTCGCCGTTATGAAGAATCCGTTCCCTCTAGTGGCTTACTGACTCCGACCAACCTTCTGGCCGGGATCGGTCTTTATTCGGTGTTAAAATGAACGAACCGGAACAAATTATCGCCGATGTCTGGGCCGCCGCCAAGGGCTTTGTCCAGACCCGTTTACTTTGTCCCGCGAGTGCAATCTTTGCGGAAGACGGTCAAACCGGACCGGTGGTTTCGCTGGGCGAACAAACGATCGAAATCACTTCCACGGTCGACGCACAGAATCAGTATGGCGCTATGTTGCGGCAATACTGGCATCTGGTGATGCGGCAGACGCCGGCAGGATGGCGGCAGATTTATTGCGAGATTTCCGATCATCCGATTCTGATTCGAGCTAAACCGACTCCCGCTAAATGTCCGCATTGCCATGGACAGTTTATCGTTGATTCCATCCTGAATCAGCAAAAGATTAATTGTCCGGCTTGCCAAAAAGAATTTCTTTATCTGCGCAAAGGAACCATGATCTTCGGTTGTATTGCCATACTGGTATTGCTGATTCTGTTGGCTTTTATCGTTTATTATACCATGTCACGATAACAATTCATCCCGGATCTGCCGCCAGTTTTTATCCGTCATCGATTGCAGTTTTAAGATTACTTGGCTGGATAGACTATAACGCGATGGTATTTCACAAAATTGTTCGGCAATCCGCCGTGCCGTCTCGTCAGAAATTTGTGTATACTGATCGGTCATGACCGGGCTGGCGTGTCCGGCCGATTTTTGTACCAATCCGGGAGCGATGCCTTGCGCCATCTGGCGGGAAATATTGGTATAACGAAACGAATGAAAGCCGAACTGCACTACGGCGCGAGGCTTCCCGGTTTTTCCTTTGTGTTTATCCCCCCCGGTACCGGCGGCTCGCGTCTGAATTCCAACTTGTTGAAACAATCGTTGCAACGCCACCGACAATTGGGTTCGTTTGTTGACATCATGATAGCGGCGACATATTTCCGGCATCACCGGACCGTGACGTTGCGTAACGGGAATTTTCAACAACTCGACCATCAGAGGTTGCGGGATCCCCTTTTTTACCGGAGTCGGGTTGCGATCTTGGGTTTTGTGAAAGGTTCGCTCGGTTACACCGCGCTCCAAGGCAATTTGACTCCAATCCCAGGTACAGCAATCGCCGAGCCGATCGCCCAGATAATACCCGGTCATGCACAGCAATCGCATTTCTCCGGTAGCGATGGCAAAAATCTTTTCCACCATCTCCGGAGTTAATTGCTGTTTGTGATGCTGCTGGTTTCTCCTCCGTACAATCGAGTTAAATGGGTTGACGACGATCGCTTCAGCCTGCAGCGCAACCCGAAAAAACAGCTTTAAAAACCCGATGTGATGATTCCACGTGCCGCGACTGATCGATTGATCATCCAGGTCGCCGCAATATTCGGCGGCATGACTCGGAGTAATCTGATCCAGCGAATTTATGCGGTGAGTCTTGCACCACGCGGCAAAACGTTGCCAGTATCCGGCGTAATCGCCCATGGTCCGTTCGCCCGAGTCCGGACGAAATGGCGATTTGCGATAAAATTCCCAACCGTCGCCGATCATTATACCGTGCGTCTGCTGCTCGACGTTGCGGATTTTTTCTTTCACGGTGCGAATTGCCATGGCGGCGTGTTCCAGTTGGTCTTTTTCTGTTTTCAATGCAAACGGAGCCATAATTTTAGCAATGGAGATTGCAATCTTTTCCTTTTCGCCTTTGCAGATCGGCTGATTGTTTTCATCGCGTAACATCAGCGTTATGCGATTACCGTCGATCATATAATGGAAATACACATGATTTTTTTTCCCGCGATAATATATTGAACCTTTGACGTTGGCCATGTTTTCCCTCGGATGATGTTTCATGTTGCATCATAATATACACCTTCCGAGAAATTTGGCTACAATTTGGCTACAAATTTAATATTTGAGCGTAATAAATCGGACTTAAAATCCGTTGACCGCAAGGTCGTGCGGGTTCGACTCCCGCTTCAGGCACCATCTTTCTTCATCCCAATCCGTCTCTCCTGTTTTCGTCCTCGACGCATATCCCCTTGTACCAAAGCCATCTGTAACTTCCGCCTTTCACCGGGTGTTTTTCGTCAGGCCTAATAAAACAGCTGTTTTGTCTCTCTATTGGGGCATTCTCTCTAAATTAACTGGTAGCCACCAGTTAATCCAGCTAACCGGATAAAGTATTAATCATCAACGTATTAAGTTCAAAATAAGCAATTTTCCGCTTCCCGTCTGTCCTGCCAAACGGAAAGTGAGTGGGTGCAAAAGTACGAGTTATCGAACTTTTCGGGGAAATCCTTACAGCAGGTTCATCAAAAAAAAGGAAGTGTTTTTTACACGGCTTCCTTTTTCGTCCGGGAAATAAGGAGGTAAACTTAATATAATGATGAAAGACGCCGCTGTTTAAAATGCACGAAGAACCCCAAAGAAAATTAAACTTTTTTATTCCACTTGAATTGCGGACCAAGACAAAAGCCATTAGTTGCGGCTGGATCTCATTGATCAGGTCAATGCCGAAGGTAATTATAATTTATCCTCCCATGATTATTATCCAGCAGAGCAATCATTACGGTTCATTCGTAACGTTGCTGCCATGCCATGGAAACTCAACGGCATCCAGAAAAGCGCGGGCAAAGACGCTATGTCCAACTACATTCGGGTGCACCCGGTCCCATGCAATTTCAGCAGGATGGCAATGTTGGAGCAACACATCGAAGTACGCCTGGGTGTCGACATAGATAGCGTCGTGCTTCTGCGCAAGCCTTTTAACGGCAAGAGCATATTGATCAATCATGACACGCATTGGTTCATTCCGATTTGGTTCAATGAAGTGAGGCCGCATAAGCACCAGCCCTTTAAGTGAAGGACGAATTGGGGTAAGAAGTTCATCCAGCGTGGCCTCGTATTCATCAACAAAAATATGTTTTTCCTTGATATAAGGAATGTCAAACTGCCGCCAAATATCATTTACGCCCGTCATCAACGAAAGCCAGTCCGGTTTGAGATCAAGCACATCGGCCTGCCAGCGCAATTTGAGATTGCGGCTCTGGTCGCCTGCGTGGCCCATATTGACTACTCGAATGCCGAGCCCGGGACAGAAAGCCCCGAGCAAGCCGTTGACAATATTTACGTAGCCGTTGCCAAGTGGATTGTGAAGTCCTTCGGCAATCGGACGGGTACGCCCGCAATCGGTGATGGAATCTCCGACAAACAGTAGTTTCGCCCCTTTGTGAATTTTCATGGCGATTTCCTTCAGAATATACGTTAATTTGATTGTTTTGAAAGTTTTCCTGAAAGCGATACTACTTCACCGGACGTTCCGCTCCAGATTATCCGACCGGCACTTTCCACTCTCAGTCCGGCCCGTTCGACAATAAGGTCGAATTGATGTCCGAATCCTCGGACATCACATAAAGACATTTTCGCGCAATCAGCGGGTAGCCGAGGCGTAAATTTAAACGCATGGAGCCCGACCGGCTCAATGCCAAACAGTCCTTCGGTTATAACCCGGCAGTAAAGCGCACTTTCGGCGGAGAGATGTTTTTGTCCGTGTTCAGGCCATGCCTCAACAGCATAGGGAACATGTTCGCCCAGCAAACGGCGAACTGAGTACTCTTTCAGCTTTTGGAATCCCCGATCAGTAGCGCCGGCAATCAGTGCACCTCGCAAACCATAGAGCGTACTTCTGTCCCAGAAGATGTTGTCGCTTTCCTGACTGAGCATTCCGTTCTCCGTCCAGAGACGAGGCGAAAACATGGCATCGATTGTTCCCTGGGTCCGCTTGAAAATTCCCATACAGAGCGGAACACAGATCCAGGAGCGGAGAATGTCATTCTCTTCGTAATAACGGTAGGTTTCGAAGCCTTGTATGTTGCGACCGAAATAAGTTTCAAGGTTCATACTCAGTTTGTCGGCCTGTGCCGCATAATGTTTGCTGGCATCATGAAGCCCTAACTCTGAGGCCAAAAACGATGCCGACCTGAGCCCTCCGTAATATAGCGATGAGGTACATAGATTGGTGTTTCCGGCAGGCAAACGTCCTTCCAGTTCGTCAGTGTCGGATGCAACAACACCATCAGGCGTAAGCTTTCGGCGACAGTATTCCAGCGTCCATTCGATGGCAGGCCAGAGTTCGGCGGCAATGACACGGTTGCCGGACGCCAGAGCAAAACGCGAAGCACCATAGGCATACATCGCGGCATCGCCACGATCTCCCGCCCCGTCCCAAATATCAAAGCCTTCCGCGATCACCGAAGAGGGAATGGGCATGAAATCCGGTCCCATGAACGGCATATAATGGAAATAGGCATTCAGCGACGCTTCTTGTGCTACGGCATCGCCGGTAAACGCGAACCACGGACCCGCGTACTCAACCTGGTCGTTACACCATGTAGCAGCATAGAAAGCGCCTCCGCCAGGACTATGCATCAGTCCGCCACGCGTCCGGAATATGCTTTCACCGGCCCGCAGTTTCGCAAAATGAAATGCGGTGTCGATTTCAGGAATACCCGTGGAGAGAATCAGAGGCGCTGTTATCTCCTCGATTCTGGCCCGGCGACGCAGTAATTCAGCGTTGATATCCAACTGTTCGTAGGGTTCATTGGCAATTCGAGCGGAAGAGATTAGAGAAAAAGTGCGGCTTTCTCCGGACGCCAAGACAATTTCGCCCTCGGGAAATATTCGATTGTCCACCAGGTAAATGCCCATACAGCCACGTTTCGGTTTCGAGTCGGTACCTTGTCTGATCTCAAGGCTGATGGGAGCTCCGTCCTTATTGCTCAGGCGTATCCGTTCCATTATCGCGCGCGAATTGACGGATGGAAACAGTTCCCGACATATTTCCAGATTCTTGCCTGCCATACTACGGATGGTCAGAATCCCGTCAAAACGTATCGAATGAGGGATTTCGATCAATTGCGAGCCCGTCAGTTCAATACAAGGCAGTTCTTCATTGGTAATATCCGTTTGAAACGATGCGTGAGTATTGTTTGGGATTGTCCTGAGATCTGGCCATATCGGATGGCGTTGCAACAGGAGACTACCGTCGGCTTTTACTCCATAGTTGATAATGACCGACACCTTCATGCCGCTCATTTCCACGTGATCTTCATGAGGAAGTCGATGGTCGTGCTCAATATCCCATTCAATTCCGCCATCGACAATACGCCAGCGGTTTTCCGTTTTTCTCATGCAATACCCTCTCTTACCGTGAATTGTTTGGGACGACCTGATCGAAAACACGCACAAAATCGATCTCAAAGAAGTCTGGCAGAATTGCCTTGTCGAGAAGCGGATCATAGGTCCCGGTATCGCGATAGCCATGACATTCCGTAGAAATAAGGATAAACTGTTCCACGTCGGAAACCGGTCCAGCGGCCATCTTGTTGGTTCTGAAATTGTCCTCGCCGACCGGTTCGGTTACAAGATGTTCAAACTCAGGAGTTACAACGCGTCCGATTTCCTTGCCGTCAGAATAGAACACATAACCGTCACGGCTCCAATCGACGCCATAATAGTGCCAGCGATCCGGGGTTTCGACAAAATCCCATTTAAAATGTCCGCTGCCGAGGCAATTTTTACCGTACCCGCCCCAAATGTTGCCCGCAATAAGTTTGCCTTCCTTGTACATCTTGTAGTTTTCCATAATGTCACATTCGACACCGGCGCGGCGAGGATCAGGATGAGCACCAATGCATGGCGATTGAAGCCAGAACGCAGAGTGCCAGCCGTCATATCTGGGCATGCGGCAACGAATCTCATAATATCCGTATTTGTGCATGAATTTGGTTTCCTGATGCTTGCCGAACGGCCAGAATCCATGCTCACAGTCCCGTGGCATATCAAAAGTAAGTGAGCCGGTCTGAAGATGCGGAGAGCAAAAATATCCGTCTTTTTTGACCAGATGAAGTTGGAGATGACTATTGCCGTCAAGAACAACGCCTTCTGTGGTGAATGCCTTGAAGGGGTGTCCCCAGAAGTTCAGACGAAAATTCCATTTGGTCGTATCGAGTTCAGTTCCGTCAAATTCATCGTGCCAACAAAGTTGCCAGTCTTTCTGAGGAGGAAGAAAACTTGGCGCATGTTCGTCGAGATTGAATTGTTGCATTTTCTTGAGGCATCCCTGGTAAATATGTTTCTCTACTTTTCTTCGATTCGCGATATCCGCGGAATCAACTCTATGTTGACATTATAATGATAATATTTGACAATAAATTATTAAAGATGTAAAATTACTAATTAAAAAGCAAAAAAAACATAAGGAAAAATAAAACAATGCGAAAACTTGACGATTTGAGTATTTTTATCAGTCTGGATGCCAGCATGTACTACTCTGAAGGAAACAGTTCATTTTATTCCTCAGGCCAAGTTCGCAGCGATCGAGTGGCGACAAATAACAGGTTTCTCGAAACACAAATGCTCTACTGTTCTTATCTTGGAAAAAGTGACTTGAAAGAATTTTATTTTCAACGTCGTCGGAAGCAAAAATTTCTTTCCCTCGAATATATTTATTCCGGAGAGATTTGCATTAGGAGCGGTAATATGGCTTATGTGGCAGAGGCAGGCGACTTGTGCCTGCTACATCCCAACCAGGACCACGATTTGTTGTTTCCGGGCAAAGGGAAATGTCATAAAATGGGGATGATTTTATCCGGCGGAATGCTTGCAGAAACACTGAAATCATTGCGGCTTGAACAGACGAACACGATTTGTCTTGCGGATGCCAGGCGGCTCGATGCCATTTTCGATAATATGAGAAACAATTTGTTGAATATTCTGAACCGGACTGCCTGCGAGGCTCTTGCCGGCAATACGTTTGAATTGTTGCAGATGATTGCGAATGTCAATGAGTGTCAACCGATTCCGCCGCGTATTGCCGAAATACGGGATTATCTTGAAGCACATTACGCTGAAAATTTGAATATGAAAACTTTAGCTGCCAGCTACGGCATGAGTTTGCCTACATTTAACAAATATTTCCGTTCTGTTCTGCATGCAACACCTTACCAATATCTGATCCAGATCAGGATGCATCATGCCGCCTATCTGCTGGCGGAAAACAGACTGAATGTAAAAGAAATCTCCGCCTTAACCGGTTATGGCAGTCCATTTCACTTTTCATCCGAATTCAGGCGTATACATGGCCTTTCGCCTCGTGAATACCAGAAGAAATCTTGCCATCATCTGTTGAATCAATGACTAATATTTGCATTGATTCGATTGCCCCGAGCCTGAATGTGGCACTTTCATGATTGTAAACCGATAATACCGCTAATCCTCTCTGAAAAAATCAGTTTCGATAGTTCCATGGTCCCCCTTTATCAAGTGGATTACTATTGGTGTACATCTCGCAAATGGAGTGTGTGATGTGTCATTTTCTGCCAGTTTCGCGCCGAAGAGACGAGCAGGTTGTACGTTGTCATTTATCGGATTATGCACGGCAAATTATCCAGAAGCATGAAAAATGACGCCTTGCCTTGTTGTTTTGATAAAAAAGAATATTTTCCCCATCTCATATTGACAATGGGTTGCATTAGATTTATAATTAAGACACAAGTGAGCTGTAAGTGATTGGTTTAATAGGCGCAATGTGTGATCGGACAGGCAAGGAGAAACTCGATGGCGGGAAGTCAGCTAAAATATAAAGAGATAGAAAAAGAACTGGAGTTACTCTTGCTACAAGGAACTCCAGGCGACCGGATTCCATCGGACCGTGAACTGGCATCAACCTATAAGTGCAACATTCAGACCTTACGCAAAGCATTCTCCCCTTTTATTGAAAGAGGGCAGATCGTCCGGCGCATGGGAAGCGGAACCTTCATCGCCGGCACCTCGCCGGTTGCGCGTAATCGTGACCTCCGGAAAATCGGAATGCTCATCCATGCCGGTTGCGATTCATATGCTTTTACGGTAATCCGGGCTATTCACAATGCCTCCCGGAAATACGAGGTAACGATTCGGACCGCGATAGCCGATGGCTACGCGGAAGAGGCGGGACGCGCCCTGGCGCAATTGATCGACGATGGTTGCGCCAGCATAATCATTCCTTGGGTTCCATTCGGCGAAATATCGAAGCTGGCCGGATTCGTCCGCAAGGCACCGATCCCGGTGACCACGCCAGTGCTGATTCCCGGCCTCGAAACCAATTATTTCGAACCTCCCGATCTGGCTGGATTGGGAAGCGTCGAAATGGCTAAGGCGGCCTGCGAATATTTCCGGCTTCTCGGTGAAAAACGTATTGCGCTGATCGGGCCGAATACGCCTAACGATCTCTCGATGAAGAATAAACTTTGCGGTTATTCCGAATATGTTTATCAGCATAAGATGGAGAATCTGGTTGCGTTAGTGGGAGCTTCCTCCAAAGCAATGGATGAACTGGCGGAACAATGGGAAGTTTATAAAGGGAAACTGGCGGTGATCTGCTACGATGACGTTCATGCGCTGAGATTTATCATGACGATGCACAAACGCGGTCTTTCCGCACCAGGAGACTTTCGAATCATTGGGGACAACGACACCAATGAAGCTCAGCTTTGCGATCCGTTGCTGACCAGTTGCCGGGCAGATTATGCCAATCTGGGCGAGAATAACCTGAAGGCGGCCATGGCTATGGCGCGCGGGGAGCTCTGTCCGAACTCCGTCCCTGCGGCAAACAAACTGATTATCCGAGACTCATGTGGAGGCAAAGGACATATTGATCAAGACCTTGTCGAGGCCATTCGCATGTTCAGCAAGGGACTGGTGGTAATTGCCGACGAAACAAGCGACAATGTTTAAAAGGGAAGAGTCAGACAATGAATAAGCAGTCTATCGCAAATCATCATACCAACATCAAAAGAAGGTGAGTAAAATGAGAAAATGGAGATTTACCCGTTTTACGCTTATAGAGCTTCTGGTTGTCATTGCCATTATTGCCATATTAGCGGCATTGCTGTTGCCGGCGCTTGGACAGGCTCGAAATCGAGCAAAATCAATAAATTGTTTGAGCAATATTAAGCAATTAACCAGTGCAAATATTTCTTATACGATGGATAATAATGATTTTTTGCCTCCGGTTGGCGGCAACAACAATTGGATTTACAAGAATTCTCCGACGTGGGATTGGTTTGCCTCCGCGTTTTTGGCGTTTCCCGGCAATATTCTGACCTATGCCGGTGTTAAAGTTAATGGCATCAACTATATAAACATGAATAAAGTATCGTTGCTTGCCTGTCCGGCGGCCAAGGTACAGGCGATGACCTATGGAGTGAACGTCTATATTACCGGTATGAGCGGATGGTCAAACGGCTGGGATGGCGTACAGGAACCCCAGGGGATGGTTTACAAAGTCATCAAGATTCGTCGTGGTTCTGAAACCGTATTGACTGGAGACTCGGAAGCAGGCTGTACCTGGTTGAACGGCTCCTGGGACTGGGATATTTCGGAGTTGCGTTACAGGCACGGCAGCAATACCAACACTGGCTATGTTGACGGTCATGCATCAACGAAAAATGTGAATGAAGTCTGGATGAAGTGGATTGCCGGAGGTATTACCATGATGGATTGGCGAGCGATCAATCGGAAATATTGGAATCCGGCACGGCAGAATTGAAATATAAAATGAAAGTTGTAGAAATGACAATGGTATCTCTTTCGACGACGACTGTGCGATATTTTCTGTCGCCGGTGATGGCATGTTTTCTCGTAACGGCGGTGACGGCGGCTGAGAACCTGAAACCGCCGTTGAGTCAAGAATTTGCGCCATCATATAATGGCTGGACTTCCGGAGCATTCTGGGGCGGTGGCTACGTACAGAATGTGGTTCTATGCCCTTCCGACCCGAACCGCTGCTATACCTATATTGACATGGCTGGAGCATATCGGAGTGATGACCGCGGCAATACCTGGCGGATGCTGCATGGCAATTTCCCGATCGACGCCGGAGTTTGCATTCGCGGTATCAGTGTCGATCCCAGGAACGCCGACCGGATTATCGTAGTGGCCTCCAGCGGGTCGCCGTGGGACAAAAACAGCCTTGGGACCATTTACCGGAGTGAGGACGGCGGGAATACTTTCACGGTTGTTTACCGCATGAATGTCGATAATGGCGGCGGCAAAGCCAGCGGCTTCATCATCGACCGCAAACCAGGGATGGCCGACGAAATCATGGTCGGCTCCTATGCCGGAGTCATCCGGAGTACCGACAATGGGAAGAGCTGGGCGTTGATTTTTCCCAAGGCCATGAATCCTACCGACCTGCGTTTTGACCGGACAAATCCTGAGCGAATCTGGGTCTGCAGCCCGGAATTTGTTTATTCCAAACCCCAGAGGAATTTCTTCAATGACTACGAACGTGCTTTTTACCGCAGCGACGACGGCGGAAAGAACTGGAAAAAACTCGCAAGCCAATCTCCGACGGAGATTTTCCAAGACCCAGGTGATCCCAAACGACTGTTCGGGCTTTTTCTTGAACGGCGGGTGAAGCTGAGTATGGATGGGGGAGAAACCTGGACGGATTTGTCCAAAGGGTTGGAAACCCGCGATATTCCCAATGAAGATTATTGGTGTCTGAAAAATCGCTATGCCGCGCTGGGCGGCGGCAAAGACTTCATCGTCACCGCCAATACGCTGCGGGATTTCTATATTTTAAAAAAAGGCAGCGATACCTGGGAAAAAATCACCATTGATTCCGTCGATCCCCGGAACTACATGGGTGCTCACAATATCAAAACAGATTTCGGCAAGGCTACCGGTAGCATCACTGTTGATCCGAACAATCCGAAACACTGGTATGCCACGGACTATTATAATGTATTGCAGACTTTCGACAGCGGGAAAAACTGGGTTTGCACCAGCGACGGTCTTTCGCAAATCGTTGTTCAAAACGTATTCAAGTTTCCCGGCAAACACCGCTTCCTGGTCAGCATGATGGATCATACCTGGTATTATTCCGACGATTTCGGGAAAACGTTCAAACTGCAACCGGGCTTCGGATACGAGCGCAAGTATTTAGCGGTTTCACCAGTGAATCCCAAGATTATCTATGCCAGCGGTCCGCGCGGCGGAGAAGTTTCTATCAGCATGGACGGTGGCGGCAACTGGTGGAAACCGGCGCAGCACGGACTGCCGAAAAACCATTTTCACTATTATCGGACAGCCATCGCACCCGACCGCTTCGAACCAAGAACAGTCTATCTGGCAGTTGCCAACGAGTTTGCCGACGGCAAAGGAGGCGGCGTTTATGTCAGTCGCGACTGCGGCGACAACTGGGAGCGGATGAGTGCGGGGTTGCCTGATCTCTCCTGTCATGCTGGCAAAGGTTTCTTTGAAAACGCCCCATGGGGCGGCAACGAGCTGGTCGTGGCACTGGATGGTACGCCGATTTGCATCAGCCTCGTTTATAACTATGCCTTCTACTGGGACAAAACCGCGCAATGCTGGAAGGAATCACGTCGTGATCCGCAACATCCCTGGGGCCTGAAAGATTTGAAAGCCGATCCGTTTTCCTCTCGGGTATGGCTTGCCGCTGGTGCCCAGGGGTTACTGTACAGCGACGACAGCGGAAAAACCTGGAATGCGTGGGAAATATTTCCCGGCAAAAACGCCGGCCAGCTATCTTTTGATCAGGAAAAAAACGGTCGCTTTTCGGTGAGCAGTCCGCAGGGATTATTCCTGACTGAAGACGGAGGGAAAACCTGGTATTTCTATAACTTTGAGCAGCGTTTGCCGGGACGTAACGGCTTTATGCCGGTTGCGTTCGATGGTGATCACCTGTTGCTGGGAACTCCCAGCAGCGGCGTGTTCTATCACTTGATCGAACGAAATGCAGACGGCTCGCCGAAAGGTTTTGAAAAGCGGATCAAGCAAACGCTGAAATATGGGATTGCCGACTTTAAAATGCCCCTCGGCTGCGGGATTGCTCAATTATTCCCCGGCGGGGTCCGAGTCGAACTGTCGGGGAAAGACAAGGTTGTTTTTCCTGCCGTTCCACAATTGAATCTCATCAAAGTCATGAACGACAATCCCCGGTCGTATACCACGCTCGGAACGCCTCATTTGCAGGTCAAACCCAACACAACATACAAGATTTTCTTTGAAGCGCGCGGCAACATTCGCCTGACCGCGTATTGTTACGGAAAAGTCAGGAAGGATTTTCTGGTGAATACGCTTCTCTCCGAAACGTGGAAAGAATACACCTCAACAATCAATGTCCCGGCAGACGTTTCCTATCTCGCGGTTTATTTGCTCAACTGGCAGCAGTCAGGGTGGTTTGAAATTCGCAACTTTGTCATGGAGGAGGTCAAATGAAAAGCTTGATTTTGTTCTTTATGTTGGTGGGCGTGAGCGGAATAGCTGCGCAATCGTCGTCGGAGCGGAAGTATACGACTCAGGACTTCAAAACGGTTCAGGGCGGCGGGATCGTGCAGTTGCTTCCCGCCGGAACCAGAATCGAATCGGCGGGGAAAGATAAAGTCGTCTTTCCCGCCGATCAAAAATACGGAGGAATCAAAGTCGTAACCGAAAAACCTGGTGATTACTCCACGCTCGGAACACCACCGCTGGCAGTCAAGCCCAATACCCCATACAAAATTTTCTTTGAAGCGCGCGGAAATATCAAATTGACCGCTTATCTCTACGGCAAGACCAGGAAGGATTTTTTTGTGAATTTGCCTCTAACCGAGGACTGGAAGGGATATGCTGCCACCGTTAATTCACCGGCGGATGTCTCCTATTTCGCAGTATATCTGCTCAACTGGCAGCAGCCAGGGTGGTTTGAAATTCGCCATTTCGTGATGGAAGCCGTCCGGTGAAAATCGGTTGGACGTTTTTACTGTTACTGGCGTCGGTGCTGCCGGCGGCGGAAGTTCAGCTTTCGGCCGACCTGCCTGTTACCGATGCGCGTTGGTCCTGGACTTATAGCGGACGAATGCCGCCTTTATTTGACCGGAACCTCTCCGGCAATCCCATTTCGATTGGCGGTGAGCACATGAACAACGGCATCTGTGGCCATGTGCCGTTCAGCATGGTTTACAATGTCAGGGGCACCGCCGACGGATTTACCGCGCTGATCGGTCTGGAAGGCGAAGATCATCCCAAAGATATCGAGCGTAAAGACGCAATCGCTCCGTCTGTGATGATCGAAATCCGCGTCGACCGGGAAACAGTCTTCAAACGAGAGATCAAACTGGGCGCCCCGGCGGTTCCGGTCTGGATTGACTTGCACGGTAAGACTCAAATTGAGCTACGTGGCGACAGCGGCAAGGGCAGCTTTCAACGGCACCGAATTGCATGGGGCAAGCCGGTCTTCCTCTGCACTCGGCCGGAGTTGCTGCGAACGACTCTTGCACAGGAAAAGCAGAAACGCGACACCATTTTTACAACGCCAAGATCTTATCCTCCCCCTCCAGCCTGGAAAAATATCGCTATAAAAAAGATAACGTGGCAGGGCTATCACAACGCCTACGAAATCAACAATGGGGTATTGAAAGCCATTTTCGTACCGGAAATGGGAGGGCGCATCATCTGGCTTTCCGGCCAGAGCGGACAAAACCTTTTGTGTGATCGCTTGCCGCAGGACCGCAACCCTATCCCCGCCCGGGGCCGCGCGGAAGACATGACCGGCGGACATTTTATCCGACTGCTGCCGCAGGATTACTTTATTCCTACCGATCCGGTACTGGAACAAGGGCCATATGACGTCAGCTTTCCAGCCGAAGGGGTCATCGCCATGCGCTCTTCCTCCAGCCCGATCTTTCTGGTAAAATACGAATACCGTTTTGAGTTTCAGCCGAACAACGGACAGGTCAAAGTCGGGAACCGGATACAAAATACCGCGCCTTTTCCGCATCAGGCCGGAGTATGGTCTTTGACCCGTCTGCCGGGCGGTAAAGTAACAAAGGTTGTAATCCCCCATTCGCTGGCAAAACAGGAAAGTCATTTCAAAATCCGCAATGAAAAAGGTGCGGCCAAGGTGATACGGGAGAATGGCGTCTTCCGCGTTAAATTAGCGGAATCAATTCCGCGTGATTTCTTTCTGGAGTTGCTGTGCTCCTCACTCCCGATGGTACTGTTGGCTGAATTCAATTCCGGAAATCGCCTTAACATCACCTATCAAGCGAAGGCGGACAAGCCCGGCATAGTTCACATTTTCGCCGATCGTTTCTTTACCGAACTGGAAGGCCACGGAAATGTTGTTTTTCTGCGCCCCGGTGACAGTTGTTCCTTGAACGAAACCTGGTCATTTGATCTCGCCGAAACGAAATAAAGCATGTTGATTTCCTCCTCCCCCTGAAGACGGAATCGTGTATCGCCCTAACGAGAAACCTTCCTATCGAGCCGTTTCAGCGTCATGCCGGACGGCAGATTGCCCTCGACGATCATCTTCTGGATTTTGGGAGAGAAGTTGAGAAGGTTCAACGTTTTTATCACGTATGACGTATCAAGGCCGAGATCTTCGGCCAACATAGTCCGCGTGTGATACTTGCCCGCTTCGATCATTTTCATCAGCCGGAGCGCTTGGGCCAGTTTTTTCGCGATGGGATTGGGTTCGTCCTTTTCTGCGTCAATAGCATCGGCACCGCCAGTGGCAATGATCGTAACCTATTGAGCATTTTGAATAACGGGTGACATTGGAGTTTCATCTTGGCGTTTTTGTACTTTCACATACCATTTACAAAATCCCCAAATCGCCATAAAAAATCCAATAACTAAAGAGAAAACTAAAAATACGATCGAATACAATAGATTATTACTCAGAGCACTAATTTCTTTAGCGGTGCAATGCAATTTTTCTTTCTCGATCTGGAGAGATTCAAGATCTTTTGCTAGTAAACAAAAAGTCGCTAGATCAGTCTCACTACATGTTATTGATTTCATAGCACTTGATAGTGTTTCCGATTTTTTCTCTGATACAATTTTCTTTGACAGTTTATTTTCGAGAATATTCAATTGTGTTTTAACTTCGATCGATTTTAATTGTATCATCTTAATATTGGCAATGGCATTGTATACCTTGATTTTTGCATTTAGAATATCGGTTGCTCCTTGAAGCTTAATTATTTTACTATCAATATCAGCAGCTTCTTTGAGAAGAAAAAATGTTGGAACAAAGATAATCAATACCCCAGTTACTGCAACGAATTTATAAAGATTATCAGTTGGGATGTTCGGAATACCCATGTTATGTCCTTTCTACAAGTATAAAAAACACCAGTTGGCCTATCAGTGATACTTATGATTCAATCTATCACAAATTATTGTGCGATACAAGTATTTCGAAAAATTTCTGGAGGGTACATTAATTTATAGAACGTGCCGGTCGACGCTGGTGACAGACCAGAGGTGAGCAGTATTCTGCGACTTTTCCCAACAACACCTCCTCCTGCCTCTCCCACTCGACCGGCACCTCGCCATAGAGCCGCTTCAGGGTCATGCCGGACGGCAGATCGCCCTCGACGATCATCTTCTGGATTTTCGGGGACAGGTTGAGCAGGTTCAGGGTCTTGACTATATTGGATGGATCAAGGCCGAGTTCTTCGGCCAGCATGGTCCGCGTGGGATATTTGCCCGCTTCGATCATTTTCATCAGCCGGTGCGCCTGAGCCAGCTTCCGAGCAATGGGGTTGGGTTCCTCTCTGTCGGGTTCGCTGGCATCGGCCCCGCCAGGAGCAAGGATGATTTTTCGTCCGTTCCAACGCTTGACCATCATCGGGATCGTCAGTTGGATGGTGTCTTGCCCGGATGAAACCTTGACGTCATCCTGGCCGGACTTCAGATCGCGGATCAGCGATTTGATGCCGTGATGCTTGATGTCCATGACGATGCTGTCGGTGAACAGCGTGATCTTGTCGATCAGCAAATGAACGAGATTATAACGTTCCGCCGGAAACAGTTCGTTCCAGATCGCTTCAATCGAACCGCAGGTCGAGGCCAAGTCTTGCGTCGAAAACACATCCCGCAGGGCATTGATCTCGCTTTTGACCGCCTCCAACTCCTGGCTGAACTCGGCAAACTTTTCCCGCAAAACAATAATGTCGCCTCCGGTCTGCATCAGTTCCCTAAGTTTATACAGTTCACTTTCCAGCTTCGACTGCTGCTCCAGCAGTTCTTTTCGGCGTTCCTTTTCCTGATTCTGCAGTTCAGCAAACAGCTTTACCAGAATGGCCGGATTTTTGATCAGCCGACCGAGTTGTTTAAGGATAATTTTGTCGATATCCCCGGCGGCAAAACTTTTCAGTGGGCACACATGCTCGGCCTGGGCCTTGTCCTTGATGCAGATGTAGTACATGTACCGGCGGTTTCGCTTCTTTGCATAAGTAATCCCGAACGAACCGCCGCAGTAACCGCAGACCAGCAGTCCCTTGAACGGAGACTCGATCTGGTTCCGTCTTTTGCCGGAGGCATAGGGGGTGTTGGCCTGCAACAAATGCTGGACTTTATCCCAGAGCGACTTTTCGATGATCGCTTTTTGCTCACCGGGATAGACATTGCCATTGTGCGGCACCATGCCGATGTAGAGCGGATTGCCCAGAATACGGTAAATCGCTTTCGGCGTCAGCTTGCCGCCCGCGTGAAATTTGCCCTTTTTCGACTTCCAGCTTTTCGTGGTCACGCCTTTGCCGTTCATGATTTTGGTGACTTCAATGCCAGATCCGAGCTTGGCGTACAACGAAAAAATCTCCTGAATCTGCTTCGCCTCTTTCTTATTGACGATCAGCTTTTTCGTTTCCGAATTGGCGTCGTAGCCCAGAGTTGGACCGCCGCCGCAATATTTTCCGCGCCTTTTTTTGCCAGCTACGGAGTCCCTTATTCTCTCTGTAATGACCAACCGCTCGAATTCAGCAAATGCCATCAAAATGTTCAGCATCATGCGTCCCGATGACGTGGAAGTGTTGATGTCCTGGGTAACCGAAACAAAGCTGACGTTGTGCTTTTCAAAGAACTCGGCCAGCTTCATAAAATCGAGCAGAGAACGGGAAAGTCTATCGAGTTTATACAGGACAATAATTTCTAGTTTTCCAGCCTCTACATCAGCCATAAGTCGCTTTAGCGCCGGACGTTCGGTGTTGCCACCCGAGTACCCGCCATCGTCATAATGCTCCGGCAGCAGTTCCCAGCCGTTATGCTTCTGGCTTTTGATGTAATTCTCAGCGGATTCCCGCTGCGCATCCAGCGAATTGTAGTCCTTCTCCAGTCCGATTTCGGTACTCTTCCGACAATAAACGGCACAACGTTTGACTTTGATCTCAGTCATATGAACTCCTATTGATAAAATGCTTTCGCCTTTGGCGACAACCGTTTCGCCGGTTGATCACGCCCGGGTAGCGCCCGGTGGCAAATAGTTTAAGACGTTGAATTGCCGGCGTTGCCGGCGATTCAACAGGTTAAAAAGTTTTGCAGGAAGCGGTCGGGGGTTTGGGGGCGGAGAGGGGCGGTTTTTCAAAACCGCCTCTCTTTGCCCCCAATTCCCAATCCTACTCTTTCTTTCCCGGCAGTCCCCACCACTTCCGGCCGTTCCATTGGGTGCCGGTGATGGCCGTGGCGATCGCCGAAAGCGAGCGGTACAGCTGGCCGTTATACTCGAAGCCGTCATCACGAACCGTGGTTTCGTAGAGTTTGCCTTGCCATTCGCGGACAAAGCGGGTGCCGGGCAGGATTTTGCCGTCGATCTCGACTCGTGACTTGGGTTTCCGTTCGTCCATTTTGTCAGTGATTTCGGCCAGCTTTTGTTTCGTCGCTTCATCCAGGCCGCCGTAAAACAGTTCCTGGATGCGGAACGCCATACGGCGTTGCAGAAACGCTTTCTTGAACTTCGGCGGTTCCGCGCCGTAAAGATCCCGCCACTTTTCTTCGAGGGCGGGACGGTCCATTTCCTGTAATGCCAGAAGCTGACGCAGAACGCCGTTGCGGTTTTTATCGTTACTCATGACGTTCGCCTCCGATGTATTCGAACGTGCCTGGCGCGGTTTTACGGAACCGGGGATTGGGTTTGCGTCTCTGCTCAATTCCAATTGAGGCAATTAAGGTCCGGTCAGGCGTAAGGCCGCGTCCAGGCGTCCAAATGCCAGCGGTTTGCATGGCGTCGAGAATTTCCTGAATCTTCATGGGATGTCCCGCCGTTTGCAATACCTGAGCAGCAGCATCGAGCATGGAAAACTTCTTTTCGGCGGTGGCCGGAACGGGAGTGACCGGAGCCGCAGGCGGAACTGGGGCTAATTCAGTTGGAACTGCGGGCGATGGAACCGTTGCCGGTTCCGGTGGCGTGGTTGCCTTAGTGACCGCCGTAACCGCGTCGGTTGGCAAGGCTGAGGCTTCCGTTCCATTCGCTTCCGCAGGCGTAGCCGGAGCTTGAAGCGATACTTCGCCCGCAGGTGCTACCGACTCCGGTTCAACGTTCAGCGGCCTTACAAAGCGGTCGGCCATCTGGATCGGCATGATTTTGCCTCCGACGGTTTTGACGATCCAGCTATGGCCGGTGTGGTTCAGCACTTTGACCTTGACTTCATTGTGGCCGACCTTGATGATGTAGTCTTTGCCGACGATGATTTCATTCGCATTCATGATGTTTTGTTCCTTTATGTTGGGATTTTTTTATTCGGGCCAATGACCGGATTGAATCAGGATGGAACCGCAAGGGACGCGGTACATGATGTATACCCATGCGGTGGTTACTTCATTGTTTGTCTTGCGGACCGGCAGCAGGACTCTTTCGTAATAATGAGGCACGCCCTCCAGTCGGTCGATGGGAATGATGCTTTCCGGGTTCTCGAACGTTACCAGTTCGCCGCGGACTTCGTACCATCCGGCCGGGGTGTGGAACTCAACCGGATTGAGATTGCGGTCATACTGCGTCCGGGCGTCCTGCGTCGGGGAATTCGTCCCTTTGGCAAGGATGTTTTCCACCGGAACCAGCAGGGCCGGATAGCCTGGCGAAAGTTGGTAAATCCGTCCGCAGACCGTGGCAGGTTCGATGCAGGTTCCGTTGCTGCAAAAATGGGAATTCCAGTTGCCGGATTGAAGCGAACCATAGACAAAAATCGCTATGCTACACATGATATTACCTCCTGCCCGGATGGGCGTTAAAGGTGAACGGACCGGTCTTCGGTTCCGATAAGTCGGCGATATCTATGACCGCGTAGATCATGGATTTCAGGTTCAGATCGAGCCACCCGTCGATGTCGGATAGTGCCCGGTCCAGATGCCGGGATTCCGAGGAATACGCCACTACATTCAGTGCCTCGTGGTAGTAGGCGGTTAGTGGGCGATTTCCCTTCAGGATCAGAATCCGCCCGGGGTTACCGAGGTTGACGATCACTGCACTGAGTTGCCCGTGGCAGGTTCGCAGCACCGAGATGAACCGTTTCAACGCAATGTCGGCGTTGACGATACTCTTGTCGGCCAGCCGGACGATCAGTTCGCTGTCCACTTCGGCGAAGCGTGACAATTTGAGCTTGCGAAACAGTTCATCGGCATTGGTAATCGTGCCATTGACCGTACCCAGGCAGGAACCGGCGCGAAGCGGCTGAGCGTTGTCCATGCGTTCGATCTGCCCCACCGTGGCCAATCGGGTATGGCCCATCAGCAAAGTGGCGTGGTCGTCGATCATGTTCAGTCGGTCGAAGTATTCCGGCAAGCCGATCAACGAAATCGCCCGCCCCGGCCGCTTCAGCAGGTAGTAATCGCGGTCATCGCGAACCACCGCCATTCCGGCCGCGTCTTTGCCTCGGGTTTCATTCAGAGCCAGCAACCGGGTGAACGCCGAGGTAAGCTTGGCATACTCGCTCCGGCTCCGGTCTGCTTTACCGAAAATGATACCACAAAGTCCGCACATTATTTCACCTCAGCGGTTGGATGGTGGGCTGAGCGTCCGTTGAAAATAATCTGGGCATAATCCCGATGGTGGGTGTTGATCCAGTTGGCGACTTCGTTTTTACCGCGTTCAAGGGCAAAATAAACTACCGTTGGAATATCCAGCATGTTGGTTTTGCCGGAGTCCCGGATCGCCATGATGGTTTCCATCAGGCGCGGCGGATACGGATCGTCCTCGATAAACTGAACCAGACCAGTTGCCGCCAGTTTCAACAGAAAGGCCTTTGCCGCCGCTTCCGGTTCATCCGGCAATACGAAGTCGGGGTTGCCGTTTCGGGCCAACACGTCGCGCATGTAGGCCAACGGTTCGAGTCCGGCGGTGAATGGCGACATCTTCATTCCCTCGACGATGTCGAGATGGCTGTTGCCGTTCAAAATCTCGCCGGAATCGTGAATCGGTTTGCCGTTCAGATCGGTTTCGTTGATGCGTACTTTCATTTTCTTATCTCCAGTTTAGGTTTCTTTTATTTCACCGCCCCCGAATCGCCGGAGGCGGTGAGTTTGGGGCGGTTAAACCGCCGCGGGGCGTCCCCGCTTCCAGGCTGCCGAACCGGGAAGCCGTTTCAGCAGGTGGTAACGAACGGTTTTGAATTCGGGGCCAATCAGGCCAAGCCGGAGAAGGAAAACTCTCAGGTCGTACTTGGCGCTGGCTTCGTTGTATTCGCGTTTGGCGGCGCTGGCGGCCTTGCTGTTGAAGGCTTTAACCGCGAGGGCGAGACCGAAAACTACGACCGATTTTATCTCCCCAGAATGGGTGCTCCCCTCGGCACATCTTATTTCTGCGGTGCGTTGGCGCCATAAACACGCCAGATTCAACGAGTGGTAGCGCGACCGGTCATAATGCTCAGGATTCGGGTTGCTGTAGCCGAACCACGCCCGATTGAGCTCGCTGTCCGTATGCAGCTTCCGGCTGGTGAGCCGTTCGATGAACTCGGGATCGGTACGGCGGGTATAATTGGCCAGCCGGACTTCGCTGGTGCCGAGCGCCTTGAGGATCAGTTCTTCCTGCTTGTAAAACATCTTGACGAAGTTGGCGATCTGTTCCGGTGAAAACTTCTCGAGTCCGAGGTGGAGATGCTGGCTACAGGTCGATGTAGCTTTTGCACCCGCCCGGCGCAGGGCGCGGACCACTTCCTGCAAGGTTTCGATGTCGGCGTACTTCAGAATCGGGGTAACCACTTCAGCGCGGAAATTACTGGGAACATCGCTCAGGCTGGAATCGTTGACCGCCCGCCACACCCGACCGTCAGTCGCACGGCATTCCCAGGCGTCGTAGGGACCGCCAACGTACCGAACCGTGCCGCCGACCACGCTTTGGATCGCCTTGGCGGCGCGTTCCCGCCCGATATGCGTATATTCGAGCTCGGTTCCGAAGGTCTGTTCGTAAATGTTCATTTTTCTCCGCTCCGTTGTTGTTCGTTGATATTCAAGGCGTTGTGCTTACTTCCTGCTCGCTGTGTATATGTTTGATCCAGTGTGCCGATTAGTCAACGAACAATAAAAACTATTAACATCTTTATGTGCAGATATTTGTGAATTGAACTAATAAAACTTTAAATAGTGCAATGAAACGAAAAATGTAGTCAAGTTCCGTGGCAACCGGAATCATAGGTCATATCGGAAATTGAGGATTAAGGTGGGGAGCGCGGCGGATTGCTCCAACCGCACGCGCTCCCTTGGAACATTGCCTTTCACATTCAAGGCGGAAGTCTGGCGGTCGTATAGTTGTCGCCGGTATTGCCGCTATTCAAATTGGGGTTGTCACTGTTTTTGAGATATTTACCAGGACTTCCGGCACCTTTATCCACGGATGCACATTATTATCAATGATCGTGGATGGGATAGAAAAATACGGGTTATAGAGAGGCGGGGCGCGCGGCTGGATTTCTCCGACCATGCGCCCCAGTCCCGTAAGTCCTTTCGAAGATTTTACGGTGACATTATAATTGTCGATGGAAGGTCAACTATTCAAGCGGAGATTAAAACTGTTTTACGGTTTTAATCCCCGCCTGATCATTCGGCAATTTCCGCTTCGATCTGGGCATGCATCTTTTCTTCGTCGTAGGCGTTGCGCAGAAAGGTCAGGATTTCCGTCATCAACTGCTTACTGTCCGGCAGATAGCATTCAAACTTTGTTCCTATGTGGAAAATCATGGGGTATGCCGGCGATTTTTCCATTTTTTTCAAGCAAAACATTGACAAGTAAACGGTCGTATACTACACTACAAGTAAACGATCGTTTACTTGATAAAGGATATCATCATGAGTGATACCAAGGAAAAAATATTGATAACGGCATTGCAGTTGTTTGCGCATGACGGCTATGAGGCCGTTTCCGTCAGCGCCATAGCCGGAATGCTCGGAATGACGAAAGGGGCGTTGTACCGGCACTATAAAAACAAGAGAGAGATATTTGACAGCATCGTGGATCGCATGGTTCAAATCGACGTTGAATGTGCGAAAAAGCATGAAGTGCCGGAGGTGACTTTCGACCAATCACCATCGGCTTACTGCGGTGTCTCGATGGATAACATCAAAAGTTTCATCATATCGCAATTCCGGTTTTTGACGGAGGATGAATTCGGACAAAATTTTCGCAAAATGGTAACCCTCGAGCAGTATAGAAACCCGGAAATGGCGGACTGGTATCACAAGGTGTTTGCCGATGGGCCGGTCAATTATCTGGAAGATTTGTTTCGAGAAATGATGGCGCAAGGGGTCTTGAAAAATAGTGCTCCCAGACTGTTGGCGCTTGAGTTCCATGCTCCGTTTTATTTATTGATCAGCATGGCGGACGCGCCGTCCGACGGGGAAAAAGCCATTGATCTTTTAAAGGCGCATATCGAGAGCTTCATACAGAAAAACTCCATCAAAAAAGTAATGAAAGATAAGGAACAATGACAATGGACATCTCGCGTATTTTCAACATTACCGAAAGCGCTCACCGTATCCATAACCCGTTCACGTCGGAAAAACTCGCCACGCTCGGCGCTGCATTGCGTATGAAATCAGGAACTCGCGTACTCGATCTCGGCAGCGGTTCGGGCGAGATGCTGTGTACCTGGGCTCGCGATTATGGCATCTCCGGCGTCGGCATCGACATGAGCCGGCTGTTCAGCGAACAGGCGAAACTCCGGGCGAAAGAGCTTGGAGTCGCCGATCAAGTCGAGTTCATCCATGGCGACGCTGCCGGCTATGTCACCGACAAAAAGGTTGGCGTGGCGGCCTGCGTCGGCGCCACATGGATCGGAGGCGGAGTCGCCGGCACTATCGAGCTTCTGACGAAGAGTCTCCTTCCCGGAGGAATCATCCTGATCGGCGAACCCTACTGGCGGCAGCCGCCGACCGAAGACATCGCCAAGGGATGCGGTGTCGATGCTATTTCCGAGTTCCTCATGCTTCCTGAACTTATCGCATCATTCGGCGACCTCGGCTACGACGTTGTGGAAATGGTTCTGGCGGATCAGGAAGGCTGGGATCGGTACGAAGCAGCCAAGTGGCTCACCATGCGCCGCTGGCTCGAAGCGAATCCCGGCGACGACTTCGCACAAGAGGTTCGCGCCAAACTGACCGCAGAGCCCAAACGTTACGCCGCATACACGCGTGAATACCTTGGCTGGGGTGTGTTCGCGCTGATGGCGCGGTAATGTACTGCGGCCCCTGGCATGTCCAGCGCTTCCTGTCCGGCTCCGTGCAGGTTGTCGGCCAGGGGCGCTCCGCTTTCAGCGGCCCGAAACGCTTCCGACGCAATGATCTTCGTGGCTTTTTTATTTTAATTGCTGCATGGTTCAGCATCATTTCATACCCGAAGGAACCGGAAAATCAGAAATGACCACATAATCGTAGCAGGAAGCAATCAGGTGGTTACCCCGTATTGTTTTTGCAATTTCGACAACATGGCAACCGCTTCATTAACCGCTTGAATCATTTCCTGCGTCTTATGTCTGGAGATGCCTGCAGTCTGTGCCGTCGCAATCAAGTCGTCGTCGGTAATGCCAATGCCTTTGCCGTTTACCATGGACGTCTGTTCTCCATTAATGCCGGCAGAAGGCGTAAGGTCATAAGCCGGTGCAAGTTTCCACTCCCGGTTTTCCGTCAGCAGGAAAGAAAAGTTTTTGCTGTGGTCGTCGCGATTTCCGGTTTTGACGTTGAAAATCATCAGGCGAACCAGTTTCGCCACATCGGCCTGATTGCAGGTCAGACGCTGGGTCAATTTCAGCAGATTTTCATAATCGATACTGCCGATGCGATGCGATGCATGCAGCAGACCGCATGCCGTGTGCACATGAATCTTCAGCGCGCCGTTACGGTCAAAACGTTTCACTCCGAAGTAGCCGCGACATGTTCGGGACGGAAACAGGAAAGTTTCCGGCATGTCGATTCCGGCCTGGTGAGCCATCTGGGAATAGAGATATTCCATGACGCCGCTGTCTTTGCCGTCCATCGATTCCGAAAATTTTATGATCCAGGGGGAAAATCCATCGGGCAACGTTGCGGTTCCGTGGATGACCTGTTTTTTATCTGGCGACACCAATGCGGCAATCTTGGGTCGAGCCCCGCCGGACGAGCCGTTAAGCTTCAGCAGTTCGTCCAATACATCGGAGTTTTCCCCGGCCAACACCTTACCGATTTCACCGGAAAGCGCATCCAGTTCGACGTCGCCATCACGATCCGGCCCATTTTCCGCCGGTTCATATTCCAGCGCCCCCATCGGATTGTGTCCAACCAGTGATAGCCGGTTCAACGGCGTGATTTGATTATAGGCCAAGCCTTTTTTACGGAGCATTCGGTCCAGCAGCAAACATCCCCAGCCATCCGGCAAGCTGTCGTTAAAAAGGCCGAATAGTCCATCGAAAGTCCGTTTTTTATCTTCAAAAACCCCCGGACGCAACGGCAACTGAAAAGGCGAAAGCTCAATACCCGATTGCAGAAATTCCGGGCTGTATTCAAAAAAGATGCGGTTACCTTCTTCCGCCAGAAGTCCGACAAAATGACGTACTCCGTAAGCATGGAGAAAAACCTTGAGTTTCATTTCAACCGTCCTCTTTGGCGCACCGTTCTTTTTTCTTCCGTAAATAGTGTCTGAGGCACATCGGAAGCACAGAACACGGACTCGAAATCTTCCAGCCGATGCAGAGCCAGGGCAATGTTCAGCAACGATTTTAACGAAACTTCGCCGGTTCGCTCAAAATGTTTAATGGTCCCCAGACTCACGCCGGAACGAGAAGCCAGGCCGTCTTGAGTCAGGTTTGCCGCCAATCGCAGCGCTTTTGCCTTGCTAGCCAAATCCGGCATCATCTCTTCCGGTGACGGCGGCAACAGGCTCTGAATGTTGTTTTTCATAACGGTCATTATTTTATCTCTTAGTACTTGTTTTCCTAATTAAAAGATAACATGTTATCCGTTAAATGTCAAGTTTTTTTAATGTAACAACCGGCTGCCGCCAGGCGGTTTTACCCGGCGGCGGTGATGGGTTATTTTCTCTTACCGGCAATCGGCGCGACGATGCCATCGGTGAGCCAGGCGCCCCAGCCGAACTCCTGGCATGCCCAGGCAAACTTGCGGGCGTCGATCATCACGAAATACCGCGCCGGGTTCCACCAGCCGTATTCGGCCTTGGCAACCTTATAGCCGTTACGACGGAAGCGGTCGTTCGAGGCGGTAAAACTCGCCTCAGTGTTGTCGCTTTCGTACCACTCCACGTCGTGGATCAGGGCGACCACCGCCAGCGAAGGATGCAGGTCGGTGATCACGTCACGCAGCCATTCAGGGAACGCGTCCGGACCGATGCCGTTATAGATTTTGGCCAGTTTGGTCGGGGTATATTTCTTCAGGATTTCACGGCCTTCCAGATCGTACTTTTCGACCAGCTTCAGCAGCTTTTTGACTTCTTTTACTTTCGACATAGAGACTCCTTGGTGTTTCGGTTATTACTTCGCCTCGGTGGCCTTACTTCCGGAAGTTGTTTTTACCGTGGAATTCGACGCATTGGCGGCCGAACCGGTACCGCCGCTGATCCCCTCTGCCGAGACCTGCAAGGCGGTGGCGTTGCAGGCTTTGATCACGTCGGCCAGTTTGTCCATGTTCGCCTGATCTTTGTGGATGGTCAGAGCGCCTTTGTCGAGATTGAACAGTTCTGCGTCGAAGCCGGGAATTGGGTTGTCGGTCGTGCAGGAGGCGACATTCAGTTTGCCGCCCCAGCCTTTCGTCCAGACGTAGCAGGTTTTGTCCTTGGTGGACTTGGTGACCTGATCAATCACGGATTCGCTGGTGGTGGTAACTTTGATCGGTTTGCCGGTGGCGAGGTCGTACTCGGTGATCGTGCTGGTGGAGTTGCAGCCGGTCAGCAGAGAGATCGCTGCGCATGCGGTTCCCGCCATGATCATGGTTTTGAGATGTTTGTTTTTCGCGGACATGATGTTTTCCTTTTTTCTTGGGTTGAGTTTGAGAACGTGAGTTTTGGGCATGATGAATCCTCCTTTTGAGGGGTTAAGTGATGGGAGCCGGCGACGCGCCGGTACGATTTTACCGCTGACTTTTTAGGTTATAGGCGTGAGCTCAATTGCCGGGTCGATATAGGCGAACCCGGTAGCGCTGTAATAATTGTAGAAAATCCGAAAATCGACCGCTTCCAGCAACTTGATTTCGACCGGCATTTCCAGCACATATTGGCTTAGATCGCTGTCGTTATTCCACACGCTTGCCGCGTCGTCGCTCCAAGCGCCGCAGAGATTGCTGCGGTAGGTCTGCGTCAGGCCGGAGGCGGTTTTCACTTCGACTTCGATCTGAAGCTTGTCCTCGAGCGCGTCGAAGCTGGACAGTCCTTTGGTCGCAACATGCATCCGGGCGAGATGCGGTCCGGTCTGCATCGGCGTAATTTCAATGCCCTTATACGGATAGCGCCCGATCGCCATGAACGTGGACGAACTCGAATTGGTCGTGCCTTCCAGCTTCAGGCAGGCCGGAGCGCCGCCGGTCCGATTGACGTTCCACGTCTGGCACAGGTAGTTGTTGGTCAACTGCTTGAAGTTGCCGTCGCTGATTTCGTTGCCGACCGCAATCGCGAACATCTCGTTGGAGTGCGAATCGTCACTGGCGAGATCGTTGTTGAACACCCGCGAATTCGACTGTTCGACGTACAGAAAACCGTGTTGCGGCGGACGCGAAATAGCCAGCGTATCGTCGTTATACGGATAGGTGGCGTTGGCCTTGTTGACGGTTGCCGTGCCGATATACAGATTGCCGCCGGAGGCGCAATAGACGGCCCGTCCGGGGAACCAGGTTTCCAGCGTCGGCACCGAAACAATCGCGTTCGCCACCCACAGCGTCCCCTTGATGTTGACGTTTTTTGCGTTGCAGCCCTGAAGCCGGGCGGCCTTGCCGCGCGGGTTGTTGACGGTGATGTTTTCAACCAGCGCCAGGTGCTGGTCGGAGTTGGGAATGTAAATCGCCAACGGCCAGTTGTAACCGTCGATATTGTCAGAGGCATCATAGGTGGAGAAATCACCGTAGCCGCCGGTTTCCGCTGCCTGAATGACAATGTTGCGGACGATGTTTTTATAGTCGGTGCAATCGGCGGAATAACTCGGGTCGATAACCACCGCCGGGTACTGATCGCCGAAGTTCCAGCATTTGCCCAGATTGAGCGTAATATCCTGAATGTCGTACTGCAACATCCGGTCGCAGCCGAGGTTGACGACGTTGCGAATGCACTGCAGCGTTTTCGTATAGGTTCCGAGCGTGCCGGCATAGGAAATCGTCAGACTTTTGACCTCGACGCGATCCATGCAGCCGGTCGCAAAAATTCGCGGAACATATTCGCTCAAAGTCTGCGCGCCGTTGCAATAAAAATAGGCTTTGTTGTTGTTGGCCCGGAGGCAACGTCCCTGATAGGAATTGTTGGTGCAGAGCTCGGCGGCATTGGCGTCGTAGTGGCAGGTGATCGCATGGACGACATTGCCGGAATAGTTGCCGTGCTGGGCATTACGCACATAAACCGAGTGATAGCCGGTGCTGTTGCCATGATGAAATTCGCAGTCGCTGAAGTTGAAACTGTGAATGCCGTTGGCATAAAAATACCGGCCGTAACGGTCGATCGGCACCACTGCCGTATAGTTTGGAATGTCACCTTCCTGATGGGTGAATTTGCACTTGTCGAAGCTGATGTTGGCAATGCTGCTGTCGTTGATCGTGAAAAAATAATTGCTGATCGTCGTACCGGTCGAACGGAAAAAACACACCCGGTGACAGCGCAGATTGTTCAGGGAATTCAGCGTCAGCAACTGGTCGCCGGTGATTTTAATCCGAGCGTAATCCTCGGTATCGGCGTCCCAGGCGGACTTTGCTTCAGCAGGCATCCGACAGTACATTGGGTCGGTTGCTTTCGGCATGCCCATGAAGATCAAATTGGGAATGGTCGAAGTCGTCCCGTAAATGTGCTGGCAGGCTGCAGTCAGCACCGTCCGGCGGATGATGAAGCAGGTTTTGTCAACCAGGCTTGCCAGTGCCGGCAGGTTCGCCAGCGGGGTGGTCGGCAACGAACCGTCCCCCGCGGTACTGATCGACGGATCGACGTAAAGTACGTTGTAATCAACGCTTCCGAATCGCAATATCATAGTGTTTTTCCTTACGCAGTTTGATAAGTTGAAGTTAAAAAGTCCTGATAAATCGCGGTCGCATAATCGACGATGCCGGTCAGCCCCCCGGTAAAACTGCCGCCGCCGCCAATGACAGGCGTCTTTTTCAACACGGGGTTAACGGCGAAAAAATCGGAGCTCAGCAGCGCCCCTCCGGAAGACGAACTGCCGACGATGCTTTTGCCGTTGTACAGCGGCGAGCCGGAAGTGTCCTCGGAAAATTTGTCCAGCACCGCCAGATTGGCATGCGTATGTTCGGAGCTTTTCGCCGCATACGCAGCATCGTGATTGTGACTGATTGCCGCCTTGCCGTCGAGCGCCGTTTGCTGCGCAGTTGAGACTGGTTTATCGGCGTCGGAAGTATTATCCACCTTACCGAGACCGACTTGCGCTTGGGTTACGGCATGCGGATTTTCGGTGTTTGCAAGATGGGCATTCAACACCACCGCGTCGGCCTTGGCATCAAACACAGTTTGCTGCGCGATTGAGACCGGCTTGTCCATATCGGCGGTGTTGTCGACATTGCCCAGTCCGATCTGACTCTTGGTAACGACATGCGGGTTTTCCGTATTCGCCATATGCGTTTGTACCGCATGCCCCAATGCCACGGCCTCTGCCCGTTCCGTGGTCGAAGTATGAATGTCCACATCGGCGAGATGTGTATTTACCGTGGTCGCATCGGCTTTGGCATCCAGCGACGCTTGCAGATTGACGACTTCACTGATCGCATGGGTATGCGAAATCGCCGCATAGACCGCATCGTGATTATGCGTGGTCAGTGCATAGCCGGACAGCTTGGCATCGACCTGAACGCTGGTGTAATATTGCGTCAAAAGGCTGTCGATCTGAACCGCAGAATAGAGGCCGTCAGCGACCGGCGTCGGCGTTCCTGTCCCAGCCGTGGAACGACGATTGTACACCCGCATGGTGAACTGAATCAGGAAACCCGGATCGGTTTCGCCCGCTTCAAAACCCACCAGTTCTGCGCCCAGGTCGGCACTGGGGTTGTTGCCCAGTTTGCTGATCAGTTCCTCTGTGTTTAACTCGGTCAACGGGATCTGGATTTCGTTGTAAGTCTTCGTGCCGACTGTGGTTTTGACTATCGTGATTCCGGAGGTCACGCGAATCTCTGGATCGGTCGCTGTGTTCCAGTCGCCCGCCAGCACAAATTCCCAGTTCGCCAGCGCGGTAATGTCGGAATCGTCCGGATTGCCGTCGTCATCGACCAGACGCAGGCACAGCAGCGCCCGGACCCCGCGCATCAGCGCCGGCGGTGTGTTCCTGACGGCGTTATACGCATCCATCGGGGTGGCGACATGACCGTCAATATTCAGATAGATAGGAATAATTTGCATAAATACCTCGTTTTCGTTCGTAGCGTTTGTATCTTTTTCAAAAACATTGTTGCGAAGGATTTTATGAACGGCATCCCGATTTGATTTGCCGGGGATATTCAGATATTGTTACTACCGGCAGCAGTCAGATTTTTAAAACTTATGAGGGAAAAACATCATGGCTAAAGGGTTCAGTTTGATCGACTTTATCAACCGTGCCGAGGAGACGTTGTTTTATCGGCGCGACATACCAAACCGCCTGATTAATTCTCTCTCACAAGTTGTTGCATTGCAGGGGCAACCCGGATCTTATGCCGGGATGTTCGCCCTGGCGCCTGGCGACCGGGACAAAGAATTCCGAACTTTCACCGGTGAAGCCATCAAAAGCAATGCTGCCCGGCTGCATATTGCCGGCGAAGAAACCTGCCGCATCCTGCGCCTGATGGGAACAGCCATTCCTGAGACCGCAGCCGCTTATCATCGAGCAATCGATAACATGTCTGTCAGGATTTTTGAAACCGACAAAAACCTGGGGACTAAAACCGGCATCTACTGTTGCGGAACTTGTTCCTGTGCTTTCTGGCGAAATCTTGCGGCAGGAAGTTTTGACCATCAGGAAGAACGTCTCAGCCACGGCTTGCAGGAATTAAAGCAATGCCGGATCGGCCGCGGACGCTGGCGGCGTTTTCCATTTTATTATACCTTATTGGCGCTCAGCGAAATCGATCATCCCGCCGCTCACACCGAAATTGCTTATGCATTGCCCCTTATCGAAAGATTGGTACAATCTCAGGACGCTGCTTCAACATTCGGACGGCGGCGTGAAGATCTGCTGGCACGGATTCTTTCCATAGCATAAATCGTTTTTATCTTTCATATTGCGACGGGGTTGGAAACGTCTGCGCCAGAAACGCCCGGACGCCGGAATCGAAGCCTTTGTCGTTGTAGCCGAGAAAGAATTTTCCGGCGGACCGGTTGGCGACGTTTTCAGCACCGCCGGCATCGTTTTCGAACGTGGCTTTGAACGTGTTCATCGCCAGCGCCCGGCTGCCGTAATAATTGTGATAGAGCGAGTAACAGGTCACGCCCGGAGCCGTCAGCCGTTCGCTTTTGAACTCCTCAGCCAACGCGATAAACTTCTTCCGGTCAAACATGCCTGGAGTATGGCTCTCGAAATTGAGGGTGGTTTTGCCGCGTTGCTTTAGTGCCTCTGCTGTCAGCCGCAATCGCCGTCCCCAGTCGGTGGATCCGCCGTGATTGGCGGCCAAATCGCGTCCGCCGGACAGCGCCTGGACATTGCCGGCGTCGAGTTTGCGCAACACCGCGAAATCATCGCACCAGACTTGGATATAATCGGCATCGGACTGCTCCGCAGCCGCCAGGATTGCGGCAAAGAAATTCACTTCCTTGCGCAGTGAATCGTCGAACGCATCGATTACGGTCACATTCCGCAACCACGACGGCGCGGCTTTCGTCACCACGATAATATTGCGGTAACCAGTCAGATACTTTTCGATAGACCGGAGCGCGTAACGTAATTCCAGATTGTCTTCGTGCGCTGAAAACGTCCGCAGCGGAAAAACAATATCCACTACCGGTGAACCACCGGTGGCAAGTAGTGCGGCTCCAGGCTCCGCCGTCGCCGAAGACGAGAAAGATTTTTCGCTTACCTGACGGTACTGCGCCAGCAATTTATCGGTTGCCGCCAACAATGTCGCCGCATCCGGTACGGTCGCCAATCGGCTGAAGTACCGCAGAAAACTTTCCAGCCGCATGATGGCCCGGCGAATCTCGGGATCGACTTCTTTTTTCTGCGGCAGTCGCGGTTCCGGCCTTGCCGGCATGACCGAAGTCAACTCGTAAATCGAATTTGCCAAGGATTGCGTATCCATAATCAGCCCTCCTGGCCGGTCAGCGACAGCCGGATTTCGCGGATCGCGGCAGCCGATGAGGAATCGGAAACGATGATTTCATTTTCCGCTTCGCTCAGGTGGGCGAGAGCCAAGGCAAAATGCGGATGGCCTTTTTCCGGCGTGTATCCAGAGGCGACTTCTTTAAGCAAAATGATCGCCGATCCGAGATGTTTCAAAAAGCAGAACGTGCAGGACGGACGGTCTTTCTGCAGCTCAGAATTCGGCGTTGATGGCGCAGTTGCGGTTGTATTTGCGGTCTGTTTTCCGGGCAGAAATTTCGGCAGCATGGCATTGAGAATCGAGTCCGGGATCATGCCGTTTCTCAGGTACTCGACATAGTCAGGAGTCAGCAGTTCGATGGCTTCGGTCGAGTCCGGGTTGGCGCGCCAGAAATCGGTCAAAAGCGGCATGGTGCGGGCGGTCGCCTGATTGACCGCACAGGTGGTGCAACTCCCCTTTTTCTGCTTCGCCGCAATCTCCTGATAGATATCGTTGATCGGCTTGGACAACTTGGCGGCGCGGGCCAGCCACAGCATCGGATCGCGGTGAAATTGCCGCCCGGACATGAATGCTTTTTTCACCGCCTCGCGATGGGTCTGTTCGTAAGCGGCGACCTGCTCGATGGTCAGTCGCGTAACTTCACCGCCAACCACGAACAGATCGTCATAATTATTGAGAATTGCCATGAGTTTTTCGACATCCATCCGGCCGTCCGTTGACTGCGCAAACAGCGTCAACAGTTCCGACGGCAAGTCCGACGTATGGTCGAGTTTAAACACTTTTTACCTCCATTGAAGATTTCGCTCTGCGAGCGCCCAGCTGTTTCGCCAGCTGGACCGCGCCCGGCGACGCGCCGGTACGGATTTAGTTTGAAGAGGAAGAAGACTCGTCGAAAACGCAGGTATCCGGACATGCCGCCGGGCAACTGCCGTATTGAGCGCAATTGTTCAGCCATTGATAGCAGCTGCTTTGATAGTCGCCGCACTGCCAGCGGCAGGTATCGCCGCAGGAATAGCACTCGCTGTTCTGGTTTTTCAGCATCGTGTAGTTGGAGGTCGACACCGAATAGCTATCGCACTTCTTGCAGCAGGTAATCGCATAACACCAGCCGTGATAGTTGTCGGTCCACACGAACGGAGTGCCGCGGCAGCTGTACTTGGCACAGGATGCCGCCACCTGGGCATATAACACCGTCCACAAATCCGGCGTTCCCATATCCACCGGTATCAGCGTACCTTCATCACTGTTGTAATAATCGCAGCTGTAATAAGTTCCGGTGAACGAGCCGCAACTGTTGGTTTCGGTGACCCCGCAGTTGTGCATCATCATTGACGACGTGCCGTTGTAATAATAAGTGCTCGTACTTTCGTACCGCTGCCAGCATTTGAGCGTCGATGACGTATGAGCCGCGCTCCAACTCTGCTTATACGAATCCGGTACGCTATCGCCGCCGGGGTATACGCAGCACGGGCCGACGATCACTTTCCGTTCGAACTGCATGTCGGCGCAGCCGCCTTTCCAGTCGAACGCCGCCGCTTTGGCCTCGCTATCCTTCAGGCATTCAAAGGAAACCGTGGCGATATCCGAGGTCAAATAATTGTTGGCTGGCGTACTGGCACACCGAATCGGACTGATCACGTGAGCCAGCAGCTTCGGACAGCACACATCCGCTGCGTCCTGAATGTAGGCGGTTTCTTTCTCGTTGACCGCTGCGGTCATATAGTCCGGATAACCCGGCGAAAGCTGGATTGCCGTATATTCCTCGGCATTCAACAGCAGCGTGCCGCCGAGCGGAATGTCGCCCATCGCGGTCATGGTCGAAACCACGCCGTTGCAGCATTCGCACATCATTGCCTGACTGTTGCAATTCGTATATTTTCCGGTCAACTGGCTGATGAACTTTTTGCAGATTGCAAACACCGCCCAGTAGCAGCCGGAAGGAGGTGAGCCTGAACTGGAACTTCCTGAACCTGAACCGCCAGAACCAGACCCTCCTGACCCCGACCCACCGGATCCGCTGCCGCCACTCCCTGAACCGCCAGAGCCTGAACCTCCGCTGCCAGAACCCGAGCCGCTGCCAGAACCCGAACCAGATCCACTACCGGAGCCTGATCCTGAACCGCTTCCCGAACCACTGCCGCTACCCGATCCAGAACCCGAACCAGATCCGCTACCACTGCCTGAACCGCTGCCGCTACCACTTCCACTGCCGGAGCCAGACCCTGACCCGCTACCAGAACCTGATCCCGATCCACTTCCCGAGCTGCTGCCACTTCCCGATCCCGACCCAGAACCCGAGCCTGACCCGCTACCCGACCCTGATCCACTTCCACTGCCTGACCCCGAACCCGAGTTTGAACTTGAGCTGCTGGAACTGCTGGATTCTTCATCGGGATTCAGCGGACACGGACCGCAGATTTTGCTGCCGTTTTTGCCGATATACGGACAGCATCCAGTCCGAAAATCATCGAGTTTGCCGTCCTTCCACAGCAAATATTTGTCATAACACGGGCAGCAATCTTTGGCGCCGTCCGCATCGCACGGACAGCAGCAAACCACATTCAGCGTCCAAGCGGTGCCGGTGGTGCCTTCGCAGTTCGGAATCACAATAATGCGGACGATTTTTACTTCTTTCGGCACCTTGAGATGCTGATAATCCGGCTTGCTGCCGGTACCGATGCAACCGGAATCGTACAGCACCGTGCCGGAAATCGCCGCCTCGGTAATCATGCCGGACAGAATTTCCGTGGTCGGATCGGTGCAGATCACCAGCCGATCTTTGATATAATAGGTCTCAAACTTAACCCCGATCGGCGTATCGTCATCGCTCGCCTCCAGTGGCACATCGACGGCATAGCCTTCATCGCCCCCGGCATTAGTCAACGTCAGGTCGCACAAGTCCAACGTGCACGGACATTTCGTGCATTCGGTCGCCTTGCCGTCGCCGATGATCAGTTTCTTGTTTTTCAGCCAGAGTTTTCTCATGATGACGCGCTTTCGTCCGCTTTACATTCGCCAAGTACCCACAATTCCGGTACGGCATGATGAAATTGAATGATTTTCGCGGTCTCACTATCGTCATCTGCTTCCAGATAACCGAGCGGATAAATCGCGATGGTTTCCGTAACTTCCGTCTCGGGATATTCCGTAATGAGGTACGACCATGTAAAAGTTTCTTCATCCTCATCGAACTCCGCCTGTAGGCACACATAGCCAGGCGCGGAACCGCTGACAACATCGGATTCGATGGACGTCAGTTCCCCGTTGCCCATCGCGAACCCGGCATAGTTCGCGTCCGGATCACGACCATCAATTACTTCGATGCCGGAATCGCCGTTGATGATTTTAAACGGACCATCGTATTCCGGTTCGGACGGACTGTTCAAAAGCACAATCGCCCAGACTTCATCGCCGTCGCCCTGCCATAAAATTCGGCAATTCCCGGTCACGGCAGTAGCCATACCGGTACCGTCATCAATGTTGGGAATCGCATAATCCCCATCTTCATCGGTATTGGTCAGCCGCACCGGAGTAATACCGGCAATCATTGCCTTGCCCATTTCGTCGGACTTGATCGGTTGCTGCAAAATCACCAGCGGTTTTTCCAAGTCCTCCTCTTCAGAAAACTTATCTGCAGTGAATGCGGGAATGCCGTCCATGAACTTCAGCGCCGTCTCATCATCTTCCACCTCTACAATCGGACTCGAAATGTACATCGGCGCGAATACCGGCATGTCGTCGTCGGACGTATTGTGAACCAGTACAATCCCCGCCCGCACCTGACGTTTTCCGCCATCCGACGTCATGCCGTTTTGCTGATTTTTCACATACAGCGCGGCGTCGATGAACGCATTCCACGCTTTGGCTTTGGGCTTGAACTTCTGCCCAACCGAAACCTTATCGAACTCTCCCATGTCTGCCTCCTGTGGCGGGGATGTCATCCCCACGCCCCTGAGCCGGGGCTCCTCGCCCCGACACCCTCGGCAGGCCGCCGGCCTGCACCTGACTGTTGAACGAATCCTACAAAAACGACTGCCTGCGGCCCCGTTTTTGCTGACGGATTCGTCCAACGGGTGGCCGATTTTTCAAACTCACTCTTTCAAATTGCGCAGCAATTTCGGCGGCCATCCTTTGCGGAATCGGAGCGGATATTTCCGCCCGATTCCGTAAAGAACCCGGCAGCGGCGCCTCGCCGCACGCGATCCAGCGGCGGACACGCTGGTCGCTGAAAGCGAAATCCCTGCCGTTATGAGCCTTTGCCAAGGCCGAGCGAGCCGAAACTTTCGCGTTCGTAAACCCGCTCGACATAGGCGGATGACGGTTTTTTAAGGACTTCGCCATCCTCGGGTTTGTCGGCATAGCGGACCCAGAGGTAATCCCAGCCGCTTTTGCGGGAGATCGAGATGTCGCCGACGTCGAAATCTTCCTTGGTCAGCGAAACGGAAAACCGGTAGCTGATCTCCCAGAGAGATTTTGAAGAAGTACCGCGCCGGGTGCCGCTGGCACCGAGAAACAAGACTTCACCGGCATCGTAACCGCGGAACGAATCGCTGTTGACGGTGCCGGTCAGCCGGGCAATGGTTCGTTTGAAAGAGGTGGTTACCCGGCTTGGTTTGAAGTAATGGGTTTCCGAAAAATTCATCACCGGCTGAACCACATCGACGCCGTTGACGTTCTCGCCGTCGTAACCGATGGCCCCGCCGTAATCCGGCGCGTCGTCAGGGTAAATTCCATCGGTCTCCAGCGACTGGGACAAGTGCATGGTTGCCCCGCCGGTATCGAACGAAAAGGTCGGTTCCGGCTCGTTGTCGTCGATGTCGAGACTGCTGGAACTGCTCTGGTATTTGACCGTGACTTTGAACGTGTTTTCGTTGATGCGTTCGTCGATGTCGATGGACTGGCGCGGCATGCCGGAAAAATAGGCCGAGGTGTTTTCCTTGGCATAGGCCAGCGCTTCCTCCTCGTCGGCAGCGTCGAACACAAAGTAAGGAACCGTGGCGCTGGTCCCGGCTCCATCGGTATCGACCGCCTGCGAACGGTCAAAAAATGCTGGTTCGATTCGTGACATAGAAAGTCCTGACGGTTATATTATTGAGTTTTAGGATTGACAAAACGTCTCAAATATGGTACATTTATAAGAAGAGGAACAAGCCATAAGATGTGGAAAATTGAGTACTATAATGCGAGGGTAAAGAAGGAGATTGATGATTTTCCGCCAGGCATATTGGCTTCGTACCGTCATATTGTCGGGTTGATGGTTAAATACGGACCGAGCTTGAAAATGCCGTATGCCAAACCGATGGGAAACGGTTTGTGGGAAATCAGGGCCAAAGGACGCGAAGGAATCGGTCGGGCATTTTATGTCGCGATTCACCAAGAGGAAATCCTCATTCTCCACAGTTTTATTAAGAAGACGCAGCAAACGCCAAAGCATGAACTGGAAATTGCGATCAGACGATTGAAGGAGGCTCAAAATGGATAATGAAAGATACAAACCGATTCCGTACGACCATGAAGCGGCCCTCGCCAAGGATCTGAAGAATCCTGAATTCAAAAAGGCGTATGACGAGCTGGAAGAAGAATTTTCCGTTCTGGACACTTTTCTAAGCGCTCGCAAACATGCCCAAATGACCCAGGAACAGGTTGCCGACGCGATGCATACCAGCCGTTCCGCCGTGGCGAGAATCGAGTCGGCGGGAAGAAAATCGAAAAATTCCCCTACCGTCGATTCCTTGCGTCGGTATGCAACCGCTGTCGGCTGCAAACTTAAAATAGAATTGGTTCCCATTGATTGATCCTCACTCGAATTCGGTATCGTCGCTGTTTTCCAGCAGATCGTTGGTTTTCTTGGTGTTCTTCTTGATTTCCTCGGCTGCTTTCGCGGTACGTTCCGCGGCGGAACTGGCCGAAAGAGAGTTCAGCGCATCGGCGTAGAACGTCCCCTGAACCGAAGTTTTCTGCACCGCCTCGTCGATCACATCCGGAACCGTTTCGAGCTTTTTCGACGCCTCCTTTGCTGCCGGCGGGGTGGCCGCTTTCGCCTCATCGACTGCCGCCTGCCATGCTTTTTTCGCGTCCTCTAACTCTTTCGCGATCTGATCGATTTCATCGGCCGCCTGTTTGGCGTGATCGTCCTGTTCCTGCTGCTCGGCAGAGTCGATGCCATGAGTCGTCGCCTGATGCTGTTGCGTCAGCCCATCCAATTCCTTTTGACGCTGGTTGGAGCGATCGGCATTTTCCTTATCGATTTGGGAAATTTCCGCATCGACATCGATGTCGGAATCGAACAGTCCTTTGAGCTTGATCCACTTTTTCATCAGCCAGCCGATGGTCTCATTGAAACTGTCGGAGAGCAATTTCATGGTAGCGCTCCAACCGTACTGGATGCCGTAAATCACGGTGTCGAAAACATCAATCATGCCCCACCAGAGGCTGGACCAGGTGTCGGCAATCACGTTTTTGAAGCCCGCCCAGAGCTGCTCCAGCGGCGCGATGCCCTGTTTCCAGGCGAGCTTGATGCCCAACCACATCACCTTGACGGCGGCGGCCCAATCGCCGGCGGCCAGCGCGGTTTTGATGGCATCAAAACTGGTCAACGCGGTATCCTTAATTTCGCTGAACACCGATTTCGTGTTGTCGATGGTGTAGGCAAAATGCCCGACCGCTGCGATGGCCCCGATGATTGCCGCCGTTACCAATCCCCACGGTGAAGCAAGGAAAATCACTGCGTTGGCCAGCAACTGAAAGGTAGTGATTGCCGCCTTGACTACGGTCGCTATCGCTCCGAAGGCAATCGACGCCAACCGTAACGCTCCGCCCAGCGTAAGCAGCGCCAGCCCCAGGCCAACTACACCCGCAGCCACGGCGGCATAAGTGATTACCGACGACTGGTTTTGCTTAATCCAGTTGATCGTAAACGTGATGAGGTTTTGAAGATATGCTGCCAGTTTCATCAGGACCGGAGCTAATGCCGAACCGGTCTGAAACGACATCATTTTCAACCCTTGGGTCAGCCGCCCGATGGCATCATTGAACTCCGCCGCAGCCTTGGCGTCTTCGCTCGACATCACCAGCCCCAACGAAGCGGCCTCGCCCCGCAGATCGTCGAGATCGCGGATCATCGGCAGCAGCATCGCGCCGGATTTGCCGAAGATTTTCATCGCGATCGCCGCCCGTTGCGTCGGGTTGGGAATCTCGTTTAGCGCCTTGGCGATCACGTTGAACTGTTCGTCCGGCGACAGATTCTGCAGCTCCTCGACCGTCAACCCGAGTTTTTCCAGCTTCTCCTGCGCCGATTTACTGCCTCCCGCCGCTTCGCTGATGGTTCGTTGCATGGTCTTTACCGAACGTTCCACATCCTCGAGTTCCGCTCCCGACTGCTGCGCCGCAAACGATAATTCGCTCAGCGATTCCACGGTCATTCCGGTTCGCCCTGCCATCTTATCGAAGCTGTCACCCCAGTCGCTGAACACCTTGGCTGACAACATCAACGGCGAGGCCATGGCCGTGCCGAGCAACAAGGTTTTCTGGCCGACATCGATAACGCCGGCGGAAAAATCCTTCAGGCTTTTTTGCGCCTCTTTGAGACCGCGCACCAGCTTGACGTTTTCCGTGGTGATTTCGATATAGGCCTGACCGGCCTTAATGTCACTTGACGATGCCATGATTTTCCTCTTTGACGAAGATGTCTTTCAAGATTATCAACTCACTGCCGCGCAACATCGGACGCGGCTTACGCAGGTACGGATTCAACTCGGACGGCTTGACCACCGGACGATTTTTCGACCGCATGATATTGATCATCGTCGCCAGCAACGCCGCCGTGTGGTTCCAGTTTTCACGCCCTTTTCCCTCGGCCATCCAGACCAGTTCCCGCAAGGTAAACAGATCGGGATTGATGCCGATCACTCCTGCCAGCTCGTAAATCAGCCGCTCAACTGTGCGAGCGCCTGATCGATCTTGGCGTCCATGCCCGTCAGTTCCGCCTCGACTTTTTTCTTCATCGTTTCCCCGAAGCGGCGGTTCGCGGCCAGAATCTTCCGCAGTACTTTCCGCTTCGGATCGGGGAAAAAATCGACCAGTTCCTCCAGCAGCGCATTGGTCGCGTGTTCAATCGCGTCGCCCGCCATCGCCGCCCCGAACTGTTCGTCGGTCACTTTCTGGGCATCGGCTTCCGGTTTACACGCCGCATAAAGTACATCGACCAGCAAAATAGGGTCTTCCGACAGCCGTTCCAAGAGCGAAATGTCCGGCTTTTTATTTTCATCCAACGTCACCACGTTGAAGAGATCGACGCTGGTCATGGCCCGAACCCGTTTCAACGCGGCTACGTTCAATGTCACCGTCCACTGCCGTCCGGCGTTATCCTGAAAGGTTTTCATGCTTAATTGCCTCCATCTTGCCACTTTGGAGCACGGGTCAGGTAAGTCGGTTTCGCCGTAACTTTGACCGTGATCGCTTCCTCCAACGGTTCCTCGCGGCTGAATCCCATAATCGCAAAATCGGCATCCAGCCCGGAACCGTCTCCATCGCTCACGAACAGACCCAGCGCCGTGTTGCCGAAATAAGCCGTTTTGACCGCATTGAACCCGGCATCCGCCGTGTCCCAGACCATCGTCCACTCGACCGACGCCTCCTTCAACGCCGCCGCCGTGACTTTCCAACCACCGCTCGCCCGCGTGGTTATATCGGCGTCGCCGCTTTCAATATTGAGCGTGACGTCTTTGACATTCTTCATTTCGGTCGCCGCCGTCGCCCCGGCCGCGCCGTGAAACAGCTTCGCCTCCAAGCCCAGTTTATAACTCATAGAACACCTCTAAGATTTCGCCTCCGGAACCCAACGTTTCGCCGTTGGATCACGCCCGCGGAGCCCGCGGTGGCGAGTAGTTTTTTACTTCACCGAGCCAGCCCAGAATTTTGATAAGCGGCTACGATTTATCTCGAGCGCAGGACCCATAAAAGGTCGTTTGGGATACTTCCGTCCGAAGTACATTCCGCCGAACTCGTGCGCCTTGCCCGATTTTCCCGCAATCGAATACGCCGGACCGATCACCGCAACCATTTTCATCTTGTCGATGCTATAGACGATCGCCCGTTTCATCAGTCCGCGCCGGGTGTTCGGCGGCGTTCCTTCCGCCGATTTCTTCGGACTGCGCCTGATGCTCCGTCTGGCCGTCAAACGAATCGCCGCCGCGGCATGATTCAGGCTTTTGAACGACCCGCTTGCCACTCGCCGTTTGACCTTCTCTCCATCGAACTTCGGCTTGCATTTCGTTCCCATCACAACACCTTGAATGTCAGCGTAATCACGCTGGTAAACTGCCGCATCTGCCGCAGATGTTCCGGATCGTAAATCGGATCGTTGGCGACCTTGCAGCACAACGCCGACGGGTAGTCCGCCAGGCGCTTCCGGTCGAACACCGCAATGATGTCCTCGACCAGTTGCAACAATTCCGTCAGTCGTTCCGGCTCCACGGTTCGCTGCTGTACGCCAATGTCGATTTCGATCTCTTTTCCCGACGCATCACGGCTCTGTGCGGCAACTTTCAGCGACTTCGGCACCACGGTCACCCGTAGCGTCTTCATCTCCTTGAGTTCGAATTCCGGCAGCAGATTCATCTCCGCCGTGAACTTGCCGGCCAGCGCCGTATTCCGATTCAGTTCGGCCACAACCGCATTGGCAATCTCGATTACCACCGCCATTTTTACCTCAACAGCGCGGTAACAATCGAACCCACCGCCGCCAGCAGGGCCAACAAAGCCGCACCCGCCGCCGACAACATGGTTTTTCTCATATCTTCAGCAGCATGGCACGGCGGATGATGGTGAATATTGAGGTCGGAAAAGTGGACATTCAACATTCCCTTCATCTCGGCTAATTCACGCCTCGCTTCGTTGACGGCGTTCCAAACATCCCGTAAATCGGGATTATCGCTTCCATTCGGCATAGTTTCCTCCTTAAAAATTGAATTCGGCTTGCATCAAACTTTCGACCGGACGACCGCTGCGGTTCGAGGTGTAATACCCGCTGACAAAACGGTCGCGGGGCCGTCCGGTAACCTTGGAGATTTCCATGGGCGCGGTCTTCGGCGCGAAGTTCGACAGCAGCCGGGTTTGCCGTTTTTCATGGGTGAGTTCCAAGTCTTTTTTCATCAACTCGCCGGTCATTTCCACTAGCTGGTTGCCCAGCGACGCGGAAATCGCGGCGGCAAGCTGAGTCGCCAGACCGTTGAGCTGCTGCCCATCGGCATTCGGGCTGATTGCCCCGCCGGCGTGAAAATACTGGGAAAGAACTTTGTAGCATTCCCGCTGGTACTTCCCGATGATCTCCCGTTTTTCGCCGGTGTAGCGCGAGGCCGGAACCTTGAACAGCCAACCGTTCAAAAATTCCAAGGGGAGGCAGATCATTTCACGAACTTTACCGTCTTTGGCAACTACCCCCGTAACGGTGGCAGTTGAGCTTAAAACCGGGTCCCGCTTGATCAGTTCCTGTTGTTTTCCCCAATCCAGACCCAACGCTTCGACGATGGGCTTCATCGCAACCATCTGCTGGCCGTTTTTCTCGACGACGATGAGTTCATTGCCGTAAAAAGGAACTTTTGTTACCGCATCCATAGATCACCTCTGCTTATTTCCTGATCGGGTCTTCGTTCGGCAGCAGTTCCCGGAGAATCTGAAAGAACTCAGCGTGGGACGCCGGACGCGCGCCCTTGCAGGTACAGCGCCGATGTTCCTCGATGAACGGTTCGGAAGTCGCCACACCGAGCAGTTCCAGCAGACGTATCACCTGCGTTTTCAGCGCCGAAATGGTGTTCTCTTTCCGAGCCGCTTCGGCGGTGATCGCCTCAATGATCTTACGCATATTGTCGGAACACGGATGATCCTTGTGAAAGTGGCGGTAGAGCGCCTGGTAGCACTCCCGCTGATATTTGAGAATGGCTTCCCTGCGGCAACCGGTGTAACGAGTCGCCGGAATCTTGAACAGCCAACCGTTCAAATAATCAAAGGGGAGACAGGCGGTTTCTTGAACACCGCTTGAGGTAGGTATGGATGTAACGTCCATACCTTCATTCAGGACCGGATCGTTCTTGATCATTCGAAGCTGACCGCTCCAATCCAACCCCAATGCTTCGATGATAGGTTTCATGGCAACCATAAGTTTGCCGTCTTTTTCAATCACCGGAATCTTGCTGCCGTAAAAAGGAACCTTGCTGATAGCGTTCATTATTCTGTTTTTCCTGTAAGTTTGGTGTGAATTCTAAGACACTGTCGGTAACTGTCGGAGTACCGCCATTCCGGTTCGCCGTTGGGGGCCATGACTTCATAAACAAAGCCGTTTTCTGTGATTTCATCCCCGGATTCAGGCAGGACGGTCTGCCCGTTCAGAATCAGATCGGCGGCGTGAATCAGATAATCGCGGCTCTCGATATACTGGAATCGTCCGTAGTCGTCGACGACTTTGAACACTGTTTTGCCGACCGTGGCCGGAAGCGTAACGGCACTCTCATTTCTCCTATAAGTAATAGGAATGGTGAGATGCTCCCGCCGTTGCGCCTCCAGCCAGGACATGGCATTTTTAATCAGGTCGGTCATCAGTCCAGACGGACTCGGACGACCGTGTCGGCATCGGCAGCCGCCACAAACGCTTTGCCAAGATACGGATTGACGCCGGATGCGCTGTCGGTGGTCGCCACTTTGGTGGTCGCATTCCAGTAAACTTTCGCGCCTCGAGTGACGGCGGTTCCTGTTCCGCTGGCTTTGACAATGTCGTACACGCCGATCAGGGCCAGCGAACCGAGCGTTCCGGCCTTGATGTCGAGCTTGGCGATGCCGACGATATCCCCAACCACCACGATGTCCCCGGCCGCCACATCGGCTGCCGGCGTATAATCAATCGAATCCCCGCGCTGCACATATCGTGCGATCATAAAAACCTCACTTTTTCAGTTGAATCAACGTTCTTTTTTTCTCTTCTTAACCGGCGACTCCTTTGCTGAATTCGAGCGGATATTTCCGCCGAATTCAGCAAAGAATCTCGCTCCGGCACGGTGCCGGACGCGATCCAGCGACGGAACGCTGGTCGGCAAAGCCGAAATCCTACACCCCCGCGCTGCGGACCATGCCGCGATGATCCTGCTCGCGAACTCCGAGGTCGAAGTAGACGCGGAACCAGAGGGCCAGCGTGTTGAAATCGCTGTCCCCGCGTTCGACAGTCGGAGTACGGCGTCCCTTCAAATAGCCGATCTCGCAAGTATCAATCTGCGAAGGACTTCCGAACAGGAACCAGCCGGTTTCGCTGTGGCCGGGATACTTGATGTTCGACAAGTACGGCGAACTGACGACTTCCAGTTCTTCATCGGCCAGCACATTCAGCGCCGGACGAATCGTCGGCGTATCACCGCCGCCGGACATGATCAGAGTCGCGCCCTTGGTCAACTCGATGGCGGTGTGCTTCAACGCCGTCGGCACCAGCAGGAACTTCGGCTCAATGCTGATCGGCTCGCCGTCGGAATCGACCTGATCCAGGAACAACTTGATCGCGAGGCGCAGCCCTTCGGCGGCCAGCGTACTGTCAGTCCCAGTTAGCAAGTTCTTGTGAACCGCATGGAACAACGTGCTGCCGTCCGACTGCGCCGGGTTCGCCAGCAGACGCCGAAAGAATAGCTGATCGATCAGACGCGCCGCGCGGTTGCCCATCGCGGTCGGAACTTTCATGAACGCTCCGAGGTCATCGTCGATCACCATTTTCCGGGTCAGACAAAATTTCTTGCCGTAAGTGTCGAGCTGATTCGTGGCCTTTTCTTCCGAAACGCCACCTTCCTTGATCTCTCCGTCAGGGGCGATGGTTTCCAGATCGCCAACGTCGGTCAAACGGAACCGCTGGTTCTCCTTAAAATCGGAGAGGTCGCCTTCGCTGCACAGTTTCGTAGCGATAATCGGCTGCGCCTGGAACGAGTCCAGCAGCTTTTTATTGGCGACGTTGCTCAAGATTCCCGGCAGCGACACGGTCGAAAACGCGGCATGAATGGTCTCGTTGCCGAAAGAACGCGGAGGTTCTACTCCATCCATTTTCAGACATTCGACGAGAAGCTGTTTAACCGGCATATCCATGTCAGCAATCCCGGCTTCGACGATTTCCTCGCCGTAGCTGGAGATCAAATCGTCGGCATGAACGCCGACACGCAGACACATTGCGGCTTCAATTTTCTTCCGCATATTGTCGCCCATAGGCTGACGTTTGACCACGATATTCACATCGGCGGTCGGTCTGGAATCGCGCAGGGCTTTCAGGACTTTCTGCGAAGTTTCCTCGGGCGTCCAGCCGCCGCTGACGGCCTGTTTTTCCAGGTCGGCAAATTCGCCATTGCAGATCGCCTGAATCTGGGACACCCGTTCGCGTTCGGCACGGATCGCCTGAACGGCGACATCAGCATCCGCGACGACACCCGTTCCTTTTTCCGCCTGAACTTTCGCGTCGCACTTCTGTTCATTTTCCACAGTCATGTTCTCCTTTATAGTTTTGATGCCGTCACCGGCAGCCGCTTGGATTTGTTTGACGCCATTGTCAGTGGCGCTCTGAATCGTTTTCACTCCGGTTTCGGCGACCGATTGAAGCTGTTTCACTCCGGTTTCCGCGTTCGCCAGAACCGGCTTTTCCGGGGTCTTTTCTTCTGGAGCCTTGCCGAGATCGAAACTCGCCGCCACTTTCAGCCGAGTGCCGGAGTCGGCCGCGACCGAGACGATCGAAACTTCCCTGAGTTTCGACTTGCTGATCAGATAAAACGGCCCTTCAATCTCCTGACCGTTGACCGTACGTTTGTTCTTGACCAGCTCGGATTCGACCACTTCGGCACCAATGGACAATTGCCAGTCGGCTCCGGCTTTCGCCTGAGCGACGATGTCGTTGGCCTGATCGTTTTTGGCAACAATATCGCCTTCGATCTCGAGGGTATTGTTGACGACTTTTGCCGCCACCATTCCCACCCGTGAACCGACCTTGTTTTCATGGTTCGCCAGCAGCGGCACGCTCTCCGGCAGTTCGAGTCCGTTCAAGTCAACCACCACCGGGAATTTCCAGCCCGGCAGATTCATCTTGCCGCCGCCGTAGGCCAGCCCGACCACCTTCGGATTGCCGCCGTCTGCAGCTGCCTCGATCAATAGAAATTCTTCCATACATCATTCCTTGTTTGAGGTTAAAAGTTCACCTTGCCTTGCCATGGATTGCCATTCCGTTATTCTTCTTCCGCCATTTCGGCCTCCTCGTCTACAACTTTTTTATCAACAGCCGGAATCACCTCCGAATCATTCAATCCGAGTTCTTGCATCAGCTTCTTTTCACGCGCCAGTTGCCGTAATTCTGTTTCCCAATCTCGCCCCATAAGAGCGAATTCAGACGCCAATGTGCTAACATGGTTTTTTAGCCTGACTTCCAACGCCTTACTTTCTTTGTAAGGATCAATGATCGCCCCGCCATCCCAAAACCACGTATGATGAGGGAGCGGATAACGAATAGCGAAATCATCCGGCGAGTGAAGGAGAAAAAATTCTCGGAGCCAAGCAGCCAGCACCCGATCAAGTACTGACGATGCGATAAAAGATTGATCCACGCGCAGATAGCGAAAATACTGCTGAATGTCGAGTCGGGCGCTCGAGTAATTGCTGCCGGCGGCACTGCCTTTCGCAATAATTGCCGGCATGACAATGCAGCGCACAGCTTCGTCGATCAGTTTATCCACGTATTCGGCGTAAGTCGTAGCCGGTTGCTTTGGGTCAAGTTGCGCCATCTTCCAACCGCCCGGCATCGTCAGCAACATGTTCCGTTCGAGCTCTACCAACGCCATCGGATCGATTTCATCAGCTTCGCCGTTGGCCGGAGCATCGGTATACAAAATCCCGGCAAAATCTGCTGCGGCTTCCGCGGCCGAAAGCACCGCCAAGGTAAACCGCCGAAGCTGCGAGAAAATCGGCAATGCCGGAGTCAATTCCGGAATGCCGCGATGCTGGCCCGGACGATCCATGCGGAAACAGTGCAGCATCGACTTGGCCGGAATAACCAGCGCGTCGTCAAAACGGCTGAACTGCGTCCCGCCGGGATGATACTTCAACAGCCGATATGAGTCCGGATTGCCGAAATCGTCCATGATGATGCCGTCGACTTCGTGTTCATCCAGCGAAAGACCGAATCCGCTGGTGATCTGATCGGCTTCCACCAGCATCAAATCGAGCTGGATTTCGTGCGGAACCTGTGGATTGGTTCCCATGATCGCGAACGCTTCGCCGTCCTGGCACCGGGCCATCCGCATCGTCCTCAGCTTTTCCGGCAGCCGTACCGCCGCCGACCACATCATGAAATCACGCTCGATCTGCCGGTTCAGCTCATCGTACTCAGTCAGCATCTGGAGCCGGGGCCCGGTCCCGATGGTGTCGTTCGCCAAAGTCAGCACGATCCCCTTCGCATACGAGTTGTTGGAAATCTCATAGCGGGCGCGGTTCCGCAGGGTCTGTCGAACGCTCGGTGAAGCTTCGGCATCGGCGCTCAAACACTCCGCCGCCGCCCAATGACGACGGTTATCGTGCGTGGTCTGCGCTGCGTCGAACCGCGCCCGGACGATCTGCCCTGACCGTTCCAGCGACGCTGACTCCGCCTTGGCTTTGCCCTTGAAAATGGTAGTCAAAAAGTTAAACAAAGTTATGCTCCTGAGGATGACATCTTGGTGATTTTGAAACCCGTACCACGCTTCTTCATCGCCGCTTTCGAGTTCAGATAACGGTCAACTTCGATCTGCTCCGTCAGCGAATGTTGCTCGACTTCGCCGGCATCGCCTTTGGCGCTTTTCGGCCCAGACGCATTCTCCCGAATCTTCTGCTCCAGATCAGGTTCACTCATGATAAAACTCCTCCACCATTTGAATCCGCATGCCCAGCCACCTCATTGAATTAACGCACATGCTATTGCCACATGCCTTGTATCTGGGTCCGTCCGGGCATTCGCTTACCGCCTTGCGATTCCATTCGATCAAAGTATGATTGTCCGGGAACCCCATCAGCCGTTCGGCTTCAATCGGAGTCAGCCGCCGCACAGTTCCATGCGAGGCAATTGCCGAATTGATCGCGCCGCCGTCAATACCGCCGCTACGCAAAGTCGGGGCGATGTTATCGGAGCAATCCCGCCCGGCATCGTTCTGGGTGAAACAGCACACGCCATGAACGCCGGTAGCGTTCAGCGTGAATTGCACATCCTCATTAACCCCACTGCCGTTGCCTCCGTTTTCCGGTAAGCGATCAATGATGTTTTCCGCAATGCCAAAACTCAAAACTCCGTAGGAATCACAACTGCTACGGAGCGTTGGCGACAGTTCTTTTTCGAAGCCGATGGAACCGGCGCCGGAACCTTGTCCCGGCAAAAATCCGAACGCGCTTTTCCCCTCAACGACTACCGGCAGATAATCATTGTTTCGAGCCGCATGATCTCCCGTGATGTTCGGCGAAACGTCTCCCGATCCCATGCCGCGAGCATCGTAACACACGACCGTCGTCGGTTCCGCGCCGTTGACTTTGACCGTCCCCGAAGCCTGATCCTGCTGCCAGAACCCTTGGCCGGATTCCCGGCAGACGATTGGGGCTTCATGGTTACAACTCAACGTCGGGGCATGATCTTCCATCACTTCCGCACCGCCTTGACCATGGGCCATGCACAGGGCATTCAACGGTTTACCGCTGCCGTCTACGAAAGTGAACTGCTGCTCCTTGCCACTTGCGCCTCCAAGGCTCGCCGTAAGATTTCGGGCAACGCCCGTCCCCGTTTGGCGCTGCGGCGGAGTATGCCCAAGCAGCTCCGGGGACTCAAAAAGTACCGCTGCGGCACGTTCCCACCCTCCAAGACTTCCGACAAGGAAGAGACGCCGGCGTCGCTGCGGGACGGCCCTCGGAAAACCGTCCACTCGGGCGTACTGAGCGTCAATAATTCGCCATGCCAGTCCGTAGCAGCCGGGGGCTCCGGCAATGATTCCGGAATTTTTCCAGCCCCGGATGATTTCGCCATCGGTCGTTCTTCGGAGAACAGGAACTTCAACGTTCCATCCGCAGAACATCGATAATATGACAGAGAAGGACTTACCTCCGTTCTGGCTGAGGAGACCGGGCACATTTTCTCCCAAAAACCATCTTGCTTCCGCGCGGAAAGCCAGTCGAGCAAATTCGATTGCAAGGTTGCCGCGCGGATCATCGAGTCCTTTCCTGCTTCCTGCGCAGGAGTAAGGCTGGCATGGGAATCCTCCGACGAGCAGGTCAATGTCTCCATCATAATCCTCCTTTGCGATCTTCGTGAAATCGCCCAGATTTCTGATCGTTCCGCCTTCCGGCATCTTCGCGATGTACCGCTGCCAGCTTTCGCGCTGTTTGCGATCCTGCGGCGAATGCGCCTCAGCCGAATCGAGCGGACGCAGCGGCCGGGTTGCCCCAAACTTCTGCCGCAAAACCTCGCAAGGGAAAGGTTCGACCTCGGCGAAAAACGCCGGTTGCCAGCCCAAGGGTTCCCAGGCTAAAGTCGCGGCTTCGACGCCGCTGCAAATACTGCCATACCGCATTACTTCGTTTCCTTTTTGCGTTCTTTCATTCTGACAATGCCAGTTGCCAGGATTTTCACCACCTCATCAAGACCGCCGCTTTCCGGCTTTTTCGTATTGTCCATATCGCACTCCTTTTAGGGGCATGACGCGGCCCTCTATATAAAACCTTTTGCAAAAACGGCGTGTCTTGGCTGAAAAAAAGGGGTCGAGAAACGATCTTTTACCGAAATTTCTTTTTTTCGAGCTTAAAACAACCGGGTTCGCGGCGCCGCCGGATCGAGGAATTTCCGTTTTTTCACATCCGAAGTCATGTTTTGCCGCGGATAACTGCCCAAATCCAACCGCTTTTTCGGACGCAACGGCTGTCCCGATCCCCCGGTGCCGGGCAACACCGCGCCCTGCATCGATGCCGCCACCGCGCAACCAACCAGGCAGTCAAGCCAATGGTTATCCGATGATTCCGGTCGAAGTTTCCATTCATCGACTTTGCGGCCCCGGCCCTCGGTCCTCACCCGGTATTCCGCCGTCAGGTGCTCGGACAAAAGCTGATGCAGAATCGGCTGCTCGCCGTACAAGGAAAGGCATCCCTTGTCGCCCATCGCCACCGCGAACCGGGCATGGATGAAGCTCTTCCAATAGTTGGCGTCGAACAGCACATGCCGCACCGCTCTTTTCCCTCTGACGTTCGGAATCATCCAGTTATGACCGATGCGGTCGCCGGGCTGCTTACGATATTCATTCATCGGTTTCGAGGCGGCGCCGACATACCGGCCATGGCTGGGCAGCAAGATCGCCGAATGGCGACTTTGGCGGCAGAACTGATAAACCACGTCCGTAGTCTGCCCCCAGTTCGCATCAACAAGAGCACGGTCGATCCGCAACATCGCCCTGTCGTCCCGCTTCCATTCCAGGGGCAGCAGGTTTTCCGTCAGCGTCTCCAGTCCGGAATACACACAGCCTTCCAGACCGGTTCCCGGCGCGGCGTCCTGCAAAGTCGGACGGGCATCTCTTAATAGGAAGTAGCGACGCCCTTGTTCCGGATACACACCGTAGTCGACGACGTACCCGGTAAAGCAGTCTTCCCAGGCTGCCACCAGGTAGTACAACAGCTCTTTCTGTACGTCGACAAACATGGTGAGATAATTGCAGCCGACCGGGATTTCGCCGCGTTTCATGTGGTTGAGTTTGGCGGCAATTTCCCCGGCGGACATGATTGCGTCCTCATCCAGATTTTCCGGTAAAGGTTCATTCTGATACTCAGCCCAGAATGCCTGTTCGTCCTGAAATTTCAGGTTCATGGCATGCTGGATGGCGCTCAATTCGTCATAGTTATACCGCTCTTCCCAGGAGATAATCGCCCCTTCGTCCATCTCGGTCCGATGCGCCCGGTAGAACTCCGTCGCTTCGGCAAAGTCGCCCTGCGTCCGCAAACTCTCTGCCCGTAGATCTGCATACTGGTTCCACAGCTTTTCGTTGCTGGGGAATTTGTACACCATCTTCGTGCGCTCACCGTTCCAGTCCGGATGAGTCTTCCGATCCAGAATCTGATCCGCCATGTCACCCGGACGAATCACCGTGCACGGCATGATTCCGGAGATTTTCTGTCCCGGCCCGGCCAATCCCAATACGTCTCCCGAAAGTACCCGGACCCGCTTTCTGGTCTGCTCATTGGAATGCGCCGATTCCGAGGTCTGCGGGTCGTCGATAATCACCAGCGAAGGACGTACCGGTTTGGCCTGATCGGGACGTTTGAACTTCATCCCGCGGATTCGTCCCGTGATTCCCGCCACACGGATGATCGCTCCCGAGGCCTTACTGCCTTCAATCGTCGGCAGGATGATTTCGTTCGCCCCCCAGCGAATCCGGGTACGTTTCCCCTGGTACAACTGCCCGGCGCAACGATTCGCGATGCCGTTGATGCAGCGGATCGGATAGACCGCTTCCGGGAAATCCTCCAGCAGCCGTTCGTTAGTGTCCAGCTCGGTTTTGATCGACTCCAGCATCTCCAATGACGCCGTTTCCGTGGCCGAAATCAGGACGATAAAGTTCCGATGCCCGTACAGCATCGCCCAGATACAAGCCGACTCCGCCAGACTCGACTTACCGGAACCACGCGCCATCGCCAACGCGTACAGGCCGCCCATCAACACCGCCTGTTCAATCCGGGCAATCACCTTCAAATGATCCGGCGACCACGCCAACACGTAGGCTTCCGGAAAGTAGGTCTCACAGAACAGACGGAAGTCGCGTTCACACATCGCCTTGCGTTCCGGGTCGGCGACCTCCGGGATTTCCTTGATGTCGCGTCCTTTCTGTGATTTCGTCAGGTTGCGCTGCCGAGCCGCTTCCTTCATCGCCTCGTAATCGGCGGACGACATTTCCCGGCGTTGATGATAATAATCCCGCATCCAGGCGGCGAACTTGAACAGGTTCACCGTCTGCCCGCCTTCATCGGAAATGCGGAAGCCCGCCCGTTCCCGGTGACGCCGCAATTGGCGGTCGCTGATGACCGGTCCCAGCGGCGTCGAGTTCAGCAGCCGGGTCAGATCGATCGGTCGCAGTTTAAACAGTTCCATCGACATAATCGGCGCTCTCCTTTATCAGCCAAGCGGTGTAATTAATGAGGTTGACGGTGCCGTCCGGATTGGCCGGGGCACCCTTTTCGATGTCGCGGCGGATGGCCTCTTCCGAGATCGTCCGGCTACCCGAACGCCGCAGCAAAGTCGCCAAATCGGTCACACTCAAAGCCGTGATTTTTAAGTTTGAATTACTCATATGATGTTGCTTTTTTAGGGGTGTAAGTGCATACTACAAAAGGCGAAGGAGCACAAGAACTATGAAAATTACCGTTCGGGATTTACAGAAAAACATGAAGGGGATTATGGCGGCAATCGAACGCAACGAAGAAGTTATTCTTACTTACCGGGGGCATGCCAAGGCTGTAATCGTTCCTTATCCGAATTCAGCCGCCGCAATTTCCGCCTCCGATCATCCCGCATTCGGCATGTGGGCTGACCGTAATGACATGAACAATGTTGAAACATATGTCCAGTCTTTACGCACTGGGCGTTTTTGATTGGAACCTATTTCGAGTTCATCAGTCGTCTGACCAGAACTCGACAACATAATTTTGATAGGGTTATTCTCCATGATTTTTCCTATTGGGGATTGCAGTTTCAGTGTTGATATTGTACAATATCTTGTACAACTAATAAGGAATTGAAAATGAACGCGATTACCTATTCCACCGCCCGGTCAAGCCTGGCGGCGACAATCGATAAGGTGTGCCAGGACCGGGCGCCGGTGATTATCACCAAGAAAAGCGCCCAATCCGTGGTACTGATGTCGCTCGAAGACTATGAAGCGATGCAAGAAACGGCATATCTGCTCCAGAGTCCGGAAAACGCCAGGCGTCTGCTGAAGTCGCTGCACAACGCCGACAAAGGCAAAGGCGTATCCAAAAGCCTGAAGGATCTGGCCGATGCTTAACATCTGCTTCACGCCCGAGGCGTGGGAAGACTTCGTTTACTGGCAGACCCAGGACAAAAAGACTTACAAGCGCATTTTCAAGCTGATTGAAGAATGCGCCCGCGACCCTTTTACCGGAACCGGCAAACCGGAACAGTTGCGCTTCGCCTTGGCCGGATGCTGGTCGCGCCGCATCGACTTAACCAATCGCCTCGTCTACAAAGTTCAGGACGACAACCTCTGGATTCTGCAGGTCCGCTACCATTACTGAGTTTCAGTTTATATCGCCGGCGTCAGTGCCTGCCAGTCGCAGCCTTCGCCATGAACGAATTCCGCCCAACGTTTGCGGATCACGTCGCAATACTTCCCGTCGAGTTCCATCAGATGGGCTACTCTGCCTGTCTGCTCCGCCGCGATAAGTGTGCTTCCGCTGCCTCCGAAGCAGTCTAAGATCAACTCTCCGCGCTGACTGGAATTTTTCAGCAGATAGATCAGCATCTCAACGGGTTTCGTGGTCGGGTGAAGTTCGCTCCGCTTCGGACGGTCGAATTCCATAACCGTAGTCTGACTGCGGTCCGCGTACCAGCTATGGGCGCCGCCATCTTTCCAGCCGAACAGACACGGTTCATGCCGCCAGTGATACGGCTGGCGACCGAGGACCAAAGTATCCTTCACCCAGATCAGACATTGGCGAACCTGCAAACCCGCCGCCCGGCAGGCACCACGGAAATTATAGCCCTCGGAATCGGCGTGAAAAATGTAATACGACGCCCCTGGCTTCATGGCTTCGACCGCATTGGTAAACGCCGCCGTCAAGAAGTTGGCAAACGCCGCGTCATCCATGTTGTCGTTCTGAATTGTCATTCCGGTACCGCCCTCATAGGCCACGTTGTAAGGGGGATCTTCCAGCAAGAGATCAGCGGTTTTGTCGTTCATTAACGCCTGTACATCTTCGGCTTTGGTGGCATCACCGCACATCAGACGGTGAGCTCCCAACTGGTAGATTTCACCAGATTTGCTGACCGGGATTTCCGGCGTTTCCGGTACTTCGTCTGGATCGGTTTCCCCGGCGGCAACCACGTCATCGCCATGGAGAATTTTATCGAGTTCCGATTCGTCGAAGCCCAGCAGTGACAGATCGAAATCCATTCCTTGAAGTTCCAACAATTCCTGCGGCAGCAACTCATAGTCCCATTCCGCAATGTTTCCGGTCTGGTTGTCCGCAATGCGATAAGCTTTGACTTTTTCAGGTGAAAGATCAGTGGCAATATGGACCGGCACTTCTGTCAGCCCCAGCTTTTTCGCAGCCTTCCATCTGGTATGACCACATATTATGACCATGTCCTTGTCGACGACGATCGGGGCGCGCCAGCCAAACTCCTTAATGCTGGCCGCCACCGCGTCCACCGCCTTATCGTTGATGCGGGGATTTTTCTCATACGGAATGATTTTGTCGATGTTTCTCTGTTCGATTTGCATAGGAGAATCCTCTTTTTGTTGGTTGAAATACAGAATTATTGACTTGAATTCCGAAAATCATTGAGTATTTTAGGTTTTGCAACCTTAAATTTGCACCGAGGGGTGACGCATGAAATACATCAACCGAACCTTGGAACCGGAACTGAAACGCCGTCTCTTCTCCGGGAAAGCGCTGATGCTGTACGGTCCGCGTCAATGTGGAAAAACAACCCTGATCAGACATTTGACCTCGGAGTATGGCGATGACATTCTCTGGATGAACGGCGACAATCCCGATACGCGCAATACGCTGGTTCAAATCACGACCGCCAACTGGAAACGGTTGCTCGGCCACCGGAAAATCCTGGTGCTGGACGAAGCGCAACGTGTTGAAAACATCGGCATGGCCCTGAAGCTGGTAACCGACGAACTGCCGGACGTTCAGGTCATCGCCTCCGGATCCTCCTCCTTCGAATTGATGAATCGGACGGCCGAACCGCTGACCGGACGGAAGTTCGAGTACCGACTGCTTCCGTTTTCTTTTGGCGAACTGTGCGAAGAACAGGGACTTTTTGCGGAAAAACAGGAACGCGAAAAACGTATACTCTTCGGCAGCTATCCTGATGTCGTCGCCAATCCCGGCGATGAACAGCAACGGCTGAGCGAACTGGCCGGAAGCTACCTGTTCAAAGACATTTACGCGCTGGACGGGCTCCGCCGGACGAGCATTCTCGACAAACTCATCCGCGCGTTGGCCATGCAGATCGGATCGGAAGTGAGTTACAGCGAACTGGCCGGGCTGACCGGCACGGACGGTAAAACCGTCGAACGCTATATCGAACTGTTAACCCAATGCTACATCGTTTTTCCGCTCGGAGCATACAGCGGCAATCTCCGAAACGAGATCAAGAAGGGATTTAAAGTTTTCTTCTATGATCTCGGTATCCGCAACGCCGTCATCAACAATTTCACTCCGTTGGCTTCCCGGAATGACGCTGGCGGAATGTGGGAGAACTATCTCATTCTCGAACGGTTGAAGAAGAATCTGAATCAGCCATTTCCGCCCCGTTCATTCTTCTGGCGAACCATGGCTCCGCAAAGCCATGAGATCGACTACCTTGAAGAAGCGCAAGGACAACTTCATGCCTGGGAGATCAAATCGAATCCGCGTACCAAGGCGAAGATTCCGCAAACTTTTCTGAAAGCCTATCCGGCTGCCAAGACCGGCTTGGTCACGCCGGAAAATTATGACGAGTTCCTGTTGCCGTAAGCGACGGAACGCTGCTATTCCCGTCTGCCGCCGTAGGGATTTTCGGCATAGAAAACCTTTCTGATTCGGCGATCGCCGGTGGTGCGCCCGATGTCGAGACCGATCTGAGCTTCGATACTCCTGGCGAAGTTCCGCTGCTCGAACGGAAGGGACAATTGGGTTAAAAACATGTCGGCGATCCGGCGGGCCAGCTTTTCAGGGTAGCGACGAATCGCGGTCGGGGACGGGATCGTCAGCCGATGAAACAGGGTATCGTCAAAAGTGAGGAAACCCAGACTGCCGCCGATCTTAATCCGCTTCGATTGCAGGTATTCGAAAGCCGGCTGGGCGTGCTCGACGCGATGAAAAAACACCGCGTCCAAACGAAGATCGTCCGATTCCAGCCACGATTTCAGGAGGCGCAGAGCGTGCTTTGCATCCTCGGCATAACCGGTTGCCATGGGATCGCCGTTGCGTTCGTACAGCGCCTGACGGCAACCTTGGATGAAGTCCTCACCGTTGTACAACTTGCAGCCGATCAGGCCGATGCGTTTGAAACGGCACTCGAGCAGATGCTTGGTTCCATGATAGCCGCCGGCAAAGTCGCCGTCGTCCACGATCCAGCAGTCGGCCTCGTCCAAGCCGTGCCCGATGAAAGTGATCGGGAAGCCGTCCCGAACCAAGGAAACCAATGCCGGATAACTATTTACCAGATCATGAGTCGCGGCAATCAATGCTCCGGCATAAAGTCCGGCGTTTAGCCGGTGAACAAGTTTTTTGAATGTTCTGGAACTGCCACGATGCGGATAAATGTCGAGTTTCCAATCGGCGCATTGAAGAATCAGCGCGATCTCCTTCGACACCCGTTTCCAATGTTCCGAATCCGTATCCGGCAACAGCAACGCGACGCTTTTCAGGCTGGCCGGCAGCTTCGCGCAAACCACCGTCCCGCCGCCGAACCGGCTGTAGACCAGTTTTTCTTTGTGCAGCAAATTCATTCCGGCATCGACGGTATTCCGGTGCAGTCCGAGTTCCGCAGCCAGCGTCTCCATGCTGGGCAGATTGTCACCCGGACGGTATTCGCCTTTGCGGATTTTCCGCCGGATGAAATCGGCCGCGAGCCGATGCCCCTGGGCGGGGGTGAGTTCGAGATTCACTTCTGACATGGCACACTCCTTCTTTGGATTGAAAAATTGTAAAAATCCGTCATTGGGGAAGCTTTGCACGTCTCTGAAAAACGGGTTTTTAAACTTGCGAGGATAAAAATCAATCCTTTGTCAATTCGTGACTTGCGGCAAAAACTTTGCACATATAGCCCTTGATTTAGCCCCGATTTCAAGGCTCCGAGCGGGCAAGTTGCGAAGCGCAGTTTCCGGCCTTGTGCAAAGTTTTGGAAGCCGATCCCCAGCGGAGCCTGATTCAGCCTCAAAACCATAAGCACATCCACTCCGTTTGACGGCAATTTTAGGAATGCGGGCGATGGCCCAATCCGAAAAACCGGACAGGCCCGGCCTGTCCGCTCCGGCCTCGTAACCGTCTGCAAATCAGTGAAACTACAAAAAGCGGACAGGTAAACAAACTGTGCGGTAAGAGCAGACCCCTTCCGACCGCCTCAAAGCAAGACCTCCGGGGGAGGAACCATCGGGCTCTCCACCTATTAGAATTGCATTTTTCGATGACAATTTGCGATGTTTGGGAACATTTTCCGATTATAATCACTGTGGAATCAATAAAAATTTGATTTTTGCACAGGTAACATTTATATTTTACCAGTGCAATTTATTAAATTTTAACCAGGTTCATTGATGATAGAGAAGATTGCCGCTTATATTTTGCAAACATTAGGAATGAAAGTTGTACTGGCCCCTTATGATGCGGGTGCGTTACCGTACTTTTTGCAGAGCAACTATTCCTTTTTGACCGCAACCATCGGCGAACAAAAGTTTTTATTGATGTGCGATCAGCAAAAGATACCGCTGACTCCGCTTGCCATCAGAAAACACTGCGAATTGGTACGGGAACATTGGCACAATCCAGTGGCATATGCCGCGGCGGCGATGGCCTCCTATCATCGTATTCGCTTAATCCGCCAACAAGTGCCGTTTATCATACCCGGACGCCAACTTTACCTTCCGTTTATGGGCATGGCGTTTTCCGAAACCGGCAAAAAAGCGGACAAAGAGTTTTCCGAACTCAGCCTTCCGGCGCAATTGCTGATTTTGGGTGTTCTCAATAAACGTATCGGTGAACCTCTGACGCTGGAGCGTGTTTGCAGCTTCCTCGGCTATTCGCGCATGTCGATCATTCGAGCCTTCGACGAATTGGAATATTTCGCCCTGGCAAGACGGGAAATTCAATGCGACGGCAAAGGAAAACAACTCATCTTTACGGTAACCGGTCAAACATTATGGCAACAGGCACTGCCGCTATTGAAGACGCCGCTTCGACGCGTTGTCGGAATTGAGGCGTTGCCGTCCGACCTGTCGGCCTGCCTTGCCGGAATCAATGCGCTGGCACAAAAAACCATGCTTGCCGAGCAGTCTCAAGCGGAATACGCCATCACGCAGAAATCCTTCAATGGTTTGAAAAATATTGAGAGAATCCCGAAAGCAAGCGCCCCGGTACTGCTCCAAATATGGACTTATCCTCCCTCGTTGTTTAGCAATAACACGGTTGATCCGTTGTCATTATATTTGAGTTTAAAGAGCGATCCCGACGAACGGGTACAAATGGCGCTTGACGAACTCTTGAAAGGAATTCCATGGTAAAAGGCTTGGAACTTTTCCGTAACCGCTTTGCGGTTTATGCCGACAACTATATTCTGATCGGTGGAACCGCCTGCGAAGTTTTTTTAGATCGGGCGGCATCGCCATTCCGGGTCACTCATGACTTGGACATTGTGCTTTGCGTCGAATCACTGAATGCCGAATTCGGCCGAGCATTCTGGGATTTTATCCGGGATGGCGGGTACCAAATTCAAGAGAAGGCAAGCGGAGAAAAGCAGTTTTATCGTTTCCGCAAACCCGCGAATCCTGAATTTCCGGAAATGCTGGAGCTGTTTTCCCGTCGTCCCGACACTTTTTCGCTTGCCGGTGAAGGTCTATTGACGCCCATTCCGATTGATGATGAAGTATCCAGCCTCTCGGCCATCCTTTTGAATCATGAGTATTACGGCTTCATTCAAACCAACAAGATTCAGCTTGACGGACTTTCCGTGGTTACGCCGGAATGCCTGATCGTTTTGAAAGCCAAAGCCTGGCTTGATCTTACCGAACGCAGACTGCGCGGAGAAAACGTCGACGACAAAAACATCAGAAAGCACAAGAACGATGTTTGTCGGCTTTTTGCGATTCTGACGCCCAATACCGTCATAGAGTTGCCGTCAAGCATCCAACATGACATTGCCGATTTTCTGGATCGACTCAGTATCGAAGAGGTCGATTTCAAAGCGTTAGGTCTGCCGTTTACCATGCCTGAAGTCCTAGCCGGATTGAAGAAACTGTTCCTTTCATAATTGTGATCCATGCGATTTCAATTATTGAATAACGCTCACACTTTGTTGATAAAGTATGTGAGTTATTCAATGGACACCTATCCGGCTTTCACAAACCGGCATTCCATAACCACCGCTAGGCAAACGTATTGGCACTTTGCCACGACGCCATTAAACACGTCGCTGCGGGGCGCCGTCGCGTCTTGACTGCAAGGCGCGGTAATGACGCGGGAACTCGTCATTGCGCGACGGTGGGACATCGCGGCGCGTTCTATCCGACCCATTCCATTGAAGTTTTTCGCCTACGCCTGCCGGCAAGAATCTGATTGACGCGCCGGGTAGACAATGCCATGATATTGGCGATCTCCGCGGTGTCTGCTCCCTGCTTGGCCAGGCTGATGACGATCTCCCGTTTGCCGGCATCGTAGCAGTGATCGCCGGGGACATAAAGTATTCCGGTAAAATGTTCTTTGATTTCCTCGTACAGCCGTTTCGGCAGTACTTCCTTGGCATTGGCATATGGTTTCATGGTTTTCGGCTCCTGTTTGGGTTTGGTATTCATAAGCTCTCATCTGGCGATATAGCCAGTCGGTTACGAATAAAATCGGACGGGTTGGAGGTCATGTCGCGCGCACGTGATCCCCCCGACAAAAATCATCAATTTTAACGGGGATATACCCATATACATCCAACCTCATACTTTTATATTTAAATGTTTAATTATTAATATGTTAAATGGTTGGAGGTTTGGTTGGAGGTGGTTGGAGGTGGTTGGAGGTTTTGGCAAAAACCTCCAACCCCGGGGGTATAAAAAACCTCCAACCTCCAACCATTCTCCAACCTTCCTCCAACCCTGTTTACTCCCATCCGACGGGGATATGATTGAGAAAATACCGACCGTTTTCGAACCGCAACACGCCTCGTTCGCAGAGCTCCAGCAATCCCTCGGCGCGTTCCTTGGCCGTTGTGCCCCAGACCCCATGCCGGGAAATCATCTGCATCGTTACCCCGTTGCTTTTCCCTTTGCTGATAACGATATCGAACAGTTTCCGGTAAACGCGTTCCCGGTCGCGCCGGATGGGATTGCCGTCCTCGATGTCGCACAGGGCGCGTTCGGCATGCCCAAAGAACCAGAGGATGAGTTTTTCCGCCCCCAGCCAGCAACGGTCGTCGAGAATTACCTCGGACCGGTAAGCGTTCGCGCGAAGAATAGAAAGCATTACGGCGAAACGCGGACCGTAACTCAACACCAGACGCCGCCAGTGCGGATGGAGCTTTTCCGGACTGCGCTGCTTGAACATTTCCGAGAGATGCCGCAGATAATTCAACGGGACTTTCACCTGACCTTCTTTACGCAGGAAAATCTCGATACAGTCGTTCAGCCGAACGAGTGACTGACACAGATCGAAGTCCGCCGGATCGCCGAAAAACACCGGCATGTTACAAATCAGGAAGCGGGCGAGAAACCCGCTGCTGATGTCGCTGCGTTTGACGTTCGCCGCGAAAATTTCCGGCTGGATGTTGGCCAGAATATTCGGGTAACTGTATGTCGCTACGCGCTTTTCCGTTCCTCCACGTTTGGACAGGCCATACTCAAACGAACCGGCATCGAATGAATCGGTAAAGAAACTCAAGCCTCGGTTCAGCCAGTGGTTGGGGTTCAGCCAGTCCTGAAATTCGGAGATCGCCATGATCCCATTGTTTTTGATCATCAAGGTTTCGGCCAGACCTTCGGCGCTGGCCCGTCCGGGCAACTGCCAGCCGCGCATCTGGGTAATATGATTGAGCAGGCGGCCGATGTCCTTGCCCGATGACGAGTTGCCGATCAGCAACGAGTAGACATTGGCCACCTGTCCGCCGGCGGTGTCGATGCACAAACGGGCCAGCGGCGCGCCGGTACGGATCAGCTTGTATAAGGGGCGACTCGTATCGATGCGTTCGGCCTTGCCGCTTAACGACGCCCCGGCCACCACAATAGCTTTTAAAATCCCCGCTTCCAGCGGCAGGCGCGGAATCGTCACCTGCCGGAATTCTTCGCACATTTCACCCAAGACGGTATTAGCGATAACTGTCTCGATGTCCTGATTGTTCACTTCCTGCCACGGCTTGATTTCCGGTTCCGGCTCCTTTGTTTTCGGAGCGACGATTGCCGAAATATCCACCTTGCCGTCCGGTTCAGGGAGAGGATCACCATAGCCCTGCGAAGCCAAATCTCTGGCGGCAAAGGAATAGTCGCCGTAGTGCTCAAGATGAGCGTAAACGGCGAACGGCGAATAGCTTTTCCAGGCTTCAAACGGCGTGGCGTTGGAACTGAATACGAAAAAAGTACGATCCTTCAACGAAGCCGAACAGCCGCCGGAGGTCTTGCCCGGACGGCGAAAATAGTCGTTGTCGTTTTTATGGTACAGATACTTCCAGCCGTGTTTTTCCAGCAGGGCTTTGACGTCGCCACGCCGGTTGAAGTCCTCCCCGGGCAACAGACCGGAAACCGGGATGCGTTGCGCCAGTTCCGGCTCAGCTTTTACCCAGTGCTCATTGAGTTGCCGGGCCGCGCCGAGAAGCAGATCGCGTTCATCGGCGATAAGCGTCGGAATCGCGGTAAATGCGCCTTGCACCAGCTCATATTTTGGCGTCGGCGCACACAAGAAAAGACCGCCGTTGCCGCGGGTTTCGATCAGCGTGGTCAGCTTGTCGTCGCGCTCGCCCTGGGACAGCTTCAGGTTGCCGGCGACTTCCGTTTCGCAGCGATAGACCGCATGCCAGCCGCCGGAAGGCGTCTGCTCGATCACCAGGCGATCCAGAACGCCAGGTGCGTTTTCTTCTACCAAGGCGGACCACGCGGCGAAAAGCTCGCCGCCGTGGTCGAAGTCGATGATTTCCAGGTTGCCGGACGCCTTGCCGGTAACGATGCACAACGCGTCATGGTCGTTGGAAAACCACGCTTCGACTTCGGTCGCGGTCGGCAACCGGTCCTGAAACGCTTTCCAGCTTTTGATCGCCGGGCACTTGTTCTGGCGCTTCGCCGGCAGGACGCTCAGGCCCGAGGATAAATATGATTGTGCGGTTTCGAGAAGTATCATGAAATCGTTCTTTTATGTTAAACAGTCGGGAAAAGTACCGGATCATCCCAGTATTTCAGGTAGTTGAGAACATCTAGCTCGGTCATGGGCAGGATGCCCAGTTGATGGCAAAGATCGTGTTCTTCGACGATCATGCTCTGCTCGCACCACGGGCAAATCTGACCATAACGCGAATATCCTCTCGGGATGAATTCTTCATGGCAACGGGAACACAAAGTAGGCTGGTTCATGGGGGTACTCCTTGAATTGAAGGGTGAAAAATACTAAAATAGGCGAAATCAAAAGGGAATTTTCTCGTCGGAATCCTCAGAAAAATCATCATTGCCGCTGTACGAATCGTCCCATCCTGGTTCCAGCGAATAGGCTGGAATTGCGGAAAGTTCGTAGTCGACGACCTGATCGTACTTTTCCCCGGCCACGGATTTCACCACGATCTTGCGGGGCATAGCCAACGCGCCGTCCGAGGCCAGCTTCACGGCCTCTTCGGCGCTGCGCGGCGGCGGGGTTTTGCTGCGGTTGCGCCACCACGATTCGAATTTGGCTCGCACCCAGCCGGTATGTTCGGGGCAAACCCACTCGCTGAAGTGCTGCATGATGCCGATATGGTAATCGATCCGCATCGTTTTCGGGGCGTCGTCGGGTGCGCCGAACTTCTGATGGACCGCATAGTAAACGTCCTTCACCTCGTAATCGGCGTAGCTGGTTTGACCGGACAAAATGCCGGATGATTCGGCTTGGGACGTCGTTTTGTTTTTCCCTGACGGCGGAAACACATAACCGCAGTCCGGACAGGTCAGATAACCGGCAAAAATCACCGATCGGCATTGCGGACACATCTTTGCCGGGGCTTCTCCTCCGCCTCCAGTACCTGGTTCCTTAACCTGGATCATGTCCACCGGCCCGTGCCGCATGATATTGCCGCCGTAGTCGAGGACGAGGCAATCCGTTTTGCCTAGGGAAAGCCGGGTGCCGCGCCCGACCATCTGAACCAACAGCCCGGCGGAATTGGTCGGTCGCAACAGCACAACGCAATCGGTATTAGCCGCATCGAAACCGGTCGTCAATACGTTGACGTTGGCCAGATATTTCAACGGCGGCTTGTCGGCGAAAAAGTCGTCCGCTACCTTTTCACCTTTGAATCTGGCGAGGATTTCGGCGCGTTCCCAAGCGGGCGTATCGCCAGTGACCACAGCACATTCCTGATAGCTGTATTCGGCGATTTTCTCGGCCACATGTTGACAATGCGCTACGCCAGAGGTAAAAATCAGCACCGACTTCCGTTCGCGGGTCAGGCTGACGATCTCATGACAGGCCGAACTGACCAGCGCCTTTTCGTCCATCGCTGCTTCCACCTCGTTGGCGACGAACTCTCCGCCCCGAATGTGCAACTCTTTCCAGTTTGCTTCGGCCCGACCGCTCTTGGAAATCAGTTTTGCCAGATATCCCTGCGCGATCATATCCTTAAGTCCGGCTTCATAACAGATGTGATTGAGCAGGTTTTCCGGCTTGCAGATCACCCCACCTTTCATGCGAAACGGCGTCGCGGTCAGACCGATAATCCGCAGATTCGGATTCAGCTCTTTCATATCTTTAAAGAACGACTGGTACATGGTATCCGAATCCGGCGACAAAAGGTGGCACTCATCCTGGATCGCCAAATCGAACGGGCCGAGCTCCGCCGCCCGCTTGTACACGGACTGGATTCCGGCGACAATTACCGAATGACTGGTGTCACGGCTGTTCAGCCCGGCCGAATAAATACCGACGTTCAGATCCGGGCACAACCGCTGAATTTTATCTGCGTTCTGCTCCAGCAATTCCTTTACGTGAGCCAGGATTAACACCCTACCGAACCACCGTTGCACCGCATCGGTAGCGATCTGGGCAATCACCAGGCTTTTGCCCGTCCCGGTCGGCAGCACAACGCACGGATTATCATCCCGAGTTCGCAGATGGTTATAGACGGCATCCACCGCCTGTTGCTGATATGGTCTTAATTGCAGCATCAGAACCCCCGCACCTCCAGCCCGGCACCGAGCAGCATGCGGCGAATCTCGTCAATGAACATCTCGAAGACTGCCTGCGGCAATTCCAGTTCCTTGCGGACGTTGGCGAGTTTTTTGCCGTTCATCAGCATTTTGCAGATTTCGTACATGGTATAATCGGTGATTCGTTCGACCACTAGACGGGCGATGGCAATTTTACGGCAACGGCATTGCATGATTATTGGCTCCTTTTCTCTTTTGCTAAATGACGTCCTTGTTGACGACACTCCTTGCATTCACGTCCAACACCCAATTTGTTCAATTTGTTTTTATTGAAAGAGTCAAGAGACTTGATTTGACCGCAATACGAACAGACCTGACAATCAATGGAACTTGATTGCCCAATCCCGATAAAAAGTTTGGGATTACTTTTTACCACCTCCCAATCGAGGCGTCGGATGCTATACCATCGGTCATCCAATGGGATTGCTTCTTTTATAGCATCGCAAACTAAATCGATAACATTGATCGCATCTCCTTTGTGATTAGGTTTCTGAACAAGGATATCAATCCAAAGTTTATTGTTGGCAACTCTTATATTACGCACTGCAGTTCGAATAGCATGAGTAATCCCCATCTTGGCATTTTTGGATTCCTTTCTCAACGCAATGTGCCCATTTCGCCGCAGTGTGTATATATGATTTTTTGAGGTAGCATATGAAAAGGGGACAGAGATTCGCACAAGCCAGATCAGATCGGGAGATTCAGAATCAAGCCAATCTATGTGACTTGCATTTTCCGTACTGCTTATGAATCCTGCTTCTTTCGCCATTTCTTTTCTAAATATGCTATGGATATGATTTCGTTCTTTTTGCGCATCACTCGGAGGATGATTTCTCACCCATAATCTTTTCCTTTCCAGATCTCTCTGTTCCGAACATTTAGGGCAATAAATCTGTCCTGGCCCGTTGCGTAACGCAATGGTATGACAGTTTTTACAAAATAAAATTGCGCTCATAGATCCTTCGCTTACCCATCAAGGGGAAAGTCCCCTTGATGATGTAAAGTTATTCTTGTTACTTTCTTCCCCAGGGTGCAGGATCGTTTTTCTGTTTCGCCGGCGCCGCAGGATTGGTGGCGGCGTCCTTCGGAGCGTAAACTCGGACTTCATTAGTAATCTCGGAGGTGTCTTTGCGTTCCTTGCATTTGACCGTGATCTCCAGCGGACGATTATGCAGTTGCGACGTTTCCTGAATCACCATCACGTTGATAGCTTCGCAGATGTGCCGCAGTTCCGCCTGAGCAATCTTCTGCGCCTTCTCGTTCGGATTGTTGATGTTCAGCCGCGACCAGACCTTGCGGCCTTTGAACTCGCCGTCGAGTACTTCGAACGTCAGTTCGAGATACTTGCCGTCACCGGTCTTGGTGGCTTTCATCTCCGAATCGACGATGACCGCATTGTACTTTCCGGCGGGAATCGGATCAAATCCGACGTTCGGATCAACGGTGTTCGCATCAAAATTCAGCTGTGCCATGATTACTTTTCTCCTTCTGGTTGATTGGGAACTTTATAAGTTTTTCGTTCGTTGAATTCTTCTTTCTTGCCGTGGTTCCAGCTTGCCACCGGCCGAAAATAGCCAACAACGCGGCTGTATATCTCGGTTTTCGCTCCACATTTAGCCATGATCGCTCCTTTCCGGTTCCGGCAACGGTGTAAGTTCTACATTGGGGTACCGCCTGACGAGTTTACCGGTTTCCGAATCAGTCCGAGTGACCTGAATGGCATACCGCCGTGATTCGTAGTAGTTATTCAGCCGCCGCAGGTCTTCTTTCGCCGACGCCAGCCGATGATGAACAATGCTGACGATCTGCCGCGACTTCCGCCGGTAAATCACCCAACTGCGCCGGATCATTTGTTGGCTCCGGCCATTGCGTCCATCAGTGCCGACCAGGAGAGCGGTAATTCGGCAGGAAGATTGAAACGGTTTTTCGCGACGCAGGCCGGACCGCCGACCGTCCGCAGAATCCGTTCGCCGCCATCCGCGCCAATCGGAGCGGCAATGGTGCGTTCCCGTCCGAATCCGGCATCTTCCTTTTGGGTTCGCAGACGCCGAGTGGCGAACAACACCGCGTCCACCCACTCGGAAATCAATGCGTTGGCGTGCTTGTGCAACCTCGGAGCATAGCGATCATAAGCGGCGGTTTCCGGGTCGTCGAACTTTTCGACGCAGCAATGCGCGATCAGGATGCAGGCCATGCCTTTTTCGCTCCGCAATGCATCCAGCGACGAAAGGATTTTCCGCCAGTGAGTTAGGGCATGAACGTAGCCGCGGGCATAGCCGCCATCGGCTTTTTCAATAGACCGCACACCGTATTCTCGGCATACTTCATCGAAAATCAGCCGTTCCAGCCAGTCCAAAGAATCGATTATAACCGTTTGAAATTCATGCTGTTCCTGATGCAGCGCAGTGAGCGCATCCATTACGTCGCTTAAGCGTCGTGCCAGCGGGAACCGATGGCAGTCGATTTCGGACTGCCCGTCTTCGGTGGGGATGAAAATGGCATTCGGTGCCGACGCGCCAACGGTCGTCTTTCCGATCCCTTCTTGTCCGTAAATTTCGATTCGCGGCGGCATCGGCTTCTTTCCAGACTGAATGTTTTCCAGCAGACTCATGGGCTTATTCTCCTTCGGTTGTGGGTTCGTCGTTTTCATTGCCGTGACGGGTCAGAATCCGGGTCAGGGCTTTGGTCAACTCGTCATAAAGTCGACCGGAAAGACGCGCCTGTGCCAGCTTCAGAATGTCGGCCAGGGCATCCTGTTCGTCCTTGGTCAGCGGCGTGATTTTCGGCTTTTCGACAGTACGATTATAGGCTGCGTTGATTGACATCTTGCCAGACTGCACAGCTGCTTTGACATCTTCGGGGGCACGATCCATTACTGTTCTGGTTTGTTCAATTTTGCGCGATGAAATACCTAACAAAGAGGCTGTGTTTTGAGCTGATTTGCCAAAAGCGCAATCTTGCGCTTTTGCCACTTTTCCTCCAATGTATTGATTTCCTCGATCTCCGCCTCTATCTCTTCTCTTATCCAATTCCTCAAGACATTTCATGATCTCAAAATCCTTTAAGTTTCTGCGATTGCGTTGACATTTGATGGCGTATTCCAGCGCGGCGTTCTCATCCGGGAACGGCTTCAGCATGACCGGAACTTCGAAAATTCCGGCCTTTCGGGCGGCGCGCAACCGGGTGTGTCCGTCGATCACGATAGAGTCGTGACTTTCCCAGACGACGATCGGCTGGCTACGGTCATAGCCATTTTTTTGCATGTCCCAATAAATGGCATCAAGTACCTTTTCATTGATCGGGAACAGGTCTCGGAACGGCGGCGCGGTTTTCAACAGTTCGATGTTCATACGGGCTCCTTTCGAATGAATGTTTTTTATGATAATCAATCTGCGAGAATACGGACATCTTCATACCCGGTCGGCCAGGTATTGTCGAAGCGGCACTTTTTCAAGCGTCCGATGGCTGCGACGTTTTCCACTTCGGCCAGTTCCAGCGAGTCCTCGGCTACCAGCCACACACCGCAACGAAACGGCTCATGCTTTTCGACCGCGATCAGATGGAAGGGATAATCCCGTCCGGCAACTTTTCGCAACACGGCGCGGTAAAACGCCGCCTGGTAGACGTACTGGAAACGCCGGGCGTCGGCTTCGAAATAGTCGAGGTTGTCGCAGGTTTTCAGGTCAATAATGCCATTGACCGTATGGAAAAAGTCCATACGAATCTGGCACGGCACGCCGCAGTATTCGGCGCGGACCACACCTTCGGCGATCCCTTCCTGGAGTAGGTTTGCGGCTTCATGATGCAACCATACCGCAGTCTGCAACCGCTTGATGAATTCGAAATCCGCCGGCGCGATCACCGGCTTTTCCTGCGCGTCGCACCACGCCTGATACGCCTGCGTGGTCTTGCCGTAGGCCTTGCCGGTGGACGGATTGACTGGCTCGCCGACGATATATTCGGCGTCGAACTTCTCGCGTCCTTCCAAAATCAGCGTATGGGCGGCGCGGCCGATCACATACGCCGGGCGGTCTTCGTCCGGGATCGCACCGGTCTCTTTGCCGCGAAACAATGCCGGGCAACGGCGGAAGTCCGCTAACGCATGGCTCGACAAGAACTGATCGCGCTTTTGGTGGTACTCATGGGCCGGTTCGATGATGAGATAGTCAGGTCTGATCATGGGATAATCCTTATTGGGAAGTTAAAAAACTACATGCCCTACAGTATATATATTCACATTTTTGCTGAAAGTGGCGGTCACCAAAGGGGTCGGGAAACGATCTTTTACCGAAAATTTCCTGATTCCAGCAGAAACGCGGTGAGATTTTCCAGGGTGGAATCCACCTCGTCGCGGGAAATGTTCAGACATTCCGCGGTGCCGCGGCGCGTTTCGAGTTGCAGGATTTCACAGATTTTCCGCTGCCGGACTGGCAGGCGGGAGCACATTTGCTCCACATCCATTTTCAAATTCAAGTAGTCGCTGAATTCTTCCGCTCTTTCATGAGGCGTCTCCAGACGCAGGCGTTGTTCGTTGTCCACCATCTCCAACAATTCCGCAGTCTCGCCGTTATCGTCGTCGAAAACGATTTCTTCATTCAGAGAGGTATCGCAGCGCCGCCAGTCGCGGCACGGTGAAAACCGGCGCGTGATGAGATTTTTCATCCGGCGTTCGACGATATGCCGGGCCAGCGTTACAGGAGAGCCGACTGCCGGATCGGATTTTTCCAGACCGTTGAAAACCGCCAGCATCAGTTCCTGTTCGATGTCCGGCAGATCGTGTTCCCGGAATCCGGCTTTGCCGATCGCCCGCGATGCGGCGTTTTTAACCAGCCGGACGATGACCGGGTCGATTCCCCGGTAAGAGTTTTCCGATTTCGTCCTACGCCGCGACTGTACGCATTCATTCGTCATATCCATTTTACCATCCTTATAATAAGGGCCGAGACCGCTGCCGTTGACGATATTTCCAGCGGCTGATTAAGCGTGTCTCGCTATAAGGAAGAAGGAGCTAGATTTCGTCTAGCTTTGCTAGATTTCGTCTAGCTTTTATACTTTTTCATTTTTTTTACAAAAAAAAGGCCGAATCAAATCCTCTTTCATGAAAAGGAGACTGATTCGGCCAGTTTAGACGAGACTTACAATCTCCAAACTCGCGTCTCACTAGGGAAATACCCCGGCGACCTACCACAGCGAATGGTAATATTAAGATATTCGGCTAATCTGGAATCATGGATTGAGATTTTTTCGATAGTAAAAATTACTGCACAGCGAAATGCATCAATGATGTTCTTTTTCTGATCGGCGAATTTTCTCTTCTGTCCCGCCGGACTGAGAATCTCATTCATTCCTTGCGTCAGGCTTTCCAGATCCTGCCGGAGTTGTTCCTCCGTGATGTTGTCGCCGGTTTCACGAGCGCAATCCAACTCATGGACCAAGATTTTGATTTCATCCCGATACTGCCGGAGCGCCTCTTCGTCGGCGATATTATCGGTTTCGTTCAACGGCAAATCGCCAACGGCATATCCATCGGCAAGATTGCCGTCATCAATTGACTCGACGAATCGACCGTCTTTTTCCGTCGCGAATCCTCGCATGATCTCCAGTACTGGCGTCGCTACATTGGGCTTTTCCAACATGAAATGCAGATAGGTCGCGCCGGTATGGCCGGTCGTCAGCATGAACTTCTCGCCACCATTGAATCTGATTTCCCAGGCATCGCCACATCTACGGAAAATGTTGTCAGGTTCAGGGGCAGGATGCGCCACCGGAGGCGAAATCAGGTACGGCAGGTTGCATTCCTGAATCAGCCGGAGTTCCGCATCGGCATTGAAGTCAGTCACTTCGTTCAGCGGTACGAAGACCGCGCCCATGTCTTTCAGAATCGCGTCGCTGGTCGGATGGATGACTTTTCGCGCCGTCACCAGCAGGATATATGGCCGCTGTTCCTTGCAGTTGAAACGATAGACCAGATCGGTGACTTCGTGATCCCAGATTTTCAACGTGAAGTATACCGTTGCCGACTTGCCACCGGGCAGGATCACATCGCCCAATTGCCAAGAATCCTCCTCGCTATTGAATGCCGAGGACCGGGATCTGATTTGGAAAAGTCGCACCAGTTCTGGCGCGATGGCACCGGTATTAACCGTAAAGATCTGCGCATCGGCTTTTTCAATCGGATAGGATTTCAGCGGCCATTCCCGGCACACGGCCTCGTATTCTCCGTCGTATTCGCAGACTTTCCGAAACCCGCAAGTCGGACTGCACGGCTTCGGACACGTGATCAGATTTGCTGACTTTCCGGTTGAAATCAGGTATTGCCGCTGCAGTTTGGCAAAATCCAGTCCCTTACCGACCAAGAGTCGCCAGTCGGTCAGCGGTGCTTCGGCGTCCAGACGCTTGCTGATGAAAGTCCAGAAATTCGATACCATCTCAGTGTTGCTCATGCTTAAACCCTCTCGCGACCAGCCACTGCTCGATCCGGCGGCCATCGTCGTCATACTTGAATTCGGCCTGATTTCCGGCTTTCACGGTAACCATCCGCGCCATTTTCGAGTCGGTGAATTTCACCTTGAACTTGGCGCTGATGATCTTCCCATCCTCCAACAAGGTTTGGTTCAGTCCCTTGACCACGCGAATCCCCAGATCGCCTTGAACGACCAGCATTTCGCCCTTCGCCGTGGCAAATTTGCACTGCACCAGCGTGACCGATTCCATCCCGGCAATTTTGTCGCACTGCAACGCCGCTTCCCCTTGAGTCAACAGCGGCTCCAACGTAAACACCTTGTCGTCGCTGAAATATTCTTTGTCGTCATAGAAAACATGCCCGAATAGCGTCCGATAGGCTTCGATGATCCACGGTGCCTTGCGGTAAATAGTCAGCCTCAGCTCGGAAATCTTCGGACGCAGCAGCACGATGTCGAACCGTTCCGGACGGTAGCACACGGACTCCGTTTTACCCTCGGACGTGATCGAGCTATCGCGGGTCAATGGTTCACCCTTGCGCACCAGAACGTTGTATTCTTCCGGTTCCTCGAAAATAACGATGCGAACCGTCCGCCCTCGTCGCCGCCGCTGAAAAATCCGATTCAACAATCGGCTCAGGCGTTGCCGCAAATGTCGAGTCGGCGGATGAAATTCGCGTTCTTCAACCGCCATTCCGTAAAAATAGACGAACGAACGCGGCACATTCTGTCCGAGTTTTGTGTGGAGGCGCTCCAGTGTCTGCGGCTCATTCAGCCATAACAGCAATGCCAAATCGCCAACGGAAGCATTATCACCGAGTTTGGCCGCATACGGTTTGTCATTGACGACATCCTGCAACAGATCGAAGTTTCTATCCGCTGACATATCATCAATAAGTGCCAGAGCATCAAACAGCTCAGTGTTCAGCCCGGCTTCCGGTGAGGCCAATTGACGCCCCAATATGTCATAATCAATCGCCCCATCCGGCAATGTTTCAACCTTGAACTCCGGGAACCGCTGCAAAAACGCCAAAAGGAGTTGTTCATTTACCTGACGCAAAAATTCCGGCTTCGAAAACCGGTGCAAATTATAACTTTTCATACTGCTTTACTGCTCGTTAAAATGCTGCGGACGCCGAGGTTTGAATCCGATCCGGTGGCCGTGAATCGAACCCGCGCCCCGAACGTCTGCGGCAAAAGTTAGTGGTTACTGGTTATTATCCTTACTGCCCTGGAGCGCGACGATGATGTCACCCCAGATTTGCGGCATGATCTTGGAATTGGCCGCACTCCGATTGGCCGACAACTTATCGACAGCGTCTTTCAGGCCGGCTTCCAGCTCGGCAATACGCTCAGCGTCCGGTTTGTCCCACGCCCGATAAAGATCGGTCAACGCCAGTCGCACTTCCTTAATCGCCATGAAGTGATAAGCCATTTTCGTGTTGTTCAGACGTTCCAATGCATCATGCAAGGCCGTTTCCAACGCATCCAGACGCAGATTGCCGGTCGGTTTATGTACCGCCAACCGTTTGAATTCCGCCGTGAATTTCGCCTTCCGTCCCCGCCGCTTCGCGGTGGCAGGTTCATCGGCGTCAGCTTTTCTCGGCACCGGCTCTTGCGGCGCTGTCGGAGAAGTAGGATTCTCATCCGGGGGCGGCATGGGATTCTCCGACGGCGGAGTTGCCGGCGGGTTGGGACCGTCGGAACTACCGGCATCCACCGGACCGACGGCAGGCGATGACACATCGACCTGTGCAAACATGGCATCGAGTTGCTTGAGTTCTTCGACCAAAGAATCGTGTTCCTTGATTTCCTCATTCCGTTTCGCCGCAAGAGCAGCAATGCGCAGTTCCAGTTCCCGGATTTTTCCGCATCTCCATTTCAAATTCATAATGCACGCCTGCCTTATCTTCGGCAACGGCCCGAGACCATCGGCGTTTTCCTCCTGATCGTCCGATTCTTCCCGTTCTTCCCCGGAACACCTTCCGGCCAACATTTTCAACAAATCTTCAATACTGATTCCCTGCATCATTTTTCCCTTTCGTTTAATGCTCTTTCCAACATGCCGATCGTAGATTCAATTCTACTGCGCAGCGTTCTTGCTCGACCGTAGGCACGAGCAAGTTTCGGAAACGCGGCGCTTTCCTTTGCCGGCAATAGAAACGTTTCCAGTTTTTTCAACTTTCCCCATACCGCGCGTACCCACGCCATAACCGATTCCGGCGAGCTCAGGTCATAGACCCCGTTCAGGGTTTCAGTGAAATCCGTTCGAAGTATATGAATCGGGTCGGAATGCACATTATCTTTGGTCCCTTTCAACAGCCTTGCAAAGTTGCCGCCATCGTCTCTTAGCTTCGTGAGCCATGCGACGGCCCACTCCCCATTTTCCATCGTTCCTTAATTCCATCCAGTATTTGTCAGTGTGAAACGTGGATGCGGAGCAAAAAAAAACGCGCCGGTAAAATGGTCCGAAAACCATTTTAACCGGCGCGTTTAACTTGAGAATCAAAGCCTTTTCAGCCGATTCGCTCCGCTATCCACACCTGCTTCTCATGCCCCACGACATCCCATGGTAACATGTTCCGCTTTAACGCTTGCGCGCCAAGAGATTATTTCCCTGTTACATTTTTTCTTTTACTCCTGTTGGTTATGTTGTTCATGCTTGCCCTTTCATGCCGCGGAGCGCGGCTAAACTTCATCATTTTTATCGACTGCATTTGAAGCCTGGCAATTTGCTGGTATCATTTCGCTGAAAACACGTTACTTCTTTCCGATTCCAACGTTCTCGCTATAAGGTGTTGTTTATTAAAAGTTATGTTATTAGGACCCTTATAAATATTTTGCCCATATGTTTCCCGGCTGCAAAAGGAAAAAATTACCGCCAAAAACGTCAGAATTTCCATGACGAAAAAAAACATGATATATGCCTGCGGCGAATAGACCAGCGAGGTGCCGACATCGTGTGATGACGTCTTGAATATATCCAGAATCAGACCGGTTATCTGTGCGAAAACCGCTACCATGACATATGTGGCGGTATTCAGTAATCCAATGGCGCCTGCAACGGCACTGGGAGGATTATTCTCCGCAATCAATGCCGTTACCACCGGACTGATTCCGCAAGCAACGGCCAATAAAATGTAGGCGGGTAAAAAATAGAGGGCGGACATCTTTATGCAGGCGCCGACTAGAAAAATCGCCATCGCAAACGATGCCGATACACTGGCCATAACCAAAAATCCTTTGCGGTTGTTATTAAAAAAACGACTGACAAATCCGGATAAGAATAGTGTCGCCATTGTCACCAGCATCATGATAAATGTGTAGTTCGATGATTGAAGTGGGGTAATCATGCACAGATCTTCGAGAAACTTCGCTCCGATGATCGATTGAACGCTAAAATATGCGGCAAAGCAGACGGACCATGAAATCAGGATCGGATAATTGGAACCCTGTTTGCAGACGGCAATAATTCCCGACAAGATATGAGCATTTCCCTTAATACAATCTTCCCGTTTGATTTTCCTTGCCATGAAAAAAGTGAAAAGCAGGATCACACCGGAAAAAGAGGCGATCAGCAGACATGAGTTGCGCCAACCATACCATTCCACCATCATCCGGAAAGGTCTGGTTCCCACCAAGCCGCCACCATATCCGATCAGGCAAATGATCCCGACTATAGTCGCAAAATTTTTTCCACTGAACGAACACGCTGCTTCTTTCATCAGGCAAAGATAGATGGCGGCGGCACCCAGCCCAACTAACGCCCGGCTCAAATACAACTCGGTAATGTTATGTGAAAGTGCAAAGAAAACTGTTCCCGCACACAGTAGCCCGCCGCTTAACAAGGCGATTTTTATACCGCCGAAACGGTCCGCCAGTATACCGGCGAATGGCTGTAGCGCAGCATAGATGAACAGGTAAATCGCACTAAGTCGCGTCACTTCGGCAGCGGAAAGCGAGAATTCACGCTGCAAATCGTTAAAGATGGTTCCCGGTATGGCTACGCGTTGAAAAAAAGAGAAAAAATAAATTCCGCTAAGCGCCAGAAGCATGATGCTGACAATTTTTTTTTGTTTCTTCATAGTATTCAAACGATTTGTTACAAGTGTCTGGTCACGCATTTTTATGTCACTAATCGCCGCGTTTTCTTCGAGGTACCCAACGTTTTGCTATTGGAGTTTACGGTCGTACGACGGCAGGCGCTATTACCAAAGGTTATTTAAAGACGGTTAATCCTGATCCCGAAACGATGATATGAGATATACCCGCCGCGATCATAGCATCGGATATTTCAACTTCGAACGCATTAAAAATCTTCATTTTTTTCACTATCACGTCATTATAACCTTCGGAGAGCAGTACCAACCCATAATGAGAAGTCCTTGTCAAAGGATTTATTCTGCTTCGATTTTTATACTATCAGGGTATTTTATCTGTGGAGAACAACCTTTTTCCACCGTGATTTCCACTGGCCCGTGAACGGTAGGAAAGGTTCCGGTGACATATTCAAGATCCGCAATTTCAGGGTTAACCGAAATTCTAGTCGCACCAGGTTCAAGAATCTCAACTCCGAGAATATGTTCACTCAACCAGGCAGTCGGTCCTCCGGCCCAGCCGTGACACAAGCTGTGACGCAATCCCTTATAACAATAGCTTCCGAAATCGGCATGGATATCCTTTTTCCCGATGACTGGCATTTCGTCGATGCGAACGGCGTTGGTGGTCCAGCTCAGATCGAAATCCTCCCAGAAGGTCGTTGCACCGCAATCTAACATGCCCCCCCAGTAGCGGCGGATCACCTCCAGCGCACCGGTATAATCTCTAGCCATGGCTCGTGCTTCCAGCGTATAGTAGCCGAGGAAAGTACTGAGCCCGTCCAGCGGATTCACCGCCAGGATGTCTCGATTAATCTGTACCGCATCGGCAAGCCCGGAAACAGCCTGCAATGCGGCTGCCTGTTTATACACTGTCGGTGGTGGTCGATGTGCCAATAATCGTCGGTGAGTTTCGTGACAAAGCGATGCGGCATCAGTTTCTCCCAGATACCCACAGAGTTTTTTACCGCAGGCGATAGCCCAAACGAGCAATCCTTGCAATCCGGCATGAGTGGCTTCGGAACTGGCTTGCGACGGCCAGTCGAGAAAGCGGCGTTCGGGGAGTTGTTCATCGCCATTCGCCCCGACATATCCGGAAAGTTGTTTCAACAACGGCAGCAAATAATCTTTCTGCTGCTGTAAATAAGTCATATCGCCGCGATACCAGTACCAATCATGTTGAGCGATAACCCACCAGCAAGAATAGGGACAAATGTTGTTCATAAACAGTGGCAAAGGGGTACGATCACGCAAAAAATCCAAACTTGATGGTACTGTTTTCATATCGTCAAACACCGACAGAATAACTTTGATTTCCGGATGCATGTCCCCCATCCAAACCAGCCGATCACGTTTGATGCCATCGTAGATATAGTCTTGCATGTTGAGCTGAACGGTATACGCGCCGGTCTGCCAAATGCGATTCAGACGTTCGTCGGAACACTTGAATTTGCCGACATATTCAAGGTCGCGATACAGCGCCACTGCCAGTACGTTGATTAATGGGAACGGTTTGGCTGCGTCTATCGGCAGATCAATACGGACAAAACGAAACCCGGTATTACCAATCTCGGTCATTCCCATTCCGGCCACGTGATAAATTCCGTCATGAATGGCATGGTCGTTGTTGGGTTCGCCGCAGGTCTCGCTCACCGATTCGCCGAAGCGAATGTGAATATTTACACCACCATTACAAGGGGCGGTGACCAACCGGATGCCGCCATTCAGTTCTATTCCAAAATCCAATATCAGCCATCCGCCAGGCATTAATACACAATTCTTGCTGATGCCATTGTAAAACGCCTGCGGTTCAGATGCGCCAATCAGCAATTCAATATTTTCCGTATTGGCAGAATTTACAATCCGTCGTACAGGTAGATATTTTCTGACGCGATCATCACACATTATATTCTGATAATAATTCATATTACAGTTTTAGCCTTTAAAGATTGGTATATTTCTTAATCATTGTTCTCGATTTCTTCGGGCATAATCCAATTTTTTTACAGAGAATGCCGTCTTTGTTTTTTTCCCTTCTTCTAAATTGCCGCCAGCGATTCGTGTTTGTTTGATCCTTCTTCTTGTGATTCGGTTTCTTGCGTTATTATTGGGGCAGAATGCTCGCCATCTCTAACCGCCATAAAGACATCGACTTGATTTGAGTATCCGCGTTCAATCCGACACATCAGCCAGACTCCGCCGATCAGCATAAAATCAGTCAAGACATTGGCTGCGGTAAAGATGATCGCCGCAGTTTCCATCTTCAGATTGATGCAGATCACCACCTGAACGATCCACAGTCCGAGCGCCAGCAGAAATTTGATGGCGGCGACCAACAATACGCCGTGGTGTGGAATCCCATTGATCAGCGGTTTCCCGGCTTGGGCGTTAACGATATCTCGATGGATTCGTTTTTCCAATATCAACCAGCCCCAATATGCCAGTAGCGAGAGCGGCAGCAAAAGTACAGCATGCCAAAACAACGCAGTCATTGCCTGACACTGATACATCCATCCCAACAGTGGCACGATGCCGATTACTGACACCGCCATGATGCCGTGAAAACAGCAAAAACTCCACTTCAACCACTTGAACTGAGGTCCGACAATCGTCACAATCGGCATTCCCTCAATTCCTTTTTCGCTCCACTTTGCCGGGGGATGATAATGAGCGTCGCCACCGAGTTCATACCATTTGCGATATGCCCAAATGCTGAAAAACGCTATTGTGACGTTAAAAACTACTCCCCACAGCAATACAAATCGATAAGCATAGTCGGAGCCATTGAAGCACCATTGAAAAAAGTCGATATACATGCCGGCCGCCGCACCAGCACAGATCGTGCAAAACGAACGAAACAGCGCTTGCGCCGAACAGAATTGACCGTATCTTGATTGCGGGAACATGCGCATGTAAAGCGGCATGGCACAGCCGCCCGACAGTGCAGAGAAAAACGCCGCAATCAGACTGCCTCCCAGCGACAGCCAGAAAAAATAGTTGCCGGGAAAACTTATAAGCAACCACGGCAATGCCATCATCCCGCCGACTGCGGCAAAAACGGACAGATAAGTCTGTACTCTCAACGGGTGCCAGCGGTCGATAAAGATGGCGGCAAGATACATGGCAGCTAGGGCCGCAACTCCACCGATAGCACTCATCTTACCTACCTGGTCAATCGTCATGCCCATATTTTTGTAATAAAAAATCATGAACGTGTTAATAGCGGCGCAAGTCGCTTGCGACGCTGTAATGGAAAACACCAGCCAGTAGACCCGATGTGAAAAAGATTCAGTCAAAAATGTTTTGACTCCGGCCAGACCACGTCCGGCATTTTTCGATTCTAGTGGCGGATACGCCCCTTCTTTAACCATGAAACATACCAAGCCGAAGCCGATGAAATAAAGAATGGCAGCACCGATGAAAATTTCTCGCATATGCGTTTCGGCAAACCCAAAAATGAAATAGTTATACAACGCGCTTGCTCCAGTACCGACAATACGGAAGGCCCCGATAAATCGTCCAAGATGTGATGCCGGCACCACATCATTGAACAGATACCAGAACACTGAACCGACAAACATATTAAAAAATTGAAAAATGATCATGAAAACAGCAATCAGCGCAATTGTTACTGTTGCCGGAGCCAATCTGCTCAGCAGCAGAAAATTTCGTTGCAGTAATATTCCTGTATCATCGCTTAACCCAAGCAGGGTCAGAAAGATACAGAGAAACGGCAAAGTACCGATGATAAAGGGGATGCGTCGTCCCCAGCGACTCCGATAGCGGTCGCTTTTGAAGCTGATCCACGGGCAGATGGTCATATTAAGTACGCCCGGCGCAGTAATCAGAATTGCTCCCATCAGCCAGTTGGAACAACCCAGATCTTTCAATTTCAGCGGCAGGATACTCGGTACTACTGACTCCATCAGAGTATAACAGAAGTCGCCCCACAAAAGCCAAGAAAATAACATGGCAATACCAGCCTTGGTATAGGTCAGCGTTCCGCAATGATAAGTTGTATTGGGGTCGGAACTATCTGCCGGATCTGATACTTTACTCATGTTACAGCTTCCACTTTATGAATTAGTCCGTCTGCTTGCCAAGCTTGCCGAGATCGACGCCGGCCTGTTCCCAGAACAGCGTGTCTTCGACCGGTTTATCGTCGAGTTCCCAGAACCGGGTCATCACGTCTTCCTTGATAACTCCGGCGGCAGTGGCTTTTTTGAGATAGTTTTTCAGGTCGCGCGCTGCAATGTTTTTGGTCGTTTTCAGCGTGGAGGCATGATTGATCAGCGCAGTAAAATAGGCGGCCGCCGCCGGTTGCCGAAACTGCCGATGATTGAACGTACTGACAATCAGCGTTCCCGGTCCAACCTTGACCGCAAACAGATAGCAGAAATTGCGCATAGTGTCGTCCGGCAGAAAATTCTTGATGCCATGCAACAGCCCTTTCATGCGGTCACGTACCGGACTGTCGACGCCACTGACCAGTTCTTCTACCGGCACCGGAAAATGATCGAGATTGATCTTGTACCCGGCCTCAATCAGAGCATAGAGATGACGGTCAAAATAATGATCGCCGCCAAGCGTCTGCCGCAGCCATTCGGCATGGATTACGCCGCCCAGATTATTGCCGCGATCCCAGATGCACGGTTTGAAACGGTCGAAAGTGCCAGGCCAGTAATATTGATTGCTTTTGCGGTCGCGATGATAGTCGAGAATCACGGTTTTTCCGGTCGCCAGCGGGGCCCAGAGTGCGTCGTCGAGCACATCGGTAAAAAGCAGGTTTGTATCCAGACTTGCAGTTTCGCCGCAACGCGTCAGAAACTTGGCGAAAGCAGCATCTTTAACCCGCAGTTTCGGCATTACTTGCAGTGTTGGACGCGAATAAATCCAGACCTGATAACGATTGGTCAATTTATGGTCGCCGGCCTGAAATTCCAGCTCAAGGTCATAGCGTCCGGCGGTTTTAAACCGAGCTTTGATTTCGACCAATTGGGACAAGCCATGACCGACGGTAAACTGCTTACCGGCAAACAGCAATTCGCGATTTTTGTCGCTGCGTAAGAAGAGCCGCAAATCGCCGGTAAAAATTGCGTCCGGTCCGAAATGCGACAGGTAAACCGGTATCTTCATCAGGCTGTTTTCGTAAGCCGTTTCTTCCGACCAATCGGCCAACAATACCGTATCGGAATTGAATTCGCGGAACCACTCGGACGGAATGAATTTATCGTCGTCGAAACAATCGACGATCCCGTTTCTATTTTCATATTTCAAGCAGTCGGCGAACTGCAGCATTTCATAGCCGCAGAGTTGTTCGCTGAGGCGCAAACGTTCCAAATAAATCTTCATCGCCATCATCTTGAAATGTTGCGATGCGCCCATCAATTCCGGCAGTTTTTTCGTCATGCCTTTGGCTTCCGCCAGCTGCGGCAATGCGGTAAGATAACGCGGTTTAACGATCTGATTTTGCGTCAGATATTCCGGTCCGACTTTTTGCCGGAACGCATCGAATTTTCGGTTCAGTGCTGCATAGTCCGGCAAGTCGATATAATGGATCGCTTCGTGCGCGATCACCGGACGGAGCGGATTGAGCCGGCGCGTGATTTTCGCCTCGCATCGGGCATCATTGTGTTGCTGTTCCAACGGTAAATCGTACATCGAACCGTTGTTTTGCCAGCAAAAATCCTGATCGAACATCGCCGCATGCTTTTTATACGGGAAAAAGTAGGCGATATGCTGCGAGTAAATGTCGGCGGAATCGCGGTCGTATTCGCCCCAGCCGGAGTTGTCCATAATCAGCTTGTTCGGGGCAAGCTTTTTGCCCATTTCGTACAGCTCGTGCGCCTCCGGTTTATGACCCGACTGATGCATCTCGTTGCCAAGACAAAAAATCGCCACCGACGGATGGTTGCGGTATTTTTCCAGCGTATTTTTCCAGCGTTCGGCATCAAGAAAAATCCGGCTCTTGTTGCCGTGCGCGTCGTATTCGTAGGAAAACCCTAATTCCAGATGAATAAACAGTCCCAGTTCGTCGGCCGCGTCGACGAATTCCTCATCCGGAATCGTACTGTGAAATCGTACCAGATTAAAGCCGTATTTCTTCGCCTGCAAAATGTTTTTGAGATGCCCTTCGCGAGCAGATTTGCCGGTCAAATTGGGATGGTCATGAGCCACAATGCCGCGAATGTACCCGCGAATGTAAAACGGACTGCCGTTGACCAGCAACTGCCGCCCCAGGCCGCGAATGTCGCCATAGCCGAACCGGATCTTTTCTCCGTCGACCACCGCCGTGTAAAGTACCGGCCGTTCCGGACTCCATGGCCGCAGGCATGAAGCATCAAACGTTACGGTTACAAACCCACCGTTTGAGTTACGTCGGATTTCCTGCACCACAACAGTAGTTCCATCCGCCGTACAGACCTGAATCTTCTTCGGTATATCTGCCGTTCTGAACATTAAAAACCGGCGTATTGTATCACTGAAAATGCAGATATCTTGCATAAGATTAATCCTTTCATATCCAACCAATGAGACACTACCGGGGCAGTGGACTATGGGTATTGCTCCATGATTTACACTCAGGAAAACGATATTTTCCGTACCGACATAAACGATATAGAAATCGTTGATGTTGGGGCAGTCTCTCCACCTTGATCCTCCAGCATTTCCATTTGTTTTCCGGCCAAATGCCGACGCAACTGCCGTTGGTCATTAAAAATCCGGATTACTCATACCAGACAGCAACCATCTGGTGACAACTGAACCGGTCGATTTTGCAATGAAGACGGCGCCCCGTTATTTTGAACGGAATCGCTTGCCCTTCGGGTTCGCAGGTTACCGCTTTTATGCGTTCGGAAATCAATAAGGAGACTTCTATGTCACAAAGTGGTGGAAGATCCTCAATGATTTCGATATTTTCTCCTCGTTTGACCGCCGGACCATATAACAGATGGATGATTTGCCGTCGATTTATACGGTCTTCTGTCACCGTCAGGCGAGCTGTACTGGGCATGTTGTCTGTGACGGTGATGTCCGGACCCAGCAGGTGCGCGATGACTTTCGTTAAGAAGTGTCGTACCACCACCGCGCCGTCCCGCCGATATAACGTAAATGCCGGATAGACAATGGCTGCCACATTGCCCCTGATTACGCCACCGGAAAACCCCGACGGCTCAGGACGATTAGGGGTCTGGCGATGACTGCAGAAATGGCCGATATTCCGGTTAAAATAAGGATAGTAGACTTCACCCAAACTCATTCCCGTTGTAACCGTTAATTCCAGATTGGCACCGTAAATCACGAATGGAGTGGTGACAAAATCGGAACGGAATTCCGGTCCGGGAAGCAGATAGGTGGGAAAAAATCCGGAGCTGGCTCCAATGGCTGCTCCGAAATCCAGTGGCAGTCCTTTCAGGCTTTCGCCGCAAGCAAGCAGTTTGCCGCTACGGGCGACGTATGCTTTTAAGCGTTTCGCCAGTTCCTGGGAAACTGGAATATCGTCCGGTAAAATGACCATTTTATAGGCGTCAAAAGCTGCTGATGGATGAATTACATCAAACAAAAAATGACCTTCCTGTAGTATTCTGCCGGCACCTATATCGCTATCCCGCGATTCCGCGCCGCAGGCTTCTGCGGAAATAAGCGCAATGTCGGCAATATTAACGGCATCGCGGCAAAACATTTCCTTGCGCTTTATTTCCCGGTAAGCCTGCCCGATTATCTCATAAGTGGACCGGTCCAATTTTCCGGCGGGATGCATTTGGTCGCCTATACTGCATTTCGCACCCGAGGCAATCATGGCCGCACATTCATAACGTAATGCATTAGGATGTTTCAACCCGCCGAATTCACCCCAACTGGAATGAAATTTTCCGGTCATTCCCAGAAATTCCAAGCCGGTTTTTCGCGCAAAAGCTGCTGTTTTCGGGAAATTGTCATATCCCCAGCCACCTGTTGGCAGACTTTCCAATTCCAAATGGCTGAAATATTTTAAAAGATCAAGCCGGTCCAAGGCAAGATGTCCGGAATTATGAAATACCGGCATGGTCGGATTATGTTTTCGCGCGGCAGCAGTAGTTGTTTCATAGTATTTCTGCAATACATTCAGAGAAAAAGCTTTCCGGTCTTCCGGATTTTCCGGATTCATGCCGCCGGCCAACATGTCGGCAACACATTGAGGACAGCAGCATTGCCGTTGTAAAATGATGTCAAAAAATATTCCATCCGCATCGGGAAAACGCGATACCGTTTCTTCGGTGAGACGACAGAGATAATCGAGATAGCCTGTATTGAAACACAACTTATGGAATCCGGGATGAAGTTCGTCTCGAACGCCCCACGGTGAGACTTCCGGCGGGGTAATTTCCCGCCATTCCGGATGACGATACGCGGCTACTTCATTGCCACCGGCGGAAATGTACACAGGAACCGCAATCCCAACCTCATGCGCGGCATTAACTTGCGCTCTTAACAGGTCAAATTTTAAGGACGGGTGCATGATTCCTATCTGAGTCGGATGATAACTGTAACCGTGGTGGCAGACCGAGAAACACGTAATTGAATCGACGGCCGCTTCGGTCAAAGTCTGCTGGAACTCCTTGGTGTCGAATTGAGCACCGACACCGTCAATTTCTCCTGACGTATGAAAGTCCAGATGGACTTGGCGAAATCTTAATTGCATTTTTTCCCCTAATTCTTTACTTTCCGAATCAATATCGGCGTCATGTATGTTAACAAGGAACTATCGTCATGTTATACAAAAACTTGCCTTTCCGTCATAAAGAGAGCGGCACCGGAACCATCGGTGATATCTCAAATGATTCCGATCCGGCAAGGTGGTTTTACCGCGGCATGTTCATGTCAATCACTGGCGTTCCTCCAGAATAAGGATCGCGCCCTCTTTGAAATGTATAGGAATTGCATCGTTAACCTTGTATTCAGCAGCCGGCTGGAAATTTTCGATTTCGGGTTGAATCAGCCGGCATTTTTTCGGATTGAGTCCGAGATTTTTCCAATCGTAACAGAGGCGGAAACGGATTTGATCGTTGAGATCAAACGCGGTGGTTTTCTCGACGGTTGCCGAATTACCCAGTCGCAGAACACCGTAGCCGGCGGTATCTTTATATTTTCGTACCGGTGACCACATCGAGATGAAATTACGCGGCACTTTGTGATCGCGGAAAATGTTCAGCGTAAATGACTGCCCTTTTTCCACCTGCGAAACGCCAAGCGAAGACCATGGAATCGAAAATTCACACGTCCAGCGGTCGGTTTTCCGAATACTGGCAATTTTGAGACCGCGCAAATCACCTCCTCCAGGAACTTCCGCCCAAGTTGTCCCGAGTGAATTTACAATCAAATGCACGAGATCTTTCCCTTTTCCAAAATAAAATTCGAAAGCGTCGTCATGCCATACTTTGCCGTTGTGTTTGGTAATAGCGGCCAGTGCGTCCTTCCCGTTGGCGGTCAGTGCCACGTACAGTTTTTCCCGGTCTGCACGGATTTTGACTACGCTTTGTTCTGCAGGGGCGAGTTCTAACATATCTCCGAACTTGGAAAAACCCGTACTTTGCGCACCATGCGTCCATTCCGCGTCACTGACTTTTCCGTCGATCACGATTTCGCCACAGGACTGCTCAAGGAGGACAGAAATTTCCCGTTTCCCGGTATCAGGGCGTTTGAGTTTCGGCCAGTGTGCTGCGGCGATCAAGACCTTACCGGGTTTGCGGTAGACCGTGGCCAGTACCTCGCTATTATCGGTACGGATTGGACACTGCTTATCCCAATAACCGAGCATTTTGGCATCGGCAATACCGAAACGGTCCCACAGATCGTACATGGTCGGGGCCGTCTGGTGCAATCTGCCAGTCATTCCGAAGACCATTCCCCGATAGGCGTTACCGCCGTTTTCGTATTGAAGCATGTCCGAATAAACGCCGAACGGAATTCCTGAAATCTCCACCAGCCAGTAGTCTGGATTACGATCATAATCGAAGAATTCGCCGCTCCACAAATCTTTAACATAAGGCAGATGTTCCATATTGACACTTAAACCACTAGAATGCATATCCATGAAGTCGTAACTGTTGCCGATGTGGGCATTGATTCGGTAATCCGGATTATTACGTTCCATGACTTTGACGACCCGCCGCATGATCCGGCAGTCATAACCGATTCCGTCAAGATAAAGACCATCTATGCCGACATCACGCATCAACCAGTTTAAGCCTTCGAGATAATAATTGTGCCAGCGCGACAACCCGGTGGTGCCGATGGCGGCATCAACTTCATTGTTGCCCAATGGTTGCCGCCATGCCGGAGCGTAACCGGAGATCAGATGTTCCTGCAACCACGGATCGCCGCCGCCGGAACCGCCAAATTCGCTTTTTTCAACCGAATAGACAAAGGCATTGCCGGTCATGTAAACCTCGTTCCCAAGCGAACGCAACGCCCAAATTTCCGGCAGGTAATTGGAGAGTTCGCGGACGGTATAATAGAGATTGGTACCCATAGCCATGGCAACCGGTTGGTCGCCATTAAAAGTAAAACCTTCCTCACGAGAGATTTTGCGGTGACACTTGACTGCTGAGGTTGCTGCTCCCGGCTGATCCAGTAACCATGTCGCGGCGTCACGAACCAATGGCGCAGTCGCGGCGGCAGCATCAAGCGGTCGGTTACGAGTACGTACCATACCGATCCCGAAACTGTTTCCGGTGAAAACAATCCGTCCTTTATCCGCTTTGCCGCCGTTCCAGGTTGCGGGATAGGATGCTTTACCGACCTGGTTGCCGTCCAACCACAACGACAAAATGCCATCGGCCCAGGACACCCCGACGCGAGCTTGACTGCCCAGCTGCCAAGCCGGGGTCGGACAGTTGATAACACTGATGTTTTTGCCTGACGCTTTATTCTGTAGGTAAACCCGCAAGCCGTGCACATCAACGTTCCAATATAAATTGAGCAGATCGCCGTTGTCGAATTCCACCGTCATAAACGGCTGATTGTCGCCGGCAACTTTAGGGCTGCATAGCGTCGGGTCAAAATTTACTTTGACCGTGGCTTCGATGCTGCCGCGTGTCGGAGAAACCGCAGTATGCGTCGGATAAAAGAATTCGCCGCTGTCTTTTCTTCTCACCTGATTATGCCAGGTTGCAACCAATTTGCGCAGCAAATCCAGTTCGAGAAAGGGATAGTTAATGTGCAGATTACCGGCTTTGCCGTGATGAAAATGCCGGATATTCGCTCGCGGTCCCGCATAACGGTAGTTCCAATGTTCCCGAGCTGCGGTCAGCGGCTTTGACGGTGTCACCATTAAGCGGAACTGAAAGACGAGTTCTTTACCCGCAACCATTTTACGCGCACCGGAATAGGCCATGATGTTTACTGCCGTGTCCGATTCGACAACCCGTCCGCCACCACGATTGTCGTTATACCAACCTTGCGGCAGCCCGACAGTTTCGAGAGTGGCTCCATCCCAATTATCGGATGCGCCGGTCAATTTTAGTTGTAATCCGCCCCAGACTTCACCGATCCAAAGATAATTAGTAGCACGTTTTAGGTCCCACCTCCAGTCAACTGCGGCTTTGCGCATGCCACCGCGAACACCGAAGCCCATCAGATAGGTGGCGACTTCCTTAGTCAGCGGAATGGTCAGTTCCATATTTTTGAAAGCTGCATCCCGATTTGCCTTTAGTACAAGTCGGTAAACGATAGAACCATCGGTGTCGATCCGGTTTTCCAGCCGGTAAGCCAAATCTGAGTTTTGCGCCGTGGTCACTCGCCCCACGGCTTCCGGCGAGGTCATCGTGTTTTGACTTTTATCAGTAGAAAAAGCCACCTGTTTACCCGCGGTGTCATAAATATTGAATGAAACCGGTTGCGCGAGAATATCGCGTCCGCCGACCATGATTTTTTCAGGCAGACCGGTCTTGCCGAAGGTCACCTGGGATGTGGTCAGATTAAAAGTGTTTCCGTCGATGACAACCGGCTTGAATGGCGAGATAACTTCGTTGTCGTCGCCGATCGTCGAGTTCAGCCACTTCAACCGCGACAACCGCCAAAGTTCACCAACGCCATGATCCGGCAGCACTTTACCGCTGACCTTCAGTACAACTTCGATGGTTTGTGCCGCCGCGTTCTGCGGTTTAACCGTCACCGTGCCGCGATAGGTTCCGGCGGCATTTTCGGGAATGCTTGCGATCAGCCACAAGGGTTGCACTTTGCTTTTTTCGACATTCGGCGCAGCGGTAAACGGTTTTCCGAGTGCATCTGTGCCTTCGGTATTGAGACAGGTAATTTCGTCGGCCGGAATGGTTTTGCCGTCCGCAGTAACGAAATCGCTCCATTTGACGCTGAGTTTTTCCAACGGCGCTCCGCATGCCCAGACAGCGACTTGCCACGGGTACCATTCATTGGGTTGTGCGTTGCCAATAAATTGCGTTGTCGGTCCGTCAACCACCCATTTCACCGGAATCGCGTCGCGCATCCGTACCGACCGGGTACGGTCTTCGGCGAACAGCAAATACGGTTTATTCCCGGTACGTTGGATGAGCCC
>Ga0183095_10188_pt4 | contig 157062 bp, 114 predicted proteins | sample BioMet4_FD_130346 | JGI IMG/M metagenome (GOLD analysis project Ga0183095, IMG submission 130346) | Microbial communities from bioreactor (seeded with sewage sludge) at LBNL, California, USA - Biofuel metagenome 4 (v2) (version 3) | ecosystem: Engineered > Bioreactor > Anaerobic > Unclassified ...
AAACCTAAACGCTTGATTATTTCGGCATCTTCACTTCGCTCTACAAATTCATTCTCACCTACAATACCCAAATCTGCAACCCCGGTTGCCACTGTTTGAGGAATATCATCATCTCTCAGAAACAGAACCTCAATAGGAAAATTCGTCGACTGTATAAGCAATGTACGTTTAGACGCATTCAATTTAATATCAGATTCTTCTAAAAGTGCCATTGTTTCTTCATACAATCTACCTTTAGCCTGTACTGCAATTCTTAGCATAATGTTACTTTATTTCTATTGTTATTATTATTTCTTTCGAACAAAAAAAGAGGCTTACCAAAATTCGGTAAGCCTCGTCATTTATGTTTTTCATTGCTTTGCACAAAACCACATGCCACCGATTATTCGTTGGGAAAATGATGATGGCGATGATGTGCAACAATATTCTTCATTATCTATTTTTCTTGAATTATGCGACAAAAGTAAAGCATCCATTTGATACAACCAAAGATTTATCACAAAATCTTTTATTTTTCTTTCAAATCAAAGGCAAAACCTCTTCTGATTCTACATCACATTTAGTGAATTGCATTTCTTTTTGCGACTTTTCACGTGAAAAGGTAAAATAAGTACAAACCGCTTCAGTACACACCTCACCTTTTTCATTATATATCTTCGCTTCAAGAATAGCAATATTGCGTTTTTGTTCCTTCAACCTTGCGCGTAGAACAATATTTGTATCATTGGTAGAAATTGGTTTATGAAAGCGAGTCTCCATTTTCGAAGTTACTCCAGTGGTTTGCAATTTACGAAGTACCACCCACGCACAGATTTCGTCTAAAAGTACCGCTTGAATACCACCATGCAATGTATTAAACCAGCCTTGAAATTCCGGTTGGGGCTTCCATATACTAACAATTTCGTCACCGTCTTCATAAAATTCCATTTTCACTCCTGCGGCATTATGGGAAGCACAGCCAAAGCAATTATATCCTTCCACATCCTTCCATGGATTAATTATCTTTCTCATATTTATATTATTATCATAGCAACTAATCAACAGTTTTACTTTCCAAAAATATACATTTTCTATATACTTCGAAAAACTTGTGAGAAAATAACCGATAATCCATAATTATAAAAACAATAAAACTGCAAAAAGTAAAAGATAAAATGATTCAATAGATAAACATTTATATTGTTATTGAGTTATATATATATATATTATTTCTTATTCATCTTGGAACTGTTGCTTAATATAAAAAAAAAGCCTACATTTGCAATGTCATCGCTCGAAGAACGAAGGACTTGGTTGCCCGCATTACCGTAAATGCGGTTTTTTTATACCCCTATTTCATCCTGTTTATGTATTTGTTTTGATAGTGAGGCTGATTGTCGCAATCCACCAAAAAGCCTGTGATTAGAGCATAATTTGGCTGTATATATTCCACGATAACAATATACTGTTTACCTCTGTACCAATAATAATCACGGATGGTTCCATCATCTTCGATATATTTAAAGCACGTGACTCGTTTATCATTTCTATTTTCTAAGATAGGCCTTATCCAATGTACTCTATTTGCTCTTTCCTCTCGGAACTCCCGGATCTGACCAGCCGTTTTACGTCTTCCTCCTTTAGTTGTACGAGTAATTACATGAACAAATTTCTCATAATACCGCTCAAAATCAGTAGGAAGTTTATCTTTCTTACTATTCTTATATAGATATGGCTTCACGCGTAAGGGAGTACCGTCAATGATTACAGTATTCTCAAAAAAGTCACGATGAAAAATTGCATAAAGCTCATTCATCTTATTTTGATCCGTTGCTGCAACTCCATCAGCAAAATAAGGCTTTAAGGCTCCTAGTTCATCTGTTGTGCCCATCACGAATACGAGGTTGATGATCAAAAATGTTAAATTTAGTTTCTCCGGGTTCTGTGCCTTCGTCCAATATATAACCTGACCTCATCTCAATATAACTTACCAACTCTTTTTTTGCCTGACTTCCATTTACTAATGATTGAAGATTCCTTGCTTTGTAAGTTACTGCACCAATGAAGAAATCAGCTAACTGTATAAATTGCGATTCGTGGGAACGTATATGTTGAAAAGTGAGAAAAGGAGATTCTCCATGAAACTTATTGGAAAAGACCTCTTGAATCTTATTTAGTTTGGTACGACCTCTCGTATCTTTTATATCTAAGAATACACGATAATCATTCATACCAGGGGGATTGGTATATGGATTGACAAGTAGATAATAAATCATTTTATAATAAAAATTATCATGTTCCCCATTATTGAAAGACTGATTGTCTAAACGATCCTTATATTTCACGAGGATACATCTAAATTCCATTTCAGAATCGAAGAAGTAATCTACAAGTTTCTTATACATTTCAGCATGAGTATTACTGACCGTATTCCATTTTATCTCATGCAAAATACCATATTTCCGCTTAATCGCCTTTATTCCTTGCTTCAACTCTTCGGCTTTCTCTTCCGGTACTTTTATGTAACCTATGCACATAACCGGAAAATGGTCATGTTCCAAATGACAGCTTTCATCTATGTAAAATGCGAATTGATCTTTATGCATGACGGAATTCAAATATATTATTTACCCTAATTGTCATTATTTAAACTATGCTATAAAAAATGGAGATCGTTGACAGATTCTATTACTTAACATCCACTTTTAGCCCGAGACGCAAAGCCTCAGAAACCCTGTCAAGAAACAGCTTTTTCATGTAGTTGTTGCTATGAGTAATGAGCAACCATCCGCCACCAAGTTCTCTCTGAGATTTACCATATTTCTTATCGCGGCGATTGGAAATGACCGGAACTTTGCAGAATACCAATCCTTGTTCTTCCACTACCTGTCTCACGCGGGTTACCCCTATTTTCTTTACCGTTTCAACAAACGTATCAACAGCCTTTCTCTCTGCAATAACTGTACCATCGGGAAAAGAAACGCTAAGCCCGGTAGCCGGTCCCCGTTCAATCTTCTCATCCGAATGCGAACCCTGACTACGATGCTCCACTTCGGGATCAAGTATTATCTCTTTGGCATCTGTCAGTCCGGCAGCAAAATTACGCTTTCTGCTAAGATGTACGCTAAGCGGCTGTCCCGGAATATAATCTACCACCAACACCAGTTCTCTTTTTACAGGCTGCAAAGCAGGCTCTATCGTCTCAGTCAAAACAGGAAGGATTTCTTTCTTAATGATTTCTTCCTCCATCAGATTTGCCTCTTGAATTAAATCCTCATTAACAGGTAAATTCAACTCACGAAGATTTTCCATCGTTTGATACAGCTTACTCAATTTACTCATTGTATACCATTCATTAGTTGGTCAATTATCGGGCTCTTATTATATTTCTTCAGTTGTTTCACTTGAATAACAGAATAAATTAGAATTTAAATTCATTCCTTATATATCCTTTTTCTACTTATTATGCAAAAATATAAAAAAAAAGATAACTTATGTAGTTATATGAATTTTAGTGAATATTATACGTTTTATCCTCTTAGATCAATTTTATTTTGAATCTACAATAATTGAATTATTTATATACAAGTTATGATTTACGGTTATATTAGGGTAAGTAGCGACAAACAGACTGTTGAAAACCAACGTTTTGAAATTAATAATTTCTGTGAACGTCAAAAAATGAAAATTGATGGTTGGATTGAAGAAACTATCAGCGGTACCAAATCTTATAATAAAAGAGAACTAGGTAAACTACTAAAACGAGTGGAGAAAGACGATCTCATTATTTCAGCTGAACTTTCGCGGCTTGGAAGGAATCTTTTTATGATAATGGAAATACTGAATATCTGTATGACGAAGGAATGTCGGGTATGGACAATAAAGGATAACTACCGGTTGGGAGAAGACATCCAAAGTAAGGTATTAGCTTTCGCTTTTGGCTTGTCTGCAGAAATCGAGCGTAATCTTATCAGTCAACGTACTAAAGAAGCCTTAGCGAGAAAAAAGGCCGAAGGAATTATTCTTGGCCGTCCGAGAGGAAAGAAAAGTGCACCAGATAAATACAAGTTACACGGAAAAGAATTATTAATCAAAGAGCTATTAAAAGCAAATATGTCTCAAAGAAAAATCGCTAAGATCTGTCAGGTTGATAGAAACACACTTGCAAGATACATAAAATCTTTTATGGCGGAAGGATTATGAGCGTTTTCGTGCAGCAAAATGGTATCATTTGTTCCTTTAATAGCTCAACTCCATGGAGCATTTTGTCGCCGATCGAGCAAAGTATCAAGCATAAGATTGAGGCTGTAGGAACACCTCTCAAAGATTGGAATATTAATATTTATCGTGGTGTTCTTACCGGTTATAATGATGCTTTTATTATTAATACTTCCAAAAGAGATGAGATCCTTGCTTCTTGCCAAACAAAGGAAGAGCGTGAAAGAACGGCTGAACTTATACGACCGATTCTGCGCGGCAGGGATATAAAAAGATATGGATATGAGTGGGCAAATCTGTGGCTAATCAATACCCACAATGGCATTAAGGGTAAACTTCCTCGCATTCAAATTGAAGATTATCCTGCTATAAAAGCTCATATAGACCAATATTGGAATAAAATCTCGGAAAGGGTAGATAAGGGAGATACTCCTTATAACCTGCGAAACTGCACTTATTTGGAGGATTTTTCTAAGCCAAAAATAGTGTATCCTAATATGACTAAATATCTTCCTTTTGTCTATGATAATAGAAATTTCATAACAAATCAAAAATGTTTTATTATAACAGGGGAAAATGTAGCATATCTAACGGCTTTCTTTAATTCATCTCTATTTAAGTTCTGTTTCCGAGAATCTTTTCCAGAGTTACAAGGGGGAACAAGGGAATTAAGTAAAATATTCTTCGACAAGATTCCTGTTAAAAAAATCAGTAATACATTTAATAAGGAATTTATAAAATTAGTTGATGAAATTCAACATGAATATTCAATTCAAAAAGCAATCACTATAGATGAAATCCTTTTTGAATTGTATAAATTAACAAAAGAAGAGAGAAAAGCAATAGGATTTATTCAGATTGATTAAATTCACTCCTAATTGTCTGTATCTCTTCTTTTGAGAGACCATATTCCTTTTCTATTAATGCGTCCAATCTATTAGATAAAGTATTGTCATAGCAAGATGAAAGCTGAATGGCAATACTTTCTATTTTTGAAGAGAAGGGTATACATGGAAAATTCTCAAAGAAGGTATGTTTCATTCTTATTCCATGTTCCCCCAATACTCCTCCACCATAGAACTTTTTTACAGAGTAGAAAAAGAGCTTGCTATTAAGAATAGCAAGAAGAAAGTATAAGGATTCTCCTGTAATAATTCTGCCTGTATCATTACAAAAAAAATGATTATTTTCATCAAGAATAAATTGACTACTTTGTACAATCTCTTGGAATAGAATTTTTGGCTTAGAAAAATCCTCCCAATAATTGGCTCCCCAACGTTGTATTGCATACCATTCGTAGCGAATTCCAGTTTCAGCTTTATTGCGTGCAGATAACTGCGGCTTATATTGAAGTAGGTAGTTGTATACAACTGGATATTCTTCTTGAAATATTTTTTCTGCTTTCTCTGAAGCCCCTGTAATTGATTGATCAAATTGCAGAGGGAAATGCCACGGAATATATAGAAGCCATAGATTTGCCCACTCATATCCATATTTTTTTATATCCCTGCCGCGCAGAATCGCTCTTTAAAATAGGCTTGCACTTCTTCGTCTTTTGTTAGTGCCTTAGTATCTTCACCCATAATGGCATGAATCATGGCCATTTTTAAAGTAGATATTTCCTTTGTCCGGGTCTCCTTTTCGCCAACGTCGGTCGGAAAGTAGTTATAAATATAGAGTTTGTCGAATACCTTTTTATTGATACGGTTTATACGCCCTATACGCTGAATGACGCGAGTTGGATTGTACGGAATATCATAGTTTACAATAGTCCCAGCCCGATGAAGATTGTACCCTTCGGATATCGCATCAGTAGCAACCAATATCTGAAAATCATTGCGTTGCAGGCTAGGTTTCAACCCGGCATCAAAATTGGCACGTATAAGATCTTTGTTAGCTAATGAAGCATCAGCAGAAGTATATTTCATAACAGGCAGAGCGGCCTTCTTCAATGCATCTCCCAAATAATTGGCTGTGTCGGCATACGAGGTGAATATGATGAGTTTACGCATCGGTTCATCTGCCAGCATCTTGCGTACAATGCCGATAAATGATTCCAATTTAGGATCGGATTTTATTTCATTTTTTTCACCAAACCACTCAGTCTTCAGATTCTTAAGCAGGGTTAAATCGGCAATCATATCCTCTACAAATTCTTTTTTCACATATTTCATGTCTATTTCAAAGAATCCTTTCGCCTCATACTTTTCAAAAGCCCCCTCAATCTCACTCAGCCCATCTTCTGTTGATTCATAAAAATCAGAAACCGATGGCAGATTGCCTTTCTTATATATAGGAATTTTCTGACGATGATTCACCCATTCTATAATATGTTCGGAAGAACGTATCATGTAACTTAACGAATCCCGAAAAGCTGCCACTGAACTTTCAAAACGCGACACCAACAAATGACGCATGAACTTAGCTACGTTACTCTGCCGGCCAATCAACAAATTGAACTTGACCCCCGTCTTCTTCTCCAATTCTTTAGCCAGTTTATCAACCATTTCTTCATGAATATACAAGACAGGAGAATAACGGGCTGCCTTAAAACGGAATATACCATCGTTGGCGTGTCCATCCTCTGAACTTATACGATCAAGTGTATTTAAATACTGCGTTTTTAATCCACTCAGATCATAAGTAAGTTCTTCCGGATCGTTAGGAATAACAAGCTGTATTTTTTGTTCTTTCAGATCCCGTCTATATTCATCTATATCTTGCAAATCTATGCGTGAACGGCGCACCACCAACGGGCTAATAATGGAACGGATACTTTTGCTGATAGCTGCAACTTCTATTTTCAGCTCGTCTTCTGCAACCATTCCTTTGCGTTGCGCTTCACGCAATTCACGATAACGAGTGATTAATTCTTTGAAAGTTGCTCCCAGATTTTCAACGGTCTTTAAAGTGGAACGTGACGGAATCTGAAAAAGCTTCAACATAGAATAGATATCGTCCGGCTTATTATTGAAAGGGGTAGCTGTAAGCAGTAACACTTTATTGTCTGAACAAAGATTATGCAATAGTGCGTAATCTTGAGTGTATTCATTACGGAAACGATGCGCTTCATCAATAATAATCAAAAACTTTTCATTTGTCTTTACAATGCCATTATAATGATTCAGAGCTTGTTCTATCATGCCTGAACTAAATACAGTAGCAGTAAAACCAAACTCATCCTTATACTCCTCCCACTGTCTAAGTAAATGGGGAGGACAAATTACGATGGTACGTAATCGCAAATTACGGGCTACCGTAGAAGCAATGACACTTTTTCCCAATCCCACAACGTCTGCTATAATTGCACCACTATGATTGTCGAGGGCTTGTAAAGCCATCCGGACTGCATCTGTCTGGTAACGCAGATTGGAATATTTGCCATCCGTAATATCATAAGGAGTAAGCATATTCTCTTTAGAAGGCATATCAAAGTACTCTTTCAAAACTCGTATATACATCAAATATGGAGAATAAAGCTTTTCATACCAAATACGGGCCATTACCTTATTATTCCACTCGTCTGTATTGCTTTTATCTGCAATAAGTACGGAAGTTTCCCAAAGTTCTTCAAAGATTCGTTTGCCTTCTTCATAATTACCCTTATCATCAAAACGGGCATTTAGTTCAAGACGGCCTGTAAATCCTTGATAGGAAAAATTGCTGGATCCTGTAATGACTACACCGGGGAGTTCACCTCCTTCATTCACCGCCTCTCCATAAGCAAAAAGATACATTTTAGCATGACATGGATCAAGCGTTTTACGTATCTGCAAAGACCCATCAAGAATTTTCCCATAGAAAAGATTAAACTGCTCCAGCTTTTCTGCACTATCCAGAAAATCTGTATCATTGAAGAGCTTTACAAATTTATTATAATAGTCTTCTTTAATCTGGGCTCTTGAAATGGCAGTCTGCCGGAAGTCTTCCACTTCACGAATATGCTTGGAAATAAGAATATCTACATCCAAGCCTACGAGTATGCGGATCTGCTTATCCTTCATCTTCTCTGAAACAGTAGCGTAACCGGAATAATAGAAGTAACCGACAAGAATATCCACGGCATATGTCTTAGGAAGAATCCCATTTATGATATCCGAAAGAAATTTCTCTTGATTTGTTATGAAATTAGCACTCATTTTTTAGTTATTGCTTCCATATTGTTTAAGAACAACTTATCTATTAATGATACAAAATTAACAGAATAAGTTTATAAGAGAGCATGATTACCCAAAAAGTAATAACTAAAATGGCGTATATTATAACTATCCGTATCTAAATAAATAGAGTAATCTTACTTCTTCTCCATATTAAAACCGTATCAAAACCGTATTTGCTCCGTAGTTTCTCCGTATAAAGTCCTATTAATACGGAGAAACTACGGTAAAACTACGGAGCAAATACGGCTTTGGTAATAAGAAGGATAAATTCCATCATGAATTTCCAACTGATTTATAAAGAGTCGAAAGCGTACATTATTCTTATTTTTTTTTGCTGTTAATCTAGTAAATAAAAAACGGTGTGTATATTTGTATACCGAACAGGCTCATCAGAATCAAGAAATGGGCATTATTTTAAAAGAACACCTGAAAGCCTTCTCATTTTTAAACAAAATGAAGTGAGTAAGAACAGAGAAGTATAAAACGAAATAATAACATTTAGCAATAATAATAATGAAAAGATATACACTTTTCTTTTATATCTATCTTACAATGAATGTAGTATGTTACGCTCAAAACAAATATCCGCTTGCTGTCTCCGAATATAAGCTGGATAATGGTTTTACCATCTGGATTAATGAAGATCACACACAGCCTAAAGTATTCGGAGCTGTGGTAGTAAATGCCGGATCAAAAGATTGCCCCAATACAGGCATTGCGCATTATTTTGAACACATCATGTTTAAAGGGACTGAAAAGATAGGCACAACAGATTATAATGCCGAAAAAGTATACCTGGACTCCATACAACAGAAATATGATGAATTAGCCTGTGAAAAGAATGAAATTAAACGGAAAGCCATACAAAAGGAAATTAACCAGCTGACAATTAATTCGGCGATATATGTTATACCCAATGAATTCAACCGACTCATCACATTATATGGTGGAACGGATTTAAACGCATTTACTTCTTACGACATGACGGTTTATCATAATGTATTTTCTCCTCAATACATCAGACAATGGGCGGAGCTTAATAGTGAGCGACTTCTTAACCCGGTATTCAGGATGTTTCAAAGTGAATTGGAGACCGTTTATGAAGAAAAAAATATGCGCTCTGATGCGTTGGGTGCCAAAGCCCTGGAAAAAGGAATGGAACGTTACTTCATGCCGCACCCCTACGCCTACCCCATTATAGGGAGTACGGAAAATCTAAAGAATCCCCGACTGTCGGAAATGGAGAAGTTCTTCAAAGATTATTATGTGGCAGGAAATATGTGCTTGATTTTAAGTGGAGATATTCATCCCCAAGAAGTCATGCCTGTATTAGAAAAAGCATTCGGGCGTATCCGTCCGGGATATGCTCCTAGGTTCAGTGCAGCAACTCCTCCGTCTTTCCACGGACAAGAGCGATTCAATGTCAAGATTCCTATCCCTATCGTGAAACTATCGGCAGAAGCATGGCGCGGTGTACCGGCTAATGATCCCGATGAGTTGCCTTTGCAGATAGCATGCAAGTTGCTGAGCAATGACAATCAAACAGGCTATATTGACAAACTAATGTCCGATAGTAAAATTATGGCAGGTGGAGTGGAAAACGGTGGAATGGATCATGCCGGATTTCTAGCAGCTTACGTTGTACCAAAAATATTACTTCAGTCGAATAGTAAAGCTTGCAAATTGATTAATGCACAAATAGAACGGATAAAGAAAGGCGATTTTAGTGAAGAGACATTTAATGACATCAAACTAGGTATAAAGCGGAACTATGAGTTACAACTGGAAGATATTAGCCAGCGTACTTTTGCTATGTTTTCACTTTTTACTCAGGGGCGGTCATGGAATGATTATTTGGAAAATTTAAAACGCATTGACGGGTTGAACAAACAAGACATAATAGCAATTGCTAACAAATATTTCACTGATGACTATTTGTTTTTGAAGAAGAAAACAGGCAAATACCCTAAAGATCGTCTTCAAAAGCCAGGGTTTGCGCCTATTATCCCTAAAAATGCCGAGGCACAATCAACCTATGCGCAACAGTTATCTCAGATGCCTGTTAATGAAATGGCTCCCCGATATCTGGATTTCGAAAAAGACGCTCATACCTATCAACTGACACCTTATGTCAATCTATACTGTAGTCCGAATCCTGTAAATGATATCTTCACGATAAAGTTAAACTTCGGAAAGGGTATTTTAGAATCAAACATGGCAGAACCGGTAAGTAATTACCTAAATCTATTAGGAACAGATTCTTTGAGTTTTGAACAATTCAAAGAAAAGCTCCAACAATTGGGAAGTACAATGGCATTCTCCGCAAATAATAATGCATTTATACTTGAAGTTAAAGGGTTTGACGAAAACATGGAACCAACTTTAAAACATGTCGGGGAGTTTATGAAAGGAGTAAAAGGAGATAAGAAAAAACTAAAACAGGTGGTAGATGCACAAAAAATAAACAATAAAGCCCTTATCAAAGACCCGCAACAAGTAGCTAGAGCATTGACTGAAAAGGTAATTTTCGGAGATCACTCACAACAGCTGCGTCAGTTATCTATAGCCGAAATGAAGAAATTAAAATCGGATACATTATTGGAGGAATTCAGAAGACTGACTTCTGTAGCCTGTGATATTCATTATTGTGGCAATCTGGATAATAATAAAGTCGTGGAGATTGTGAAAAGTAATTTCAACTTAAATGGAGTAAATACAGCTTCCAATACCCCTTATTATCGACCTAACAAAGCAGTAGAAAAAAATGCAGTCTACTTCATTAATGAGCCGAATGCTTCACAGAGTGTAGTAGTGGCATATGTTCCCGGAGAAATTAATTCTGATGATAAGAGCAGAAATACCTCAGCACTCTTCAATAATTACTTTGGTAGTGGAATGAGCTCCATCTTATTTCAAGAAATACGTGAGTTTCGTTCACTTGCCTATGGAGTGAGCGGAAACTACAAGCTTAGCCCAAACAAAGATAGAGATAAGCAAGGGCTTTTATACATTGCATTAAGTACCCAGGAAGACAAGACTACAGATGCCATTAAACTGGTCGATTCACTGCTACACAATATGCCTTTAAGGCCCGATAAGATTAAAGTATGCCGCCAAGATCTTATTAATTCTGCAAACAATGATTTTCCCACCTTTCGCGAAATCAGTCCGAAAATTGCAGAGTTAAGACAAAAAGGCGAAATGGTAGATCCTAATATTCAATTAATTAAATCACTTCCAGACATCAACATGGAGGATATTAAAAGCTTTTATGAGAAAAATATACAGAATAAACCAATAGCTTATATTGTGGTGGGCAACTCGAAAAAGATAGATATAGAAAAGCTGAAACAGTTCGGTGAGTTCAAGCCAATGAAAATCAAAGACATTATTCATAAATAAATATCTCTTTAAAATAACAATAGACCTTAATCTCCTTAAGGTCTATTGTTATTCTTTTTACAAGTAATGTAATCAATACTAACATTACTTATTATATAAATGAGAGAAATTACTTTTTCTCTTTATTGTAATTTTCCAATCCTGTTTGCAAGAAGTCAATATATTTAGGTATATCTTCGTCATAAGAATAAGACTTATTCAGCGGACTACCGTTATTATCAACCAATACATAAAAAGGCTGGGCATTAGCTCCGAATTTTACCCGTTGAAGATAACTCCACTTATCCCCTAGCGTACGCAATAAACGTTCTGTTCCATTCTCTACAACCTTAATAGGTTCTGCCAATTTGGTCTTATTATCGACATAAAGCGAGATAAGCACATAATCATTATTTATGATATCACTTACTTTTGTATCTGTCCACACAGCAAGTTCCATCTTACGGCAGTTTACACAACCATATCCCGTAAAGTCAAGCATCACCGGCTTGCCGGTTCTACGAGCATACTCCATACCCAAATCATAATCATCGAACTTTGCATGTATTTCATTCTTATACAGATTGAAGTCTTGTGTTTGCAAAGGAGGTGAGAATGCACTCACCGCTTTTAGTGGAGCACCCCACAAGCCAGGAACCATATATACCGCAAATGATAATGATGCAAGTGCTAAAAAGAAGCGGATTACACCGACTTTAGTGTCGTCATCATCATGTTTGAATTTGATCTTACCTAACAAATAGAAACCTAACAAACCAAAGATAACTATCCAAAGCGCAAGGAATGTCTCTCGATCAAGAATGTGCCAACCATAAGCAAGATCCGCTACAGACAAGAACTTCAAAGCAAATGCTAATTCCAGGAATCCTAACGTTACTTTAATAACATTCATCCACCCTCCCGATTTAGGCATGGATTTCAACCATGACGGGAACAAAGCGAATAATGTGAAAGGTAATGCTAAAGCAATAGCAAAGCCAAGCATACCCACAGCAGGTCCCATCACACTACCCGTAGTAGAAACTTGAACCAGCAGGAATCCAATGATCGGCCCGGTACAAGAGAAGGAAACCAATGATAGCGTAAATGCCATGAGGAAGATGCTCAATAAGCCGCTTGTTTTCTCAGCTTTACTATCTACGGCATTACTCCACTTAGAAGGTAGCGTCAATTCAAAAGCTCCAAAGAACGATGCAGCGAACACCACCAATAAGAGGCAGAATAAAATATTGAAAACTGCATTCGTAGAAAGTGCATTCAATGCGCTGGCTCCGAAAAGAGCAGTAATAGCTAGCCCTAACGTAACATAGATCACCACAATCGATGCACCGTATGTCCAAGCATCGCGGATACCTTTTTTCTTATCTTTAGAACGTTTGAGGAAGAAACTTACCGTCATTGGAATAATAGGCCATACGCAAGGAGTGAATAAAGCCAACAGTCCACCTAAAAATCCTGTAATAAAGATATAAACCCAAGATAAATCTTTAGGAGAAGTTGTTCCGCCAAAAGATTCCAATTGGGTAATGACCGGCTTCCAAAGATCTACACTTGCCGAATCGTTCACTGCAACATTAGCAGCTATCGAATCTTTTGCCATACTATCCAATTTTATGCCATCAGTCGTTCCGGTTGTTGCATTAGCCGCATCTGTTTGATTGGCATTTGGCTCTTGCGACGCTACACCCTTGCCTCCTGTATCAGCAGATGCATCTGATTTACCCGAATACTTAAAAGGAACTTGAGTAGGAGGCAGACAGTTTTCATCATTGCAAGCACCATATTCCAAGTAACCCTCAACATGATATGCACCACCCGTCAAAGTCAATTTCTGAACGAACTTAGCCGAGTTCATAAAGTAACGCACTTTCATATCAAACAATTTGTCGAAAGTAGCAACCTCCTTACCTTGTGGTTTCAACTTGCCTGCAACTTTTGCTCCGGTAATCTTATCAACATTGAATGTTGCCGAAATAGGACCGCCCTCTCCCAAATCCGTAGAATAGACATGCCATCCCTTGTCTATGGTAGCCGTGAAAATAATCTCAGCTTCATTAGCCGAGACCGTTTTCAATTCAGTTTTAAACTTTACAGGCTCTTGTATCTGCGCCCGGATCATTATCGTAACCAAGAGCAGACAAAGGGTCAATATTTTTTTCATATAATCCTGTTTTTTCAATTATTGTCAAAATTCATAATCAACGCATGCACGGCTCTCCTTTACATCAGCCAGAATCTTACCAGCTTTCAGGTGATCAGGATGGGTGGCATAGAATTTCACATCATCCAACGTATCAAACTCACTATAAAGAGCAATACTCCATGTTTCCGCCGGATTTATATTCAAACCGACTTCTATCTTACGAATTACGGATATTTTTGAAGGAAGAGCTTCAATAGCTTTTTTAAAACTATTCATAGCAGTCAATTTCTCTTCAGCAGAAGCCTCATCTTTGAGTTTGAACAGTACAATGTGCTTAACCATAACTATAATATTTTAAATGATTTATGTTTATATTTGTTCTATAAATATTCACTTATTTACATTCCACCTTATGAGATTTCGGGAATTATCACGTATATTTGTCCTTTGAAACAGTTTATATAACTGCAAAAATACTGGTTTTGTTTTAAATATACATTTAAACGGATGTTAATAATAGGAATAGCAGGCGGTACGGGATCCGGAAAAACAACCGTTGTGCGTAAAATAGTTGAAAGCCTTCCGGCAGGTGAAGTGGTGCTGTTACCCCAGGATTCATATTACAAAGATAGCAGTCATGTCCCTGTGGAGGAACGCCAAAATATTAATTTCGATCATCCCGATGCTTTTGAATGGTCACTATTGTCAAAACATGTGTCAACACTCCGTTCCGGAAAAAGTATAGAACAACCCACTTACTCATATCTCACTTGCACCCGTTTACCCGAAACTATTCATATTGAGCCCCGTGAAGTAATTATTATAGAAGGTATCCTTGCTTTATGTGATAAGAAACTACGCGATATGATGGACTTGAAAATATTTGTTGATGCAGATCCCGACGAACGATTAATCCGTGTTATCCAACGCGATGTGATAGAGCGTGGCCGGACAGCCGAAGCTGTCATGGAGCGCTACACCCGTGTATTGAAGCCGATGCACCAACAATTCATAGAGCCCTGTAAACGTTATGCCGATCTCATTGTACCCGAAGGTGGCAACAATCAAGTTGCTATTGATATTTTGACGATGTATATAAAAAAGCACTTGTAAGAATCTCTTTCTAATATTTTAGAAATATTTCTACATTGTGTTTAACTTAAAATGACATCTCTGAGCTCCAGTCTACCTCATAACTTTAATAAGAACACTAATGAGAAGAAATAGAAATTTTATAAAGTTGCTGCCCGTAATCCTGGCTTTCGTATGTGCAATATCGGGATGCCACAATAAGAATAATGTCAAGGACCATTCCACCGACAAGCTACAGCAGATTAAGGATAGTGGCGAATTAGTGGTTCTGACCATGTACAGTTCCACCTCATATTTTCTATATCGTGGACAGGAAATGGGATTTCAATATGAGCTGGGAGAACAATTTGCGAAAAGTTTGGGAGTAAAACTCCGTGTGGAAGTTGCACGCAATGCGCGTGAGTTAATCGGCATGCTTCAAAGTGGAAAAGGCGATCTTATTGCCTATAATTTACCCATAACAAAAGAGTGGAAAGACAGTCTTTTGTATTGCGGAGACGAAGTAATCACACATCAGGTCGTAGTCCAACGGACTGGAAAGAATATCAAACCCATTAAAGATGTCACCGAGCTCATAGGCAAAGACATTTATGTAAAACCGGGCAAATTCTATAACCGTTTGGTTAATCTTGATCGGGAACTGGGTGGAGGAATACATATTCACAAAGTGGAAACCGACAGTATCAGTACCGAAGATCTCATCACGCAGGTATCCCAAGGTGAAATACCCTACACGGTAGCAGATAATGACATAGCTCAAATCAATACGACATATTATTCCAATTTGGATATTTCCTTGCCGATAAGTTTTGATCAAAGAGGTTCGTGGGCCGTACGAAAAGATTGTCCGGAACTTGCAGCTGCCGCTGACAAATGGTTCAAGGCAAATAAAACCTCCCCTGATTATACGGCAAGTATAAAACGTTATTTTGAGATACGTAAGACTATACCACATTCCCCCATCCTTTCATTACTCGAAGGAAAAATATCCCATTATGATAAATTGTTTAAGAAATACTCACAGGATATACGCTGGGACTGGCGCCTTTTGGCATCGCTCGCTTATACAGAATCCAATTTTGATACTACGGCGGTTTCATGGGCAGGGGCAAAAGGCTTAATGCAGCTTATGCCCATTACAGCCCGAGCCATGGGCATGCAACGCGGACAAGAACATTCTGCGGACGAGAGCGTAAAAGCTGCCGTGAAGTATATTTCACTCATCGATAAAACATTCTCCAAAGTGCCCAAAGAGGAACGCTTGAAGTTTATATTGGCTGCTTACAATTCAGGAATAGGTCATATACAAGATGGCATGGCTTTAGCCCGGAAATATGGCAAGAATCAGTATATCTGGAAAAATAATGTAGAACGTTATGTCCTTTTAAAAAGCAATGAGGAATATTATTCCGACCCAGTATGTAAAAATGGATATTTTCGTGGACAGGAAACCTGCAGCTTCGTTAAGGAAGTCACCGGGCGATATGAGGTTTATAAGAAGAAGATACCCAAATAATAAGTGTGTTCTATAAATATATATACCTTCACTACACATAAACCATGAATGATTTTTTGTAGCGAGGGTACATTTTATCTAAAAAGGGATCCTTTATTCGAACAGATTCAATTTATTCTTTCTTACTTCCTCCAATGAAATTGTTTTCGTTGTTTTTACAGCATTCTTTTCTCTTAACTGTTGATATTCCACATCCAGTTCTTCTGCTAACTCTTTCTTCTGTTTTGGATTCATCAGTTTAGCTGCGACCACTGCATTTTGTGAAGCATCTTTCAAGTGTACTACCGGAGCATGATAGACCGGAGCTATTTTCAAAGCCGTATGTAAACGTGATGTAGTAGCTCCACCTATTAACAAGGGTAAATCCAATCCTGCTTTTTCCAATTCGGAAGCCACATGTACCATTTCTTCCAGCGAAGGAGTAATCAGCCCACTAAGCCCTACCATATCCACTTTTTCTTCTATAGCGCGCTGTATTATCGTCTCTGCAGGAACCATTACGCCTAAGTCAATAATTTCATAACCATTACAGCCCATTACCACAGCAACTATATTTTTTCCAATATCATGAACGTCACCCTTTACGGTAGCTAGTAATACCTTACCTGCTGATGAACTTCCTTCATGCTTCTCCGATTCAATAACCGGTTGCAAAATAGCCACAGCCTTCTTCATTGTGCGTGCTGTTTTCACCACTTGAGGCAGAAACATCTTACCCGCGCCAAAAAGGTCACCGACATGGTTCATACCTGCCATTAGTGGACCTTCTATCACATCAACCGCTTTAGGGTAGAGTTTCAACGCTTCCGCTAAATCTTCTTCCAAGAAATCACCTATCCCCTTAGTCAAAGCATATTTCAAACGCTCCTCAACCGAAGTACCATTACGCCAAGCAAGTATAGAAGAGCGGTTCTCCGCAGTGCTATTATCATTTTCTTGGCCATCCGCTTTCAAGCGTTCGGCTAGTTCTATTAAGCGTTCCGATGCATCCGAGCGACGGTTCAACACCACATCTTCTATAAGTTCCAGTATATCTGCGGGGATATCAGTGTATAGTACAGACGTAGCCGGGTTAACAATACCCATATCCATTCCCTCACGAATGGCATAATAAAGGAATACAGCATGAATTGCTTCACGAATGTAATTATTGCCGCGGAAAGAGAAAGATAAATTACTAACGCCTCCGCTCACATGTGCTCCGTACAGATTCTTACGTATCCACGCAGTAGCTTGGATGAAATCGACAGCATAGTTATTATGTTCTTCCATACCTGTAGCAATGGCAAGTACATTTGGGTCGAATATAATATCGTGTGGGTTGAAATTTAATTTCTCAACTAACAATTTATAAGCTCTCGAACAAACTTCAATCTTGCGTTCACATGTGTCGGCCTGACCTCTTTCATCAAAAGCCATTACTACTGCGGCAGCTCCATAACGCTGTATCGTACGCGCGTGCTCAAGAAATTTGTCTTCTCCCTCTTTTAATGAGATTGAATTAACGATAGATTTTCCTTGCAAGCACTTCAGTCCGGCTACAATAACTTCCCATTTCGATGAATCAATCATCACAGGAATACGAGCTATTTCAGGTTCTGAGGCTATCAGATTAAGAAAAGTAGTCATTTCAACTTCTGCATCCAACAACCCTTCATCCATATTCACATCGATCACTTGCGCTCCGTCTTCGACTTGTTGACGGGCAATGCTCAATGCTTCATCATATTTCTGTTCTTTTATCAGTCGAAGAAACTTACGCGATCCGGCTACATTACAACGTTCACCGATGTTGATGAAATTCTTTTCAGGAGTGACCTCCAGCAATTCCAATCCGGACAACCATAAGTAATTGGGTATAGGAGCTGGCACATGAGGCTTAGCTCCTGCAATCAGTTCTTCATATTTTGCAATATAAGCTTCTGTTGTACCACAACATCCACCAAGGATATTTACCAAACCTTCATGGATATATTCGCTTACTTCCAATGCCATATCATCCGGACTCTGGTCATATTGTCCCAAACTGTTCGGAAGTCCGGCATTAGGATATGCACTGATATAATAAGGAGCACGACTTGCGAGTTGTTCAAGGAAAGGTTTTAACTGACGAGCTCCAAAAGAGCAGTTTAACCCGATAGAAAAGATATCGGCGTGCTGTATGGAAGCAAGGAATGCATCCAACGTCTGACCGGAAAGAGTACGTCCACCCGCATCGGATACAGTAACCGAAATCATAATAGGGACACGAATACCGGTTGCTTGCATCGCTTCTTCAGCAGCAAAGACCGCAGCTTTGGCATTCAGGGTATCAAAAATCGTTTCAATAAGTAAGACATCAACTCCTCCTTCAAGCAGCGCCTCCATTTGTTCACGATAAGCAGCAGCAAGTTGGTCAAATGTCAATGCACGGAAAGCCGGATTGTTGACATCCGGACTCATGGAACAAGTCTTATTAGTAGGCCCTACGGAACCGGCTACAAAACGTGGTTTATCAGGATTTTGCGCAGTAAACTCATCCGCTACATTTCGTGCCAACCGTGCTGCGGCAAGATTTATCTCGCGAATATACTCTTGCACGTGATAATCTGCCATACTGACCGAAGTAGCATTAAATGTATCTGTTTCAATAATATCTGCACCGGCGGTAAGATATTTAGTGTGGATTTCCCTAATCACATCGGGACGCGTGATGCACAACAGGTCATTATTGCCTTTCAATAAGCCGTTGACCGCAGCAAAACGTTCTCCCCTGAAGTCCTCCTCCGTTAAGCTGTAACGTTGTATCATGGTGCCCATAGCACCATCTAATATTAGGATGCGCTCACGCACCAATTCTCGAATGTCTTTTTTCATGAGTTACCTGCCAAGAATATAAAAAATCTATCTAATGTATGCTTCTCAAAAGAAACACAAAGAAGTGAATTTTGTTTGGAAAACGACTCGTTCCCATAAAGTAGTAAGGAGGAGTCTTATGAAGTTTTTTCTCCTATCTTCCTTTTTTCTGTTGCTATAGAATAATAGCCCGAATATTATAGGATTTACGCACAGCGTCATTCAACTAAAAAGAAATATATTAACGCTTAAACATTCGCGCCATGTCCCGCTTATCATCTTTTTCCTTTAAAGCCTCGCGTTTGTCATATTGCTTTTTACCCTTAGCCAAGGCTACGACTAATTTGGCGAGACCTTTTTCATTAATGAACATTCGAACAGGAATAATAGTAAAGCCGGGATCTTTAGTTCCACGTACAAGTTTCTCCAATTCTTTCTTATTTAATAATAATTTACGTTCACGTCGGGCGCTATGATTATTATACGAACCATAGAAATACTCTGCAATGTGCATGTTCTTTACCCACAGCTCTCCATTGGCAAAATAGCAAAAAGTATCCACTAGACTCGCCTTACCCAATCGTATGGATTTTATTTCTGTACCAGTAAGTACGATACCGGCAGTGTAAGTATCCACTAATTCATAATCGAATGTGGCACGTTTATTTTTTATATTGACAGGAGCTTGTTTCATAACATCATCAATCAAATATCAAGTCATCAATTGAACACCAGCATAAGCTTATTAAAAATCAGCTGAATTAAAAAAGGACAAAGCAACAATAGAATGGACGAAAATATCGTAAACCGCAAACGTTGTTTTTCTTCCACCTCCATCAAAACAGAAGCTCCTTCCCAAACAACAAATACAGTATAAAATTGCAATAATAGTCCGATAATACCAAAATCCGGTAATAAACCAATAATCATTTGCAATAAAAACAATACGACCAAAGAATATCCCGCAAATTGATGCGAAAGAATCATATCACTCTCCATTTTAAAAAGCTGCACCCCCATTGCATTAATAAGATATGCCGCTAGAAAATATCCACCGAAGAGAGAGACCGCTATGGCACAACATCGGGTCATAGCGTATTGAAAACTAACTGCGCCTTCCCATCCCATTGACAATATTGCACCAATGAAAACAGATAAACCGCAGAAACCGATCATAGGATAAACAAAAGTCGAAAACACTTTTTGCTTATCCTCATGCAAACGAATTTCCTCCCAGGCGCGAGCCGGAGAGGAAATCAATAACATAGCTATGTGAAATAAAGCTTTATATTCCAAGTGAAAATTTATAAATTAGTTAGCAGCAGTGGGTTTATACTCTACTGTGTATGTTTTCTGAGTAGTTTGAGAATCACTTAAACTTATACTATAAGGATTTTCAGCAGTTACGACATTAACTTTTGTCGGAGCAACAGACACTCCTGTTTTGTCTTTATAAGCCTGAAAAATACGAGTCAAATCAAAATCCTTATATAATAATCGCAAATACCCATAATTATAAGCCGATTGGTTAGCATAATTCAAAGAAGAAGTGGAAGTCCCCGAATCACCCTTATTGTTATGACGCAAATATAAAGTTAAAGGACCACCATTAACTTGTTCGTCTGGGTAGTAAACTAATGTAAAATAGTGATATTTTGCATTCATATAGTAATCTACAGGAAGAATCAATGTTGTAGCATCAAAAAAATAGGGTTTCGTATTGGAAGTAGAAGATTCCAATGAAATTATAGGTGCATTTGAGATTGAATCATTAGAAGCTCCTTTGTTTTCTACGACCTCAGCAGTACCATCAAAAGGAAGTAAACCTCCAAAATCAACATTAGTTATAGATTTGGAATTATCAGGTACCGTAACTAACGAAGTATCCCATGTCACTACAATAAACACAAATTGATTCATATAAGAACTCAGTTGCACTTTATTTGTAGCCTCCCAAGTTGTAATTGAAGAAGCAGTAGGACTTATTGTAACCCCATCTGCAGTTTTGAAGTAATAAGAACCATAGGTCGAATAAACTTTTGCAAAATATGGGCGGGTTGCTGTCGTATCATTATCTGAATTTAAGCAAGATGCAAAAGAGATGCCAAGTATTAAGGTAAAAGCAATCGTGAGAAATTTAATTTTTTTAGTTTTCATTTTCAATTAGATGTTATGTTTGCAAAAATAAACAAAAGAATTGAGTTACACCTAACCCCATCCTTTTTTTCACGGTTTTTTAGAAAAAACGGTATATGATATAAAATACTGCACTTTATTTCGCCATTTAACTTTCATTCACCATAAACATTGCATCCCATTTTTTCATACGCAAATAAATGAATTAAAAACGATGCGTGATAATATTAGCGACAAAATCCTATAATTAATGGACAAAGCACTCAAATCATCCCCCGAATATTTAGAAATTAAATATTTTGATGAAAGCAACTAAGCTATTATTTTCGCAAATAAATCCAAATGATCATCAACATACACAGCAATCAGCGAAGTTATTTCTTCCTCTTTCTCCAAAAATTCTTCTTCCAATTCATCAAAAATCTCATATTGCTCATACATAGCCATAAATTCGTCATCCGTACGTTCACGTTCGAGATCTTCCCGATGAGCATCATATATTTCTTTAGCCTTATAAATCAATTTACTGAGATCCCCAACTCCCCATAAACGCATAACTTTGGCAAAAGGATTGGCAAAAATATATCCTCCATATCCATTCTGTATCAATTGACAGAAACCACCTTCCATCAATTCGTCACGAAGTAGTTGATAAGCCAGCAAAGAATGCTGTTCACCAGTCAACAAGGGCATTGAATCTGCAGTCAGTTCACCACCGATTATCTCTTTATATTTGTCTGTAAACACCTTTATAAAAGCATCCATGCCCTCACTCGCGCCTTTACGCAGTACGTCATCTGTAATTTCTACCATAGTTCTTTTTTATTATTGCAGTACAAAGTTACAAATTTATAATATCGATGCCACACTCATTAAAGAAATAATAACATCCAGGCTCGCAAAGCGGAAAGATAATTATGAAAGTATTACGATATAGAAGCGGAAGTTACAATGAATCATCAATACTTGCACATTTTGGAGATTGTAAAGTAGAGATTACAATACCATCAAGGGGACGTTACAATCTTTGTTTTTTCATAAAAAAGCAGGAAAAGTCAAGTTGTATAAACGAAGAAAAAAAGTACCTTTGCGCCCGATCTGATAAAAATACGACATCTTTTATTATTATATTATTAAAACAAGTGGAATTATGACTTATTCACACGAAGTGGAACACATGTGTGTTGTTAAGAAGGGGCCTAATCATGGACCGGCTCCTATCCCCGAAGAAGGTAAATGGGTAAAAGCGAAAGAGATTGCAGATATCTCAGGTTTGACACACGGTGTGGGTTGGTGTGCTCCTCAGCAAGGTGCGTGCAAACTTACACTGAACGTTAAAGAAGGCATCATTCAGGAAGCTCTTATTGAGACTATCGGTTGTTCCGGTATGACTCACTCTGCTGCTATGGCATCAGAAATTCTTCCGGGAAAAACAATCTTGGAAGCTTTGAATACCGACCTTGTTTGTGATGCAATCAATACTGCAATGCGCGAATTATTCCTTCAGATCGTTTACGGACGTACACAATCAGCTTTCTCAGAAGGTGGATTATTGATCGGTGCCGGTTTGGAAGATCTTGGCAAAGGCTTACGCAGCCAAGTTGGTACTCTTTACGGTACTTTGGCGAAAGGAACTCGCTACTTGGAAATGGCAGAAGGCTACATCAAGACTTTGGCACTGGACAAAGACGATCAAGTATGCGGCTATGAATTCGTTCACTTGGGCAAGTTCATGGATGAAATAAAGAAAGGTACCGACGCCAACGAAGCATTGAAGAAAGTAACCGGTAATTACGGACGCTTTACAAAAGAAGCCGGTGCAGTTAAATACATTGACCCACGTAACGAATAAGGAGGAAAGGAATTATGATTAGAGAAGTAAAATTTGAAAGTCAAGACCGTCGTATCAAGCAAATCATTGCCGCTTTGAACGCTAACGGCATCAAAGACATCGAAGAAGCTAACGCTATCTGCGAAGCTCATGGTCTCGATCCTTATAAGACGTGTGAAGAAACTCAGCCTATCTGTTTTGAAAATGCAAAGTGGGCTTATGTAGTAGGCGCTGCTATTGCTGTGAAAAAAGATTGTAAAAATGCTGCTGAAGCTGCTGAAGCTATCGGCATCGGTTTACAAGCATTTTGCATTCCCGGTTCTGTTGCTGACGATCGCAAAGTAGGTATTGGACATGGTAACCTTGCTGCAATGTTACTTCGCGAAGAAACAAAGTGCTTCTGCTTCCTCGCAGGACACGAATCTTTCGCTGCAGCAGAAGGTGCAATTAAAATTGCAGCAAAAGCAGATAAAGTTCGCAAAGAACCTTTGCGCTGTATTTTGAATGGTTTAGGTAAAGATGCAGCTATGATCATCTCACGTATCAATGGCTTTACTTACGTTCAAACTCAATTCGATTACTATACTGGCGAGTTAAAAGTCGTTCAGGAAATTGCTTATAGCGATGGTCCTCGCGCTAAAGTAAAATGCTATGGTGCTGATGATGTTCGTGAAGGTGTAGCTATCATGTGGAAAGAAGGTGTAGACGTTTCTATTACAGGTAACTCTACAAATCCAACACGCTTCCAGCACCCGGTTGCCGGAACTTATAAAAAAGAACGCGTATTGGCAGGTAAACCTTACTTTTCTGTAGCATCAGGTGGTGGTACAGGCCGTACTCTTCACCCGGATAACATGGCTGCAGGACCTGCTTCTTATGGTATGACAGATACTATGGGTCGTATGCACTCTGACGCTCAGTTTGCCGGTTCTTCATCTGTTCCTGCTCACGTAGAAATGATGGGATTCTTAGGAATTGGTAACAATCCGATGGTAGGTTGCACTGTTGCTTGTGCAGTTGATATTGCTCAGGCTTTGAATAAGTAATTCAAGTAATTACTATATAATAAATCCCTGTAACTTAAAAGGTTATGGGGATTTTTATTTCAAGACAACTAGATACTTTAAGCAGAACCTACTCCCCTTACTTCCCTTTTTATCCATCCATTAGTAACTGATCTAACTACTCTTTAAATCTTATTTTACCCCTGTTTTTAACAGATAAAAGAAGAAATGCGAAAGGTATGTTAGAAGTAGCTTCAATTGTTAAAATCACAGCCATTCACAGCCAAATCACAGCTATTAGTCTCTAAAATCAAGAATGGCTGTGATTTAGATTCAACTAACTACATATCAATATGATAACTAAGATACACCTCATAATTCTATGCTATCAAACAATTTAAAGGCATGGAAAGAAGAACTTATTCTATCAATTTTTGGGTTAGCCCAAGTAAGGCAAGGAAAAATGGAACTGCCCCCATCAATGTGACCATAACCTTAAATGGTCAAAGAGCCTCATTTTCTTCTAACAAGAAAGTAAATCCTAACGATTGGGATGCTACAAGACAGAGGGTAAAGGGAACTAATGAAACAGCCAAATTAATTAATGAATCCCTTCTTCAAATCAAAAATAAGATATATAAGAAGGAGATTGAGCTATTAGAAAGAGGTTACATTCTGACAGCAGACTTATTAAGAGATGCCTACCAAGACAAAATAGATGCCATACAGACTAAAACTCTCAATCAAATCTATCAAGAGTTTTTAGACAGTCTCAGCAAAGTAGTAGGTAATGGAACATCAGAGGCAACTTATTACAACTACAGCAGAACCTTTGATCTCTTAAAAGAGTATATAAAGAAAAAATACAAAAGAGATGATATGTTTCTTTTAGAGCTCAATTATTCATTCATGGCAGACTTTAATGTTTTCTTAAAGACTGAATACAAACAGAAGAAGAACACCACAGTTAAGCACTTGAAATGTCTGAAAAGAGTAATAAACATAGCCCTATCAAATAAGTATCTACAAATAGACCCTTTCCTCAATTATAAAGTAGAAAGGGAAATCGTTGAAAAAGAGTTCCTTACAGAAGAGGAGCTAAGGATAATTATTAATAAAGACTTTTCATTTCCAAGACTTGAAAGAGTCAGAGATATTTTCATCTTTAGCTGCTTCACAGGGCTCTCATATAGTGATGTTAAAACCCTCAATGAATCTCATTTTATTCAAGATGAAGAAGGTAGAATATGGATAAAGAAACACAGAGTAAAAACAGGTGTACTATCGAGAATCCCATTACTTCCTATTCCCAAGTTGATATTGGAGAAGTATAAAGGTGGAGACAAACTACTCCCAGTGATTGATATTTCTTCTACTGACTCTTACTTAAAAGAAATTGCTGATTTATGTGGCATTAAAAAGAGGATTAGTTACCATACAGCAAGATTCACATTTGCAACAACAGTCACTATCACCAATAGAATATCACTTGAAGTAGTAAGTAAGATGATGGGACACACTAATACAAGAATGACATCCCATTATGCAAAAATTGTAGATAATTATATTGGTGAAGAGATGGATAAGTTAATGAATATATATGATGATATGACATTGGAATAATATATGCCAAAGAAAGTCGCTGAAATATAGATACAGACCATAATTTATATTTTATTTAGCATACCTAATAAAATAGATTGTTTTTTTCTTGCTTTTCTGAAAAAAAATACTTACTTTTGTCATAACTCTAAAATGCTATAGCATATAGTATAATCTTAATATGCATCAAAAGATAATAAACTTAAATTAGTCAGAGTTAATTTCATTAGAGTTTTGTGGAAAAATATACTTGTATGTGTTTGTGCAGACAGGTTATATATTGTAGAATTTCCTATTTTATTCCTTAAAGGGAATGAAATGGGTTTTTCGACAGTAGTATTAATCACTAAATTACCTTAAAATGGAAAAAGTAAATGAATTTAAAGTTATGAATGAAGAAAAAAAAGAGCAAGGTCTTTCTATTCATGAGATAGGTGGAAAGACTGTGATAACTGCACCTACTGGAGCAGTATATCTCAGTGAGTTTATGAAAACATTGCCAGCAGGTATTTTGAATAAAAAAGAAACTGGCTGTGGAGCGACTACTGTTGTATTGGAAAATCAAGAGAATGTTATTATTGCCTGCCCTACAAGGCAGTTGATAATTAATAAAGTTACTCAATATCCCAATAAAAGATGCCCTTACAAGTTATTTGCTGTTCAGAAAGGTGTTAGACAGAATCAGATTGAAGAATATGTTGAAGAATGCAATGAAAAGCAACCTGTAAAAATTATGGTTACTTACGATTCTTTCCCCAGAGTATTTGCTTTAATGAAACAAAAAGGAATTGAATGTAAAATAGTTGTGGATGAGTATCAAGAAATTTTGGATGCTTATATTTACAGAAATGATGCGATAAGGAATTTATTGAATGAATTGAAAGGTGTTCCCAATGTAACTTATCTTTCTGCAACCCCAATTCCATATAAATGGAGACCGTCAGAACTTGAAGGACTGCCAGAATATGAGATAGAATGGGAAAATACTGTTAGGATAATGCCTCTTAGAATACAGTCAGATCAACCATTGGCAATGGCAGCCAATATTATCAGAAATCATAAAATGGGGCGTCCTTTTGAACTGAGGGGAAGTAAAGTTGAAGAATATTTCTTTTTTGTAAATTCAGTTTCTGCAATCAGCAATATCATAAAATCAGCAAAGCTATCTCCTGATGAAGTGAAAATCATATGCGCAAAGAATGAACACAACAAAAGGAAGTTAGGTAATTTTACGATAGGAGATGCTAATGGTAGAAATAAATCTTTTACTTTCTGTACCAAAACAGTTTTTTATGGAGCAGATTTCTATTCAAAAGCTGGATTAACAGTTATTGTAAGTGAAGGACATGCAAAAAGCTCTCTTCTGGATATATCAACCGATATAATACAGATTGCAGGAAGAATCAGGACAAAAGAAAATCCTTTCAAGAATGTTATTCTTCATATTTACAATACAGGAATTATGTGTGATAGTAAAACAGAGTACAAAGAAAGATTGAATGAGAGGTTGATTACTGCGCAAAAGACTATTAAAGCATATGAAAGTCTTAACGACGATCTGAGATGTGTAATAACAAAAAAAATAAGAATTGATGACCCAGAAGAACTTACATACTATAATACAGAAGAAAAAAAAGTCGAAATAGACAAAATGAAAATTGCTCATGCAGAATATAAGTTTGAAACTATTGATGATGTTTATACTAATGGAATTTCATTAAGAGAGGCATACTTAAAGGCAGGGTGTAATATTGAAGATACAAACTCTTGGGAACAAAACATACGTGATAATCTCTATTTCGGAATGAGAAAAAGCAGATTTGAGATACTTTATAAAGTATATTCAGAGGAAAGGAAAAAGCATTCAGATATGAAATCAGATTTTGCTAAGAATATTGAAATGCAAAACGACATAATACCTTTAGCATATAATGTATTAGGTGATGAAGAGGTGGAAAAATTAAATTATAATGAGACTAAAATCAGCAAACGTATCCATTTTAAGCATCCAGAGACTCAGGATGCATTAAAAGAAGAATTGAAAACAACATTCAAAGAAGGAAATAGATATTCTTTTAAAGAAATTAAATATCAACTTAATTTGTGTTATCAAAAATTAAGGATTGATATTACGGCTAATGCTATCCAGCTTTGCCAATATTTTAGTGTAAAAAGAGTAAAAATACCAACTAACAACAAAAGAGTTGACGGTTATGAAATAAAAGGTATAGCATTCTTTGCTATGCAATAAAAATATTTATATATAACTAACATTAATCCGCAATCCCCTGTTTTCAACATAAAAGCAGGGGATTATTATATATCGAAATATATAATATATAACTGTTTTTACCGAAAATTTTTATTTTTTTTCTAATTCCTTAGATTAGCATAAACACATAATACACCACTTTCCCTCCTCCCCCTTCTTTTGGCTTGGGGATATTCCCCTGCACAACAATGATAAATTTACAGTTATGGAAAGAAATTTGAAATTCTTAAAAGCAATGAGTGTAGCTGAATTCAAAGCACAGCACAATGTTGAAAAGATTGAGGTAAAAAGAAATGAACACACAGGCAAATGTTTCTTTGTCTATGGCTTTGAGACTGGAGCTTGTTCCAGAAAGGTAGAAACAGGAGAACTGACAAACCCTGTAATTTCAGAAGTATGTTCTGCTGATACAGGAGATATATTCTTCTTATTGCATCAAAAAGGAGAAGGAGGAGCCACTACATTAGCTACCTTATAACAGCTTGTCGGTTTATTCAAAAAGGGCAATCAGAGATAATTTGGTTACCCTTTTTTCTAATAATTAACGAACTACATGTAGTTATGATGAATTTAAGAGTATCATCAAAGAAGCAAGCTAAAATAAAGCTTGCTCTACAGGGATGCGCAGGTAGTGGTAAAACCTACTCTGCATTGTTATTAGCCTATGGCTTATGCAATGATTGGACTAAAATAGCCATTATTGACAGTGAAAATGGAAGTGCTGATTTATATGCACACTTAGGTAATTACAATGTATTACCCCTTCAAGACAACTTTGCACCTGAAACCTATATTGAGGCAATAAAGATATGTGAGGATGCTAAAATAGAGGTGATAATCATTGACAGTATCTCGCAGTGTTGGGATAACCTTTTGGAATATCATGCTAATTTACAAGGTAATTCATTCACTAATTGGCAGAAGATAACACCAAGAATGAATGCTTTTATGCAGAAAATACTAAGTTCCAATAGTCATGTCATTTGTACAATGAGGTGCAAACAAGATTATGTATTAAATGAAAAGAACGGTAAAATGGTTCCTGAGAAAATAGGATTAAAGGCTGTGATGAGAGATGGAATAGACTATGAATTTACTATAGTTCTTGATATTAATATGAAGCACCAAGCTATTGTATCAAAGGATAGAACAAATCTATTTATGAATAAACCTGACTTTATAATTACATCAACTACAGGACAAATAATACTTGATTGGTGCAACAATGGGATTAATTTGGAGATGATAAAAGAGAAGATAAATCAAGCCAAAACCGTTGAAGAACTTACCTCTGTCTATCACCAATACCCTGAATGGTATCAGCAACTTACATCAGACTTTATGCAGAAAAAAATGCAACTGCAAGAAGAGATTAATAAACCTATTATCAATTATAATCCAAACTTTGTAAGATATGGAAGCAACAATGCAACTAATGCCAGTACACAGAACTAATATATCAGTATTGGCTAATGAAAGAAACAATATTGAAACTGTAATACCTGTTGAGGTATTGGAAAATGAGCCTCTTACTACTCGAAGAGTCAATAAGGCACCATTCATAGAGGCTAATACTAAAGAGGTAACTATTGAACATCTGAGGAGTGACTGTGTAGTACCTGTGTTCAGTAAGGATAATGAGATTACAATTTCTCATCCTTCCTTTATTGAGGCTGTTTGGGAAGCAGCTAATCAAATATTCCCTAATGAAAGGATTGAAGAACCTGCAATAAGAGTTAGCCATGTGATTAAAGGGAGAACTCCTGAGGCTATTCATAAACAAGTGAAGGATTTATTGGATGAAGACAAGACTGTCTATTATGAGAGAATGATGTTCTGCTTTGAAATACCTACTATCCATGAAGATATTGAAGGTAATAGATTGAATCTTACAATAGGTGGAGTAAGAGCTTATAACCATGAGAACTTATACAGTAAAAAAGGTGTGGAGAAGTTCAAGGTTTTCATTGGCTTTAAAAACATGGTATGTTGCAATATGTGTGTTTCAAGTGATGGGTACAAGTCTGAATTAAAGGTAATGAGTACAACAGATTTATTTAATTCAGTGATGAGGCTATTTAAGGAATATAATATCTCCAAGCACCTATACTACATGAATGCTTATAAGGATAGCTATATGACTGAACAACAGTTTGCCCAATTCTTGGGTAAAAGCAGGCTATATCAATTTCTTCCAGTAGAACAGAAGAAAAGACTACCTCAAATGCTGATGACTGATACACAAATAGGACTTATGGCTAAATCATATTACAATGATAATAACTTTGCTCTTCCTGATAGTCAAAATACTATATCAATGTGGAATGTGTATAATCTTCTCACAGGGGCTAATAAGAGCAGCTACATTGACAACTTCTTAGACAGGTCACTAAATGCTACACAGCTTGCAGAAGGGCTAAATAAGGCTCTGTATGGAGAAAATGAGTATTCTTGGTTTATTCAGTAACTCTATATCTAAATATCCTCTAAACAACAATCTCCTCCTTATTTTTCCATTATGATAGGAAAAATTGTATTGTCGAAAAAATAAAAGATCTCCCTATAAGGTACAATATGAAAAATTCTACATTTGATTCTCGCTCTCTTATTATATCATAAATATAAGAAAGTAGCCATTAGGGATAAAGGTAAAACAGATGTGTTTATAAGGGCAAGAAAGCCCTCATTTTATATTGTTTTATTGTTGTTGTAAGCCTCAGCTCTTTGTATAAGAATTGGGGCTTTTAATTGAAAATTGTGAGAATCAGAGATATGTAATATATTTTATGGTACATTTGCCATTGAAGACGTGGAACAGAAGTATTTTTCCATTCTAAACAATACAATTTAATAAATAGAGAAATAAGCTCATACCTATGTGCTGATATGGATTGAGAACCTATAAAAAACAGCTTTCAAATAATTGTTTATTTGTAGAAAGTCTTAACTTTGCAATATGAACAATTAAATGAGAACTAATGAAATAGAAGTTTAATCAAGACATATTAGAAAAAGAAGTGTTTACTTCTTACTTGTGAAAGTCCTAAAATTACCACTTTAAAGACAACAATCACAGCAGTAAGTAAGTGAATGCTCATATCATAGGTGTGGGCTTCCTTTATTGTGTGATTGTAGGTGTGTGGTAATACCGTGGATTCCAATAAAGTTTAGTTCACACCTTCTTTTTGTGGTATGGCTACAAAAAGAAATGTTATGGGATTTATTAAGGTAGATAAGGTTTCTCTTCAGAATCTGAGAGATGGAGAGTATTGTGGTATGTTTTATAGAGGCGTGCCTAATGGATATGGAATTAAGTTTAACCATTTTCTAAATCTATGATATTAGGTGCTTTTTCCAATGGAATACTTGAAGCCAATTTTTCTGAAGATTTAGAATATATTATGCAACATATAACTAGTTTACAGCCTTCAACATTCTATCAAGATAATGCCTTTATTGGAGAGATTTTACCCAATGGCAATAGAACTTCCAGATATGGAATTGTAATTACTCTTTCTGGTATGTATATAGGCGAGTTTCCCAATGGATATGGGATGAAATATGTTATAGGTATTAAACATGATATGGATGGAAATGCATATATAGGAGCATGGAATATTCCAATAGCAGTGAATAATGAGGACGCTATGGGAAATGACAAGGTATTTCCTTTTTAAATCATACAGTAATGAAAAGGTACAAACAAGTCCCAAACCTCTCTTTCACCTACTCTTCTGGCGGTGAACATATAGGGTATTATACAGAGTATGGATATACTCTAGCGAGCATTAGCCATCTCAAACAGAAAGGTGTAGGACTACTTATCACTGAAGAAGTTTTGAAAAACAACCAAGACTATCTATGCCCTATCAACCAAAATGGTAAAATTGGTTTTATCAATAGTTTTGCTGATATTGTGATAACACCACAGTATGATAGTGTAATGGATAGCTTCACCTCTGAACAGTCTATTGTACGTGTATGTAAGGAAAGTAAATGGGGACTTATAGATGCAGAAGGAAACATTGTGATAGATTGTCAATACAGAAGTTTATCACATGTTTGGTTGGAAGATTATATAGTAGCTCAGAATGAAGCGTATCAATATGCTATTATTAATATAAAGACAAAACTGGAAATCATACCTTATGGAAAATACAGACTTATATATTTATATGGTAGAGATCATATGATGGTTCAACTTATGAATAATAATCTAAGAGGAATTATAGATATTCACGAGAATATTATAATACCTTTCAAATATAAATGGATTAGCCCCTTTGAGAATGATTTGGCAAGAGTTATTACTATAGTTAATGAATCTGGAAAGATGGTTGAAAAGTGGGGCATTATTGATATTAAGGGCAATTATGTGGTACAACCTCTTTATGACAATATTTCAACATTTAAATATGGTGGAAAATTAGCCTTTGCTACTATAGGAAGAAAGAGTATCAAGTTAAACTTGGTAGAGATGTGTGATAAATTTCCAGATACTGTACCATATCATTCTATAGAAAAAACATCCGATAACATCCATACTTATATTAATGATGAAGATGATGAGAAAACCTATTATGATGGTTGGAACAGGGATGATGTTGAAAGTGGATTGGCAGATGCTTATGAAGGAGATTTAGATGCAAGGTGGAATAATGATTGAATTAAAAAAGTATAAGAAATTCTTACTATAAATGTATTCTAAAATTAATAGTATAATTGCCAATATAGACTAACATTAGTAACAAAACTTTAATTAAAAACCATAAAAAGCAAAATAGAGGATGAAAACTTTGTAAGCGTCAAAGATGGCACAGATGGTAATGCCAATGTTGGTAAATGGAATATACCCACAACCTTAGATAATAAAGATGCTAAAGAGAATGATGAAGTACTCAAGTTACTAAACTTGACATTACTGAGTATATTGATTAACTAATTAGAATTATAAAGATGAAAATATCAGAACAACAGGCATTAGACCTGTTAGAAGAAGGGATTAAATTTATGGAAGTTAATCCTAAAGAAGCTTTGCAATATTTCATTAAAGCAAACCAGACTGTCGCTGAATATTCAGTCAGAAGAGTTAAGATTCTATATTATCTTGCATTGTGCAACTATGCTGTAGGTCATATACCACTTGCTTATGCTATATTGGAGTATGCACAGTCTATAGGAACAATAGCCTCACAACTCACATTCTTTGTGGCAGAGACTATACCAAGAGAAGATATAACTATGGTTGACTTATTCAGAAAAGAATTAGAGAATAGCGACATAGATTTATCTGAAAGTTCCAACTACACAGAGAATGATTTTAACACTATTTACTAACAATATGACAGCTTATTGATATGGAATTTCCTTTACACTGGGGATTAAAAGAGATAGGCATACCTCTTATTGTTACCACTTGCACTGATGATAAAGGCACTATAAGAAACATGTGTTTTCTGATTGATACTGGCTCTACTCACAATATTACTTTCAGTTTTGTATATGAACACTTTCAGAAAAGCTTCAAATCATTAGATAGGCGAGGCTCTATTATGGGATTTGAGGGTAAACAACATGAGACACTACAGATAGAAATGAAGTTTAGCTTTGAAGGACAGGATTATACTTCTATCTTCTCCGTATTAGATGCTTCCGATGGCATGAAACATGTACAAGAAGAATCTGGAGTACAGATACATGGTTTACTTGGAACTGACTTTTTGTTAGAAAATAAATGGATTATTGATTTTAAAAAATATCAAATACATAATTAAGACTATAATGAAAAATTATTTACAACAATTATTAAGAATAGGCACTATTTTTATAATGTTATTTACCACAGTAGAGATTAAATCTCAAGTAAACATAACCTCTAAATTTAAAGGCTTCACTTACGAAGAATTGCTTAGACCTGTACAGATGGCAACGGAAGCCTATAAAGAAGCTGAAGAAGATGTGGAGGAAGCCTACATAAAAGCAACCTATGAAATAGAGAACTCTAATTATAAAATGGCATTGTTCTACTTTGAAAAGTGTTCTAGAATTAATGCAAGATTTAATTATAATATTTGTGACCAAAAGAAACTAAATTCATATATTTCATATGTTCAACAAATGGAAAATCAAAAAGACCTAAACACTCCAATTAGACTAAATAATAGTATTACTATTCCATTGTTACGATATAACAATCCTAGTTCTGATAAAATTATTGAATTACCAAAAGATGTTACAATTATTATATTGGAAAAAAAGGACAATGAAGTTTTGATAAAGGTTAAATATGAAGACTATATAGGATATATACCTAGAGCCTGGTTAAACTATAAATAGTTAGTGTCTATGAATAATATTAAAATAAAAAAAATCTTTATCCAAATAAAAGGAGCTGGCTTTACATTCCTTTTAGATAGTAGATTTAAATACAGTTTGATCAATCCTACCTTATTGAATCTATTTAAAGAGGACTATCCTCCAACAGAGGAAGAATATCAAGCCAATATGGAGGCTGTAGAAGAGTTTATGAAACAGAACCCCACAACCTTTATCCTTCCAAATCATTTGAAGTTATACCTCTTCAAAGATGTATATAAAGAAGTCGGTAATAAGGTTGTTAGGTGCAATGATAATAAACTCAGAAGATGTAAGGCTGTAAAACTTAATTTTGAATATGAAGGACAATCTTATTCTGAATTATTCTATATTGATAAGGAGTTGACTGTTGCAGCCATATTAGGTTATAATTTCCATGTATAAGGTGTAGATATGGATCTTCTACCTTTCACATATTTGAATGCCAAATATGTAAACCTAAGTTCTGTGTATATGAATAGAATATCCTGCATCACTTTCATATCTCAGATAGAATCATTACATTTGTATCAACCACTTTAAACTTGTTAAAGCATGGAAAGAACCTATATTAATGAATTTCATAAACAATGGATAGAGAGCACTTTGCAGTCAATAATCTCTTGGCAGAAGCAGCCCATCTCATTAGAAGAGAAAAAGAAGCAGCAAGAGATGTTGAACCAACAGAGGGCTATAAGAGAAGGCAAATTGAAAAGTTAAAGCAATTTGCGACTCTTAACCACCTATGGATTGACTTTAACACTCTCCCCATATCTTATCTCAACAAAGGTGGAGAAAATGAAGTCTTTACAAGTGATGAAGATATAGTGTTCAAACTGAACAACTTTGAGTATGCAGGTGATAACCTTACCAACTTCTTTATTAGAATAGAAGCACACAATCACTTTTTCAGTAATATTCCTTATGACATGATAGGGTTTTCTCATAACAGCCAAAACGAATTTTGTGCTGCATTAGTCCAACCTTATGTTAGAGCAAAGAGAGAGGCTACAGAAGAAGAGATTGCAACTTACATGGAAGCATTAGGATTTGTGATGGATTACATAGATGAGTTTCATAACAAAGATTATGAAATCTTTGATGCTGTCCCCAACAATGTTCTTTATGGAATAGATGATAAACTATACTTTATAGATACTCAAATCAGACTCAGAATAAATGAAGAATAAACCCCATCACAAGTTATTCACAACCATTTTGCATATCAACAATTTAATTATTAACCAACAGTATTAGAATTATAAGATAATAACTAAAGTTAGAACATTGATATATAAGCTCTTCCAGTGGAGTTACAATAAAAAAAGTAAAGGTATTTAGAGTCTGCTAATAATTATACCATGGTATGACAGATACTATGGGCCGTATGCACTCTGATGCTCAGTTTGCCGGTTCTTCATCTGTTCCTGCTCACGTAGAAATGATGGGATTCTTAGGAATTGGTAACAATCCGATGGTAGGTTGCACTGTTGCTTGTGCTGTTGATATTGCTCAGGCTTTGAATAAGTAATTCGAGCTTCAAGATAAACAGAATCCCTGTATCCATAATGGATACAGGGATTTTTTTATTAAAAAACATTATCTTTTATCTGATATCAGACAGCAACAATCGCTTCTATAAAAATAATATTATCTTTGCGTACATTTACAATTGAATAATACAGGATGTTAGATTAGAGTAAATGCCACAAAAACTAAGAGTAAGAAGCGATGGAAGACATTCAGTTAAAAAAGAGCTATCTAAAAGTAGATCAACCTTCCTATATAAGTTCACTCATCTGCCTTTTAGTAGGAAGTATTCAGATTGTATTAACCCGTATTTGGGCAATAGATGCCTCAGCACACTTCGCTCTTTTGACTATTGCTATTGTCCTCATTAGCTTCGCCATCTATTCCATAACAACCAGCATTAAGAATTCGCCAAGTGTCTTGTTTAATGATGATATACTTCTAATTGGTTCCAATGCTTATTACTGGACCGATTTTAAGAAAGCATCTTTCACCGGAAAAAAGCCATGCAAATGTATCTTTAGGTATTCAATGGAAGGAATGATGTTGCAATTTGGTAATGAAAAACCAGTTTATTTACTAGATTACGTGTACTCAGACCTTTGGAAATTAAAATTATTTGTTCAGCAAATTGTTATAGAGCAAAAAAAGAAGATGGAATTTCTACAACCAGAATCTCCTCAAGATGATTCTATTTACAGTAGGAAGATCTTTTATAAAGGAGACTGTTTCTTTTCAACTTATAGCATATTATACTGGGGTACTGTAGCTATTTTGATTATACTAGGTCTTGAATTTTGCCACATTTATTATTTATCGGATTGCACACTAGCCGGAACAATCCTCTTGATATGTATTACAGCTATATTAATGTTGCTTTTTTGGGCAATAAGCTGCACTATGCATTTTTTTGAACTATCCGATAACTATATCACGGCTAAAAATCATATTTTATTTTGGAAGAAAGAAACATACTCCCTGCAAAACATTCGTGAAGTAGGATTTGATAAAGGCTTCATCAATAATCGCCGATTCAGCTTAAAACTGATTACTAAAGATTTTAAATATTCTATATATCCCGCCGGAACACTTTCACAAAAGCAGTGGAAAGATTTAGGAGAGAATTTAAAGAAACACGGTGTAAAAGTACGTTATGAGTAATAAAAAGAGCTATCGGTATTTCCGATAGCTCTTTTATATGCAATATAATCTACGATAAACACGCTGTTATTTCTTGTCAGAAGATTCCGGAGCCTTGTCTATGAGTTCCATAAACTGATCCAACTTAGGAGTAATAATAATTTGTGTTCTACGATTACGCTGCTTTCCTAATGCTGTATTATTATCAGCTATCGGATTATACTCTCCACGTCCAGCTGCAGTCAAGCGTTTAGGATCAACACCATAGCTATTTTGAAGCATCTGTACTACAGAAGAAGCACGCAATGAACTCAAGTCCCAATTGTTACGAATATTAGGACGGATAATAGGATCTGTATCGGTATTGCCTTCAACAAGTACATCATAATCCTTATAGTCCATTATTATCTTAGCAATTTTACTTAATGTTTGACCTGCTCTATCATTCACTTCGTATCCTCCGGATTTATAAAGCATGTTATCCGCAAGAGAAATGTATACCACACCTTTCAACACTTGGACATCCACCTCCTTAAGTTCATCACGACTTAACGAACGAGTAAGATTGTTAGATAACACCATGTTCAAAGAATCGGATTTGGATTTTGTTTCAACCAATTGCTTAATAAAGCGATTAGATGCGTTAATCTCATCCACTAACTTGGAAATATTTATATTTCCTTGAGAGTTCTGCAACAAACTCTTGTCTAATGAGCCCTGTAGAGCGGAATAAGCCGAGCGCAATTCCTGATTACTTTTTTTAGCTTCAGCCAAACGGTCGTCAAGGCTCTTGCCACTTGCGCGGCATTCTGCCAACTGAACCTGCGCATCCTGATAAGATTGGTTCAATTTACCATTCTCTATTTGCAACTTCTTATAATCATCTTGCAGCCCAACAAACTGCTTCTTGCTTACACAACTTGTAAACAAAAAACAACCCACTAAGAGAGATACTGAAAAAATATAACGTTTCATACTTACTTATATTTTGGTTAATATAATCTCATTCTTTGCTAATAACGCAGTATTCCCAACGTTAGTTTTACAAACATACATAAATCTTCTGTTACAAGGGAATTTATTATTGATATGTAACAATATATTAGATTCTTTAAAATGTTAAAAATAGGCCTATTAATTTATTTCATGTAAACTTTTAAATCAATCATCTTTAAAATAAGCAAAGGAAGGAGAAGCTTATAAAAAGAATCCGGACAACAATCTAATACTATCGTTGTCCGGTCCATAAAGTTAGAATGAGGTATTTAAAAAATATTTAGAGGCTTTTCACAAAGCCCAAAAATATATTATTTTAAGCGATCCAGTTCTTCCAATGCTTCATTTTTCAAAGCCATAATGGAAGCAGCCGTGTCTTCACTTTCTTCTTTTAAAATATCTTCCGCCCAATGGGTGTTAGCTTCTATTCTCTCACGCTCACGTATTTCTTTGGCCTTGCGAGAATAAACAACCATACGCAATGATTGATCATAAGTAAAGTAATTCCAAACCCAATTAAGGAAAACGACTAGTTTATTGCGGACACCCAGAATAGAGCGTAAATGTACTACAAGCCACACCACCCATGCAAACCAACCATGCATTTTTATTTTACTAAACTCAGCAACAGCACGATTTCGTCCAACGGTGGCCATTGCACCTAAGTTAACGTAGCTGAATGCTTTAGGTTCCTTACCTTTAGATATGCGAACCAAATTCTTTGCCAACAGCTTTCCTTGCTGAATAGCGACTTGTGCCAATTGTGGATGGCCATTAGGATAATCTTCATCGGCAAATTGAATACATTGATCACCAATCGCAAAAATATTATCGTAACCTTCTACACGATTGTAAGCATCCACTTTTATACGATTACCTCTACCCATTACTTCTTTAGGAATATTTCCGATAGTCACACCCTTCACACCACTTACCCAGATGAAAGTACGAGTGGCTATTTCACTACCATCACCCAGCATAACTTTGTGATCTCGATAGTCAACTACCATCTTATTGAGTAAAATATTCACACCCATTTCACGAAGGAATTGCTCGGCATGCCGAGAAGACTCTTCAGACATAGCGGAAAGTAAACGCGGTCCTGCCTCAACCAAATAAATGTGCATTAAGCTGGTTGGCAAGTCCGGATAGTCATTTGGAAGCACAAAGCGCTTCATCTCGGATAGCACGCCGGCAATTTCCACACCCGTTGCGCCGCCACCCACAATAACCACATTGAGTAATTCCTGCTGTTCCAGTTTTGTGGCACAAGTAAGTGCCCGTTCAAGATTGGCAAGAATAGCATTCCGCAACCCCATTGCTTCGGAAACGGTTTTCATAGGCATCGCTTCAGCTTCAATATGCTTGTTACCGAAGAAATTACTAGTTGTTCCCGCTGCAAATACTAAATAATCATATTCAGCCTTACCTATGGACGTTTGAATAATTTTACGTTCCGGAAAGACTGCCCGTACTTCCGCCATACGAAAGAAGAAATTTTTTCTTCTTTGAAAATTTTTGCGGAAAGGAAAAGAAATTGAACTCGGCTCTATACCTGCCGATGCCACTTGGTAAATAAGAGGTGGGAATTGATGATAATTATTCTTATCGAATAATACGACTTGAAAACCAGACTTCTTTAACTTGTTAGCTAGAGTTAAGCCACCAAAACCACCACCTACAATAACTACACGTTTTTTTTCGTTTTTTGCAATGTTAAGACTCATATCTACATGCTTTTTATAATACCTATTGTAATCTGTTTTGTTCTGCAAAATTAGGAAAAAGCGAACATACAAACATCATAAAACACAGTTCAAAATCATTTTTATTCAAATTCGATATAAAGAACTTTGATTTTGCCACATGGAGGTTGCATTATCCAGAATTTGTTAATTCCGTATTGCGCAAAAATGGGATATATGTGTAATACTAACATAACACAAGATAGTTTGAATGCTTAATAGTTAAAAAAACCACCACCTTTAAGTGCTAATATTATACCATAAGAACAAATTCGGCAACGCTCATTCAGTTTATTTTTCTGCATATATATTCCGTGTACATTCATTCTACAGAAACATAGATTTTTGTTATTAAACAATATTTTTGGCGTTTTGATTGTTAATAGTAGAAAACAAAATAAAAATGAAAAGGAATACTTATTTGGGAATACTCGGTATTTTATGTGCTTTATGTACATTTACCCTCTCAACAAGCATGGGACAAAAAGGAAAATCAATAAAGAAAAATAAAATGAATAAAGAAATTTACCTAGCCGGAGGCTGTTTCTGGGGAACAGAACACTTCTTGAAATTTATAAATGGAGTAGAAAGTACACAAGTGGGGTACGCTAACGGAAATATCGCAAACCCAACCTACCAACAAGTATGCACTGGGACAACAAACTTTGCCGAAACGGTTAAAGTACAATATGATCCTCAGAAGGTAGCATTAAAGCAAATTCTAGAGCTTTATTTCAAAACTATAGATCCCACAATACTCAACCAACAAGGGCATGATGTCGGCACACAATATCGTACAGGTATATATTATACGGATAAATCAGACCTTGCAACAATCCATTCCATCATCGAAGACATTGCAAAGAAATATACCAAGCCTCTCGTTGTAGAGGTGAAAGAACTTGAGAACTTCTACAAAGCCGAAGAGTATCATCAAGATTATTTAGACAAAAACCCCGGAGGATATTGTCATCTTGATCCCTCCCTGTTTGAATTGGCAAAGAAAGCAAATTCTTCAGCCAATACTGATAAGAAATAACTTAGCTTAGGATATAAGACAAATCAGTATAAAATGCAGCAATAATACTAATCGCTTTTTTCACTATAATATGATCGAGGGAGCGTATAAGATTTTCGATTTTCACATGATCGATATGAAATGCTTGGCTCCCTCTATTATTATGCAGATAAATTTCTATTATCGCTAAAAATTATGCTTCTATGCCAGTCACCGTCTTCAGTAAATAACCGATCAAAAAACTCAGGGCGGCAACAGAGAAACTTAAAACAGCCATTTCCAAAAAACGCCGTTTGAAGTTTTCATTGCGTGCGACTGAATAATAGAAATTGAAGAACGCAATAATAAGCAAAGCCATTATCAGCATGATACCAAGTGCCAACATTGTACTAGAGAGTAAAATGAAAGGCATAACCAAAGCCACTACTGTTATAATATAGGCTATACCCGTGTAAATAGCTGCTTTGACCGGATGTTTAGAAGGGTCTTTATCCGATTTAGTCGACAAATATTCAGATGAAGCCATAGACAAGGCAGCGGCAATACCGGTTATACTACCGGTCAATGCTATCAATTTCGTATCATTCAGAGCTAGGGTAAAGCCTGCCAATGCGCCCGTAAATTCAACCAACGCATCATTTAATCCCAGTACTACGGAGCTCATATATTCCAGCCGCTCTTCATTTATCAATCCAATCAATTGCTGCTCGTGCAATTCCTCGTCACGGGCCATTTCAGACAAATGCTCCAAGTCTTCATGTTGGGTATAAGTAGCGCTTGCATCCTTTTCTGTGATTTCCATCTGACGGACGGCAAAAGTCAAACCGAAAATGCGAGCCAGCCAAACATAGAGAGATATCCTGAATTTATTCGGAGATACATCTCGCTTTGTATGGCTTCGTAACGCTATATAGTGTTTCTTCTCATCAGCTGCAATCCGATGCAAAATTTCTTTGTTAGCAGGATCTTTCTCTATCTCAGCAAGCTTCCGGTATATTATTTCGGAAGTAGCTTCATCTTTCTGAAAGATTAACAACTGCTTTAGTAAACTCGGGCTATAATTCTGTTCTTGCATTTTATCCATTCATATAATGATTAAGCATCAGCTGCATTTTTAAATGCAGCTAACTTCATTTCTTTTTTCTTTAATAAGCTTTTTAGAATAGCAGAGCTTTACATCAATGCAAATACCGACATATTCTAAATAATCAATTCAAAAGTAATCATTCAGAATGAAATTATGCTAATAAAATTATTAATAATTGCGCCGTTAACACCCTCAAAAACATTGTCAGTGGATATACAGTAGCATAACCTACCGCAGGAGCATCTGTGGAAGTGAGATCATTCGAATAAGCCAAAGCAGGGGGATCGGTCATTGAACCGGACAAGACACCTGCCAAAGTATAATAATTAAGCTTGAAAAGATAGCGTCCTACAATACCGGCTATAAGCAATGGAACCATGGTAATGACAACACCGTAGCCAATCCAAACATACCCACCCTTATAAATAATCGTATCAATAAAACCTTCACCGGCTCCTAGCCCCACGCATGCAAGAAAAATAGCAATACCTATTTCACGCAGCATTAAATTAGCACTCATTGTAGTATAGGTGATGAGCTTATATTTCGGACCAAATCTACTTATAAGAATGGATACAATCAGAGGACCACCTGCTAACCCTAGTTTTACAGGTTGGGGAATGCCGGGAAAAGCAAAAGGTAAGCTTCCAAGGATGCAACCCAATGCAATACCAAGAAAAATAGGAATAAGATTAGGATGATCCAAACGCTTCATTGAATTTCCCAAAACCTTCTCAGCATGCCCCACGGCAAGCTCGCTGCCAACTACGGTAACACGGTCTCCCATTTGAAGCTGCAATTGAGGGGAAGCAACCAAATCCACTCCTGAACGATTGACGCGGGTTACACTAGCTCCAAAATTATTGCGAATTTTCAATTGCGATAAAGTCTTTCCATTAAGTTCCGGTTTAGTAATCAATATGCGACGGGAAATAAGTTCTTTATTGAGTTGCTCCCATTCCACATTAACCTGTTTTCCAAAGAACACGGCAATAGCCTCTATATCTTTCGGGTTCGAAATGAGCAAGATCTGATCATCCAAATGTAACACCGTATCCGAGTTGACCAGCTCAGCCGTTTGATCGCCGCTATGATGACGTATACGCGAAATGACAAACTGCCGGTTTACCAAGGGACGTATGTCTTTTACCCGCTTACCGTCAATCGCTTCATTACGAATCTCCAGTGATATAGGGCGAACCGTTAGTTCTTGCAGATGCCCTAATCCGCTCTCCGCTTCATCTTCCTCTTTCTTAGTATTAACACGGAAAACGAACTTTAAAAGTAACAAAGACAATATAATACCCACCACCCCAAGAGGATAAGCAACTGCATATCCCAAAGCTATTTCCGGAGCATCCACTCCATTCAAATCACTATTAGCCTGTTGAGCGGCGCCAAGTCCGGGAGTATTAGTCACCGCTCCCGATAAAATACCAACCATTGTCGTTATCGGAATACCCGTGATAAAGTGAAGTATTACCGTAATGGAAACACCAGTGAAGACCACCATCATTGCAATGACATTTAGCGTAAGTCCCCCTTTCTTAAAAGCAGAGAAAAAGCCGGGGCCAACTTGCAAGCCTATAGAGTATACAAATAGTATCAACCCGAATTCTTTCATAAAATGAAGCAGGTGTTCATCCAGATTCAAATCAAAATGTCCAAATACAATGCCAACAAAAAGTATCCATGTTACGCCCAACGATATTCCCGCTATTTTTATTTTAGCCAGGATAATACCAAAAGCTATCACAAGAGAAAGGATAAGTACGGAATGGGCAACTCCCCCACCCCAAAGATCGGGGTAGCCTTGAAACATATTACTAATAAAATCCATCATAATATTTTAGTATCATTTATTCGTTCTTCAGACAAAGTTTTTTTAATCTCCAGCAAACAGTCATGACATAAACAGTCCGAATAATTAGCTTTCACATAATTAAGCGAATTTTTATCAAGTCGCACAGTCGCACAATGACATAATGCAATTTGATCATGTAAGCATTCAAATGTCGCACCACAACGTGGACATACCTTTCTTTTAGGCATACCTTCTCTTTTTTAGATTAAACAAAGATTTTACAGCTATTTCCCTATCCCACGAGCAGAAATAGTTCTTTTTGTGAATGGCAGGTCTTCTGACTGACTCCCTCTCCAAATCCTTCCCGGCATAAATTCAACCAGTGGAAAAAGTCGTTAATGAAGAGTTTAAATGATGGAGCTTCACAGCAGCGGGACTGTACGGGATTTACACCCGATTCCCTTTTAATTTAAATGATGGAATAATCATTCAAAACCAATTCGTGGCAAAGATAAGAATAAAATACAAGAAAGCATAAAAACAAAAAAAGAAGGTGTGGCAAAAAATGTCCGAAGAATTATCTCAACCATGGATAAAATATGTGAGATAAACCTAGCGTCCAATTTTCCTGCCGCACCTCTATTTTTTAAAGTATGATGCCGAAATGTATATTAAGCGAGGGTAATATCTTGGTCTAAATAGACGTCTTGAATAGCTTGAATCAGTTCAACACCTTCATTCATCGGTTTCTGGAAAGCTTTACGACCACAAATCAATCCCATACCACCGGCACGCTTATTTACCACAGCAGTATATACAGCATCTTTCAAATCGCTTTCACCATGAGACTCTCCTCCCGAATTAATCAAACCAACTCTACCCATATAGCCATTTGCAACTTGATAGCGACAAAGGTCAATAGGATGATTAGAAGCTAGCTTATCATACATTGCCGGACTGCTTTTGGCAAATTTAATTGCAGTAAACCCACCGTTATTAGTTGGCAATTTTTGCTTCACTATATCTGCTTTTATCGTTACTCCCAAATGATTTGCCTGACCGGTCAAATCGGCGGCACTATGATAATCGACGCCATCTTTTTTGAAACCATCATTACGCAGGTAACACCAAAGAATTGTTGCCATACCTAACTCATGAGCATATTCAAAAGCTTCGGCAACTTCAACAATCTGCCTACGGCTATCTTCCGAACCAAAGTAAATCGTAGCACCTACCGCCGCAGCACCCAGATTCCATGCTTCTTTAATCGTTCCGAACATTATTTGATTATAAGAATTCGGATAAGTCAATAACTCATTATGATTGATCTTCACTACAAATGGAATCTTATGAGCATATTTTCTAGCCACGGAAGCCAGAACACCATAAGTAGTGGCCACTGCATTACATTCAGCTTCGATTCCCAACTTAATAATATTCTCAGGATCAAAATATAGAGGATTCGGTGCAAAAGAAGCACCAGCTGTATGCTCAATACCCTGATCTACCGGTAATATGGAGACATACCCGGTATTGGCAAGCCGACCATGACCAAAGATTCGTTGAAGATTATTCAATGTCGGAATATTCCTGTCGGAATCAATCCACAACCGATCAATTACATCAGCTCCGGGAGCATGAATTAACGACTTATCAATCGTTTTACTCACATGTTTCAAAAGATAATCACTCTGATCACCTAGCAATTGTACTATTTTAGAATGTCCCATAACTATTTAATTTTTAGTCTTATTAATCAACGTATACTGGATGAAATAAGTTCTTATGATAGTACTTTTTAAAACAGTATTAACACTGTTCAATCTTATTCACTTTATCAAATTATCTTCTATAATTAAGTATGGATATGCGCTGATATTCAGGTGATAAGTTTTATCATTCGAACTCAAAAAAAGGGACTTTAAAGTAAACAATATATACATAAAGTTATTTAAAACCTTTCTAGGGAATTGAATTTATCTTTTAATATTCTTTTTTCTACTTAACCGTAGGAATATAAATTTTATTTCTAACTTTGTCAGCATATAGGTTTCACGATCATCACCAGTATGATACGGAATTAAAAGGGAATCTTGTGAAAATCAAGAACTATCCCCGTAGCTGTAAGTTTCCTCATGCACAATGTGCAAAGCGCATGTTACTACACTCATAAACCACTGATTATAAACAAATCGGGAAGGCATAGTAACAGAAACGAGTCAGAAGACCTGCCTGTAGCATTACACTCATTCATGGCTTTCGGGTGAAAAGCAATAGGATGTATCCGTTTGATCCATTTTATTACTCTGTTGCACGAGTTGTCATTTATTGGTTTGTTCAATGTTAATAATTTTAATTATCGAATCTTAAGTTTATTAGTATGATCAATTCAGAGGTATTCATTGTAAAAAGAGACGGGAAAAAAGAACTCTTTTCTTTAGACAAAATTAAAAATGCCATTAGTAAAGCATTTTTATCTGTCGGAAGTTTTGCAACTCAAGATGTTATCACTCACATCCTCAGTCGGGTGAGTATAAGCGATGGAAGTAGTGTGGAAGACATTCAAAATCAAGTGGAAATAGCTTTAATGGCAGAGCACTATTATGCCGTAGCCAAGTCATTCATGCTTTATCGCCAGAAACATTTAGAAGATCGTGAAGTACGCGATAAGTTGCGTTTTCTAATTGACTATTGCGATGCTTCAAATCCGGCAAGTGGCAGTAAATACGATGCCAATGCCAATGTGGAAAACAAAAATATCGCCACACTAATCGGCGAACTTCCCAAAGCAAACTTTATCCGCTTAAACCGACGTCTTTTAACCGACCGTTTAAAGGATATGTACGGCAAAGAGCTTTCAGACAGATATATTGAGCTGTTAAATCACCACTACATTTATAAGAATGACGAAACCAATCTGGCCAATTACTGTGCCAGCATCACCATGTATCCATGGCTCATCAATGGTACCACTGCAATAGGCGGAAACTCCATAGCTCCCACGAATTTAAAATCATTTTGCGGAGGCTTTATCAATATGGTATTTATTGTGTCGAGCATGCTAAGCGGAGCATGTGCCACACCCGAATTCTTGATGTACATGAATTATTTCATTGGGAAAGAATACGGAAAAGACTATTATAAGGACCCCGAAAAAATGGGCGATTTATCGTTGAAACACAGGAGCATAGACAAAGTAATCACCGACTGTTTCGAACAAATAGTCTACTCTATCAATCAGCCTACAGGAGCAAGAAACTTCCAAGCCGTTTTCTGGAACATAGCCTATTATGATAAGTATTATTTCAACAGTCTATTTGAACATTTCGTTTTCCCCGATGGCAGTCAGCCGGATTGGGAATCTTTAAGCTGGTTGCAACAACGCTTTATGAAGTGGTTCAACAAAGAACGCACCAAAGCCATATTAACCTTCCCGGTAGAAACCATGGCATTACTTAGCAAAGATGGTGACGTAATGGATAAGGAATATGGCGACTTTACAGCTGAGATGTATGCCGAAGGTCATTCCTTCTTCACATATATGAGCGATAATGCCGATTCATTAAGCAGTTGTTGCAGGCTGCGCAACGAGATACAAGATAATGGATTTAGCTATACGCTCGGCGCCGGAGGAGTATCAACCGGCTCAAAAAGTGTACTGACCATTAATCTGAACCGTTGCATTCAACATGCCGTTAAATCAGGAATTCTATATCCATTCTTTCTCGAAGAAGTCATCGACCTGGCTCATAAAGTACAGCTAGCATACAATGAGAATTTAAAATTATTACAATCTAAAGGCATGCTGCCATTGTTCGACGCCGGTTATATTAGTATGGGGAGGCAATACCTCACTATCGGGGTAAACGGACTGGTAGAAGCCGCTCAATTTCTAGGCATAGAGATCAATGACAATCCGAAGTACGAAACATTTGTTCAGGAAGTTTTGGGCATCATTGAAAAATACAATAAAAAATATCGGACTAAAGAAGTTTTATTCAACTGTGAAATGATTCCGGCTGAAAATGTAGGTGTAAAACATGCCAAATGGGATAAAGAAGCAGGTTACCAAACTTTCCGCGAATGTTACAACAGTTATTTCTACATTGTAGAAGATAAGTCACTGAATGTTATAGACAGATTCAAGTTACATGGACATCGGTATATCGATCACCTCACCGGTGGATCGGCATTACACATGAATTTGGAAGAGCATTTAAGCAAAGAGCAATACCGGCAATTGCTTCGTGTTGCAGCCAAAGAAGGGTGCAATTATTTTACGTTTAATATTCCGAATACGGTTTGTAACGACTGTAATCATATAGACAAGCGCTACCTCAATGAGTGTCCGGTATGCCATAGTAAAAATGTAGATTATCTAACCAGAGTAATCGGTTACATGAAGCGTGTCAGCAATTTCTCTCAAGCCCGTCAAAAAGAAGCCGAGCAACGTTTTTACGCTAATGGTAAATCTCTCGCTTACACTCAGAAAGAATTGGAGAGTGTGAAAAGCGCTTCAAACTAACGAGCATTAGATTGCCACAAAGATTACCTGTATTCCCTCTCTTCACAGGAAAGGGAGTACAGGTGAATTACAAAATCACAGAACAAAGACTATGCTGAAATATACCGACTACGATATCGTTTTCCAAGAAATCCCGGATGAAGTAACACTGGCGATTAATATTTCCAACTGCCCCAATAAGTGCGAGGGATGTCACAGCCCCCACCTAATGGAAGATATAGGAGAACCGCTAACGATTGAGAGTCTTTCCATGCTGCTCCAAAAATACAAAAGCGGAATCACATGTGTTTGTTTTATGGGAGGCGACGCCTCACCTTTCGAAGTTGAACAGCTTGCATTATATTTGCAGTGTCAACCCACCCCGGTCAAAACAGGTTGGTATTCGGGAAAACAAAATTTACCATCAGGTTTCGACATTAGTTCTTTTAACTATATCAAGCTAGGTCCTTATATTGCAACACGAGGAGGTTTGAAATCAGAGCTTACCAACCAGCGGTTATACAAAATTATTAACCGTGAAATGATTGATATTACAAGCCGGTTTTGGAAACAAACAGTATAAAAACATAATTATTAACCTCTTCATTTCAGTGTAAAAGACCGCTTATTCCAATATTTTTATATAAGTTTGCCAACCCGGGATCAAGAAGTTTTTTGTATCAAGGAAGTAGATCTGCAAGAAAGATAAACGATACAGTACATCGGAGGGAATTGGATAAACTAAAACAAGAACGAATGGGGTCAAATGAAAATCTGTTGATCAGAGCATCATGGATAAGTACCATAGGGAACAGTCTTTTATCAGCAGCAAAAATTACCATTGGATTCACTGCCGGAAGTTTTGCTGTTCTTAGTGATGGGATAGATTCAGCCACAGATGTAGTGATCTCCATCGTCATGATCTTCACTGCAAAAATAATAAATCGTCCTCCAAGCAAGAAATACGCATTCGGTTATGAGAAGGCTGAAGGCATTGCAGCAAAAGTCCTATCAATCATTATATTCTATGCCGGATTACAAATGCTCATTTCTTCATTTCGAGGTCTTTTCGCGACTGAAACGAAGGAACTCCCTACTAACATCGCTATTTATGTGACGGTATTCTCTATTATTGGTAAATTATTACTGGCAACTTATCAATACCGTCAGGGGAAAAAAATAAATAGTTCTCTACTCAAAGCCAATGCCATAAACATGCGTAATGATGTGATCATTTCAGCAGGTGTATTAGTCGGACTTACCTTCACATTCGTTTTCAAAGTGCCGGTACTTGATACGATCACCGGTCTGATCATCAGCCTGTTCATTTTGCGCTCGTCCATTAAAATATTTCTTGACTCAAGCGTCGGCTTGATGGATGGGGTTAAAGACATGGAAATATACCATACCATTTTTAATGCTGTTCAAAAAGTCCCTGGAGCAGGTCATCCACACCGGGTAAGATCCCGTATGATCGGTAACTTATATATGATCGCATTGGACATTGAAGTCGATCCTGATATCACCGTCATTCAAGGGCACGAAATAGCCGAAGCTGTAGAGAAAAGCATCAAAGATTCCGTAAAAGACGTCTATGACATCATTGTGCACGTAGAACCCGCCGGTAAATCGCAAGTCGGTGAGAAATTCGGTGTTGATGAGCACATGCTGGAATAAGACATTTCCCAATTTAAAATACTTATATAATATCACTATAAAATAGAAGAAAAATGGAAATAAAGTATTGTCAAAGTTGCGGTATGCCGCTACAAAACGAACAAGATTTCGGTACAAACCACGATGGTAGTAAAAATGAGGAATATTGCAACTATTGTTATCAAAAAGGGGAATATACCTCAAATTACACCATGGAGGAAATGATCCAGCATTGTGCTCAATTTGTCGATGAATTCAATAAAGACTCAGGCTCTTCTTATTCAAAAGAGGAAGCAATCATTGAAATGAGAAAATATTTTCCCACACTCAAACGTTGGAGCGGGAAGTAACAAAAGATCTTATCCTACGTAACTGTGCATGCCGCCTAAAAGAAAATTTACTCCAAAGTAAGTAATCAAGACTAAAAAGAAAGCTGCAATGGAGAACAGATGGAAAAACATCGGGCGGCGGAACCAAGGTAATGAATCGGGATGTAGTGCCAAAGCGTATACCAACATTGTGATGAGCGCCCAGACTTCCTTCGGATCCCATCCCCAATAACGTCCCCATGAGACATTAGCCCAAATTGCACCGATGAAAATGCCAATCGTTAGCAAAAATACTGCCGGATAGAGCAAGATCTGGCTAATAACCAGAAGGCGTTCTATCTCAAGGCGGCAGTCACGGCTGGAATAATGCAAGATAACCGCCGTCACTCCGTTGAGCATTATAAATGCCAACAGTGAATAAGCCAGCATAATTACCACTACATGAACCGAAAGCAAAGGTGATTGCAAGACAGGCATCAACTGGGTGATTTGCGGGTTAGATTCTCCAAACATCGAAACCATTAATGCCAGCCCGCAGACTAGAAAGCCGAAAGGCAACATCATCTGAAACTTCCGTTGCAATATAAAAGTAAACAGCAACGTGCACCAAGCCATAAACTGCATTGTTTCAAAGCCATTGGACAAAGGAAGGTGATTACCAACGTAACCGCGTAAACCAATCAAAATCAACAAATAGGCAAACAATACTATCATCAGCGCCTTACAAAGAATGCCGAACCATAACCAATACTTATCATTTCCAGGATGCTCAGATGGTTTAGGAGTCACATTATCATTGTCTAAAGTTTGGCAGTCATCCCGTTTTCCATAAAAATTTCGCCGGCAATACAACACGAAACTCACCAAACCCAGTAGCACACATCCCATGGCAACCGGCTTAGTATAATCCATCACGTTATAAAATTTTTCGGCAGTAAATCTACTTTCCGACGGTAACACACCGGCAGCCTCCTTCTGTTGGAACTTCTTTATTTTATCAAGTAAAACGGATACTTGCGCATAATCCTTTTTAGCAACCATCTCAGCCACATACCCCATACTGTTATGGATAAACATTGCTAAATCGGCCGGAAGATCACGAGGTAACTCATCTGCAAGAGAGTACCATTCAACAGGCTGTGATGGAGAGGAATACGGATATATCTTCAATAAGCTACCCGTAGACACCATACTGATAAGATTAAACTTCTCATTTGCCTCTTCAAGTGCCCTCATATCGCCAACTGAACCTGATTGAAGACCTATTTCAATCTTATAGCCATTCACATCGGCAAAATCAGTCAACCGTGCATAAGAACCTTTTATTCCCAATAAATGCTGTACTTCCTTATTCTTTATTCTAATCACCGGCTCTTCTTTCCACTCATCATAATAAAAGAGCCATCCTGACAGAACCTGTTCCGAAGAAAGTCCCTTGTAAGTAGAATGTCCACACAATTTTATGGTGAAATCTTTGGCGAGAGTCTGTATGGGGCAAATTCTATCATTATAATAAATATAAAGATCGCAAAACTTCGTGGCTACATCTTTAGGCAAAGCCCGAGGTACTTCCCCGGCCTTTATCGTAGGAAAAGCCATGAGCAACAGAAAGCAGATCACTCCACTACGCTGTAATAAAGGATGGCGTAGTAACTGACGGAAACGGCTGTCTTTCTGTAACATGAAGAGGATTATCGAAACCAACAACAAAGCATATCCGGAATAAGTGATAGCAATGCCGTACGGATCGTGTGCGATAAAGAGAGTAGCTCCTTTACCGTCCATATCATATTGAGATTGATAAAACCGATAATGGCGGTATGTGTAGATATGATTCATTGCTACCACACCTTCTTCTTCTACTTCTCCATCGCGAATAAGAATTGTACTCACGAAATCCATCGGGGCAAATGTTCCCGGATAATACTCTAACTTAAAGTTCTTCAGGGAAACTTCAAATGGAAGCACTTCCGTTTTCATATCGCTAGTCACATAAGTCGTTTCGTGACCTTCATCCTGACGCAGATGAATCCGTCCTTGCCGACCGGCAATATGAGTGACTAAAGCTCCAAGCAAAATAAGTACAAAAGATAAGTGCACTAGAAATGCGACTAAATGTTTATGCCGTTTCTGAGCAATCAAATAGCATAATCCCGCCAAAGCACAAATACCCCATAGCGCAATAAAATAAGGAGAACCATATATGAATTTGGAGACAAAAGAAGTATCGTACAGTTTTTCGAGTACCGTAGCCACGCCCATTATCAAAACAAGAAAAGCAACAGCTCCAAAAGAAAGATATTTCAACAAAGCAGGTTTCACACTGATTCCCATAATTATTTCTAAGATATACTATTTATCAATATTTGCAAAAGGCAGCATTGCCATTCCCAATACCCGACCGGAATATTCGGAATGACAACGATGCAATTACAATGTTACAGCCACAAAAATACAATTCTATTAGATAGAATCAATGAATTTAACAATAGCATTACGATCCGCTTTAGATAAAGTACGGAATTTACTTACGACATTGTAGGCGGCACTCTGTTCAGACGTGGCATGCCACATTATAGCCTCAACCACAGTACGTGCGCGACAGTCGTGCAAGCGATCGGAAGTAGCCGAACCGGTACATTTCTGATGCAGCCCACGGCCCCATAACGGAGTTGTGCGACACCATCCCCCGCGGATATCATTCACCATGTGAAGTTGGTGCTGCACCATATCGGTATAAGGCCATATCTTTTGGTTGGGATATCGTGGTAAACGGCTGTCACCATTAGAAAAGAACAAATTCGGATCAGTAAAATTATCACTACCGGTTGTCCAGGTAGCGCGATGACAGCGCGTACAACCAATCTGTTCAAACAGCTCCTTACCTTTCAGCACTTCCTCATCATCCACATTACGGGCGGCAGGAACTGCCAAGCCTCTATGCCATACCATAAAATCAACAAAATCATCATCACTCATTTCCGTCGGCAAAGTTTTAGAAGTCAGATAGCTTTTGATATTATCCGCCATGCTGCCTGTCCACCACTCGGGATGTTCTTTTTTAGGATCAACCTTAGCTATATAGTCGGGAAATCCGGCCTGAACCTCAGGGTCTTTCGACGAATATTCTGCATAAGTGCCGGCTGCATCCAAATAGTGATACTTCCTGTTGTTACGGGTTACATTTGTGATATTCCACATCGCATTGGAACCGGGACCATCAAGCAACGGACCGCGACTCAACGCATAAGTATAGCGTAAAGGGTGCTTTTCTCCATTACCTTGAAGAGAATTGGCATATTGTTTCACCCATTCTCCATTTTTAAAAATAGCAGGATTAATTGAAGCGCCAGCCTTCTCTTCCTTAGCGTATTGAGCCTTTATATCCTCGTCAGTAATGGCATCCAATAATCCTGCTCCATATATGCCAATAGTCGATTCAAGACGCACCTCATAATCTTTAGGTATTTGATAGCCTTGATTATACACATAGACAGCTTCTTTAGGAAGCGTGACTTCAGGATATTGCAATGAATAACTCTCTCCATCAGGGAACTTATTTCCCCATTGATCCGTGTAATCTTTCCATGCCACCGTAATCTTACTCTCATCAAGTGGTGCTTTAAAGGGGGCAACAGCATGAGATTGCGGCATACCTGCCAGCCAAGAGACATAATTGTTATCATCAGGCGTATAAACCACAAGCAGACATCCGTTGCCTATTTCATTCGTATTGAATGTTCCGGCAGGAATACGTTTGCCATGCCCATACCCGGGATGACAATGAATACACGAGCTACGGACATAAGCGGGACCTAATCCTTTACGCACACCTTCCATATTGGATACGAATGGCTTTTCAAACAATTGTTCACCATTCTTAAACGCCTGATACAATCCGGCATTTTCCACAGCGGGAGTAGGTTGCTCATAAGCGTTATAAGTCGTTAAATATGCCGTACCAAGTTCACCACCGGTATAATACCATTCAGGAAGTTCCTCTGTTTTCCCATCATCCTTCTTCGTATCCTCATCACTACAAGACATTATACCCAGAGAAAGGAATCCCAACAAATAATAAAAGCTCTTCATATATTAAACAATATTAGTTAAATTAAAAACGCCAATAAGCGGGCATACTTTAAGGGTACACCCGCCTTTAAGGCTGATTATTAAAATCAATATTTAGATAAAGCTTGAGCCACTTCTTCTAAAGTCTTCACCAAATCCGTACCAACCACCGTTACGGCTTTTTTTGCATCAGCATTTGTGGAAGCATTTTTAGCAAAAGGTTCCGGGATTTTTCCTATGATATCTATTGCCGCCTGAATACTGGCTTTCACCTTTGTATCCAGTGTAGGATCGACCGATTTGATATAATCACTTATCGAAGCATCACCAGAGTTAATGCCTTCGTAAGAGTTTTTAATACTGATTATATTATCGGTAAAGTCTACAATAGAATTCAAACTATAAGGAGATTCTATGTAGTTTTTATCATCTTCCGAAGAACCGTTGACAGGTCTGCCTATTTTTTGATTGCCCACTTCGTCTGCAATATCAATGCAGCCTTGAATTATATCTTGGGCAACGCCTAAATAATTTTTATATGTCTGATCATTCACACCTGGGTTTATCATCCTAGACCCATAATTCGCTAATCCTGATTTGAATGTCAAACCGGCGTTATTCAAGATAGTCTGTTTAGCAACCGTTATTTTATCAGATCCAGCCCAATAAGCTTCCAACAAAACACATTGATTCATTAAGTCTTCAGCTATAGCAACAAGATAAATTAACTCATTAGATGTATACTGAATACTGTGAGGCTCTGACTTAGTTTCAGTAGCATCTAATTGAAATAACAAAGCTTCCGTAGCATGAAAACCCAATACTCCCTCTTCAGCAGGTAAACCGGCAGCTCCTTTCTCTTGAATAGCTTTCATCAAGTCTGCATTATTTAATATAGCAGTCACTGTCACTTTCGCTACAGGCCAAGTATCAATATGTCCATCTATACCCGCGCCACTATCCCCTGCCGGTCCAAAAAGAAAAGCTTCACTCAACTCCCAATATTGACGGGCATTATTCCATGACTTTCCAGCATCTACAATCATAGTCGACGTTAAAGTATTCTGGTTAAAAGCATTTTTTATTGCCACGCACTTTTCATATAATTCAATTGATGCATCAGCCATTTTTGTATAAGTACCAATAACCGTGTTATTCACATAAGGCGAAACAGCAGCTTTCAATCCAGCCTCTCTTACGGCATCAGAGCCATCATCGTCATTGTCGTCGCTACAAGCCATCGCACTTGCAGCCAATAGAACACCCATTGCCAGATACAATGGAAATCTGAAGAACTTTCTCATTTCTTTATTTTTTATAGTTAGATAAAAATTAATCTGTTTTATTTTGTGAAGAACCCAGCATAAGCAACTCCTAATGATATAGAAGGCTCATTATTATATGCTCTTTTCAATAAACCGATAGAGTACTCACCCTTAATCACAATTTCTTTCATGGGACAATAATTTATACCTGCAGCAATACGCTGACGACCACACCAATCTGCTTTTAATATTTCCTTATCAGTCTTATACATTGAATCATAGTAATCATATCTGCCGTACAAATAAAGCTTCTTACCGTCTTCATTGAGTTTATTGAATTGGGAAAAGATGTTGTACCCAGCTTCCACACCTATAGCAATGGCATCCGAGGCAATCGCTTGTTTGAGAGAAGGGGAATCATTGCGCATGCTCATGTTATATTGGGTGATTTTCTTGGAATCTGTCAAATGTCCGTAATCGGCATTCCCCCTCACAATCCAATTGTGGGCATCGTAATGGAAATCAAATGCACCAATCATTACGGTACCTTTCACATCTTTATAATTGGTAGATTCATTCACACTAAGCGTATTACTAAATGAATTACCAATATATCCACTCAAAGCCATACGAAGACCGCGAACGGAATAGTTATCTACACGAAATGCACCTGCATAAGAGTTCGCTATTTTAAATTCATAAGGACTTCCTGCCCCACCTTTAATCCAATTCTGACGGCCAAATCGATCGGAGTCCAAACCGGGAAGTAACATCGCTTCATAACGCCAATCACCGGCACGTCCCCAAAGACTTATGCCCGTTTCATGCCACGTACACGGCATAATGGTATTTTCCCCTTCGGGGCGATATACGCCAAAGAATTCCGTTGGCATGTGGTGTTGGTTGGTCATACCAACAGGCACAATAATATGTCCCATCTTTAAATTGAGCTGTGGACAAAATGATTTTTGAATCCAGAATTGCTCCAAAGCAACTTCTCCTCCACGTTCTATTTCAGATTCATATTCTCCACCTTCTTCTTCTTCCATCTCCACGGCACTTTCCGTTCCACCATGCTCAAACTCTATCTCACTGGAAAAAGTCCAGCCTTTACCAAAGTCATAACCAAGAAAGATAACAACATGAGGCAAATCAAAACGTCCATTACTTTTGGCATTCTTGTAATTCTCCGCACTGGTATAGCGCAAATAGTTATCACTATAAAAATTGCGCGTCATAACCGCCTCACCATAGCCACCTATAGTCAAGCGAGGCTTTGTAAACTCTGCTACTTTTTGCTCGGTTTTGTTCGTGTTGTCAGGCTTTACATCGGGATTGTTTTCGGCTGAAGCACTTCCTCCGAAAAGAGCCAGACACAAAGAAAGTCCTAGAATCTTCTCTTTCATTTATTTTGTATTTTTTATAAAATTAAATCGAAGCAAAGTTATGAGAGGTTAAAAGCCGATGCAATACCTAAAAGCAGGTATAATCACATAATTTTTACACTAAGTAGGTATATAATCTTTATCATACATACCGAATATAAACCGGATATATATAAATGAGGGAATACCTATAACAGAGTAGCATCACCGTTTAAAATCGTCATTTATAGGTATTTCAAGATTAGTATCCATCACCTTACTTTGCATCAAACTTAATTGTATAACACTAAAATGATTTTTGTCGAATGAAAAAGATTGGTATTTTTTACGGTTCGTCTACAGGAACCACACAAAGCATCGCAGAAGCTATTGCTTCAAAGCTAGGCGTTCCAACGTCGGATATTATTGATGTAGCAAAGATGACCGCCGATAAAGTGAATGGATACGAAGTCTTGCTTTTGGGTACTTCCACCTGGGGTGACGGTGAAGTTCAAGACGATTGGTACGACGGCATTAAAATATTGAAATCGGTCGATCTGAAAGATAAAACAATTGCCTTCTTCGGTTGCGGAGATTCCGACTCTTACGGTGACACTTTCTGTGACGGGATGGGAGTGATCTACGAAGATATCAAGGACTCGGGTGCCACCTTCGTGGGTAAAGTATCAGCAAGCGAATATTCTTTCTCTTCCTCCATCTCGGTAATAGACGGTTCATTTATCGGACTTGCCCTTGATGATGTAAACGAAAGTGATAAAACCGATGAGCGCATTGATGCCTGGGTAGATGACATCAAAAACCACCTGGCATAATAATTTCCTAATTCCATAATGCTTTATGATAACCTCAGCAATTAATCCGATAGAACTTAAAGTCTTTTTGAATCACATTTATGAATTCAAGAAAGGGGTGCGTCAGATGATTCTCTACACTACGAACAAAAAATATGAAGACTTCGCCATCAAGCGACTGAATACTCAAAAGATAAGCTATATCATTCAGCCGATAGGAAATGACAGGATAAACTTATTTTTCGGCAGTAAAGAATGTATCAATGCCATCCGTCTTCTAGTGACCCAACCTTTGAATAAGTTGACACCGGAGGAAGATTTTATTCTCGGAGCAATGCTGGGCTATGATATCTCGGCACAATGCAAGCGTTACTGCGAACGAAAGGTTCGCTGCGCTTGATAGCCCCTCATCATAAAGTTGAGGCTAAAGTGCCGCATTTATGACTTGAACTTATTTAGCAAATAAAAGTTATGCACTATTTTGCTATCATGCCCTCATAAATGCGCTACATTGCCCTATTCATAGGCTATCTAAAGATGATAGTAACAGTGAGAGATACTATGAGAGTAAACTGTTACCCTCATAAGTATCTTTCAGGTAATATTAGCTATATATCTTAATACTACTTTTTAGCAGGCACATAAATGGGTTGCATAGGACCACCCAGATTTTCTAACTTTCCTTCACTACGCAAGCGCCGCAGATGGCTCATCGCCGTACTCCTTGTCATTCCACACAGACTCTGAAAGTCCGTTCGTCTAAGAAACTGATGTGTTTTAAAATACTCCTCCAAACGCCGGTCAATTTCTTCATTGCTCAACCGCTTAAATTCTAAACTGCCTTTCAAGCATTTCACTTTCAGAGTACCTAATGCGTTTTTTAACGTTTGATCTGCGCGAAACTTGATGCCCTTCAGTTTCACTTTTGTGATTTTCCGCTTCGTGTCTACAGTCACCGGTTCAGTACAAGTCAAACAAGGATGAAAGTAACCAATGCCGTCTAAATGTACTTGTCGACCATCAGCCAATTCTTCGCTCAAAATGTGCGAAAGAGCATCAAGCACAGCTGTCACGTCTGTTTCGGTCAATGAACAGCGTTCTTGAATGCGATGACGCAATGCTGCAGTACTAGTTGAACCGTTGTACTTGATGCGCGGATGCAATGTTTTCTCTCCCTGCTCTATATCCGTAGGCTTCGGATTTTCGTACCAATCAAATAATATTGCCATACTACTTTTAAGTTTTAAAATATACATGTCATACAGATAAAGAGTCTATGTGAAATGTGTAAAGTCCTTATATTTATCAAAAGTTTACTATTGTTAGCAAATTTACCAACTATAGTAAATATATTTATTTACTAATGCCAACCTTATTATTTACTAATGTTAGCCATTCAAAAGAGTATAGCAAAAATACAACAAACACAGAACAAAAACAAGTAAAGACATCAGTACTATCACGAAAGACAATAAGCAAAAGGCAAAAAAAATAAAGAAGACTTTACCCAGATATCTACAATAGCCCAACTCAAAAATATCGACTAACGGAAAAGGGGGAACGATTAAAAAAGGGATAAATAGTGAACATGTTAGTGATCAAGTAAATAAGAAAACAAATAGCTAAATAACAGTCAATTAAATAGCGAAACCATACAAGTAACTATACAAGTAAAAAACATAAATATATGGAAAACCTCAGTGAAGTCACTTGCATCCGTAATCACAAGTGAGCCACAGCAAACTGTGCGTACAGTCGTACATACTAACGCAAATACGTTTGATCAATCAAATAGACAGTCGGCTAATCATGTGACAGATAATTCAATTAATCAATCAAGCGAACTGAGTGGGTTGTTTTATTTTTTGCCTTCTTCCGCAGATATTATAGCCACCCCCGAAGACGAGCAATCGCTAAGAAAGTCCAAGAAAAAGAAGAAACGGCGTAAATGGATAAGCTCAAGAATGCCCTTATTTCATTTTGAAAACAAAGGTGTATTCAGTAGTTTACTCATGTTGACAACTTTTTGGATGATATTCTCTTTGTTTTTTAATTATTTGCTACATTTGTCCAATTATGTCAAGTCAAATACTTTCAATAATGTTGTTTGCAAAGAAAATCCGTCAGCTAAGAGAAGAAAAACAGTTATTGCAGAGACAAGTTTCTGCAGCTCTTGAAATAGACAATGCCTTGTATTGCAAAATCGAACGCAGCGACCGTTCGGCAAAGCGTTCACAGGTGATTGTCCTTGCAAAATTGTTCTCTACCGACGAAACCGAATTGCTTACACTGTGGCTGGCGGATAAAGTGATTGAAGTATTGGAAGGCGAAAAAGAGTTAGCAGGGAAAACGTTAAGTCTTGTCTGCAAGCATCTATACTAAAAAAGATTTGGCAAATCATGTAATGATTCAAATTATGGAAAACGGAAATGTTATTTGTGGTTCCCTTTTTGAAGATGACTATTTAATACGTTCTTTAGGTGGTATTGTGACGCAACCGGAGACGGCATTAACAGAGCTGGTTGCTAATGCATGGGATGCTGGTGCAACTGAAGTGAAAATTTTTATTCCTAGCGAAAAAGGGCAGACTTTGATTGTGGAGGATAATGGCATTGGTATGTCTAAAGAAGATTTTCATGGCAGATGGATGAAATTACGTTATAATCGATTAAAGCACCAAGGTAAAAAAGTTGCTTTCCCTAATGGCATTCAAGGTACACGATTTGCCTATGGAAGAAATGGTGTAGGTAGGCATGGACTGTTATGTTTTAATGATAATGAATATAATATTCAAACAATTAAAGATGGCAATACACTTGCCCTTACTCTTACTACTCAAATTGAAGGAGAGCCCATTGCGATAACTAATGAAGAAGAGAGTAAGGCGGATAACACAGCCCATGGTACAAAATTAGAAGTTGTTGTAGTGCAAAATTTGCCTAATATTGATCGTATTAGGGATGTTATTGCAGCAAAATTTTTACACGATCCTCAATTTAAAATAGAAATCAATCGAGTTAGTCTGCATTTAGAAGACTTAAAAGGTTTTTTAGATCAGACAACGATTAGAGTCCCAGAAACAGAAATTACCGTAATAGCTTATTTTATAGATTCTCAGAAAGCTATGCGTAAATCAATTTATCAAGGAATAGCTTTCTGGCAAGGAGGACGCTTGGTTGGAGAACCTTCGTGGATATTGGGACAAGAGAGTATTTTAGATGGAAGAACAACTTTAGCAAAGCGATATACTGTTGTAATATCAACAAATGATTTGTCAGAAGAAGTAAAAGAAGATTGGTCTGGTTTTAAACAAAGTGTAGTAATGCAAAAAGTTTATGATGCCACTTCTATTTATGTGAATACCAAAATTCTAGAATTATCTCGATCTTCAATTAATGAAACAAAAGCCATTATTAAACAAGAGTTTAAAGAAAAATTAAGAGATGCTTCGCCGTTAATGTTATATGAAATAGATGAAGTGATTGAAAGTATCTCTTTTTCTTCTCCAAAGGCTCGACAAGAGTCCGTAATTGTTGCGGTTGATGCAATAATAAATTTAGAAAAAAGTAAAGGAGGAAGGGAGCTTTTGGCAAAGCTGTCTTTGCTGAATGAAAATGATATAGAAGGTTTGAATTTATTGTTGAACAAATGGACAGTGAAAGATGCTTTAATTGTTTTGAATGAAATTGATAGGCGGTTGACCGTTATTGAGGCTATTAGAAAACTTTCTAAAGATGTTAATATTGATGAATTACACATATTACACCCTTTGGTAACAGAAGCAAGATGGCTATTTGGGGCAGAATATGATTCCGCAGAATACATGTCAAATCGGCAATTGCAAACTGTCCTTGGTGCACTATTTAAAGGCAAAGCTATTCAACGGCAAGACATAAATTACAAAAAACGACCTGATATTGTATGTCTGGATCATTCAACAATGGCTATTACAGGAACAGAGGAGTTTGCAACAGAAACCGAGTTGTCAACTATTAATAAGATATTGATTATTGAATTAAAACGAGGAGGTTTCAATATAACAAGAAACGAAAGAAATCAAGCAGAAGGATACTCTGAAGATTTATTAGCTTCGTTTCCATCTGCGAGAATAAACGCTTATGTTGTTGGCGATACTATAGATGATAATTTGCAAAGAGTTGCAAAAGTGGGAGAACATGATGCAGGAAAAGTTTATGTTGTAACTTTTTCTCAATTAGTAGACACCGCAGAAAAAAGACTTTTCGGATTGAGGCAAAAACTAGCCTCTATGTATGATGATGTACCAGGAATGGAACTTTACCAGCAGACACAAATGAATTTTAAGTAGCAATCTTATTGATAAAAAGAGTATAATTTACGATCAAGGAAAAAGAATGCAATTAGAAAGAACTTCAATAACACATTACAGCTAATAGGTTTTGAAACCTGTTAGCTGCAAATAACTCAACTAAGTAATAGCATACCCATGTCCACCACCATATCCTATCAAACCATAGAATCCCGCTTATGCGAACTATACGAAAATACCTCCGCTCCCGAGTTGGGCTATGACCTGCTGCGCATTTTCAACGGCATGTCCGAAACCCGTATCAACCGCATTAAGGACGGAAAAGATAACCTCTCGAAAGTACCTAACAGTGTTATAGTAAAGAAACTCCTGGCTTATACCCACACAACTACCGAAAATCTGGTGGAAGCCCTCGAAGCCCTGAAACAGGAAGCCAAAGTGCTGAAGGCCGTACGTCTGTTGGTGGTGAGCGATGGCGAAACTATTTTAGGCTACGACCCGCAGGAAGAAGAAAGCTACGAAAATACGGTAGAACGCTTGCGCTACGACTACCAGTTCCTGATGCCGCTGGCGGGTGTGGAAAGTTACCATGCGCCCGAAGAACGCGATGCGGATGTAAAGGCAGCGTATAAAATGGCTCGCATTTTCGATGAGATACGCCGCTACAACGAAATTGATTATACCGATACACGCGCCATACGGTCGCTCAACGTGTTTATGTCGCGACTGCTGTTTTGCTTCTTTGCCGAAGATACAGGCATTTTCCCCAACAATATCTTTACCTCAACGCTCAACGATTTTACACTGGCCGATGGCAGCGACCTGAGCGCTATGATCAGCGAGGCATTCGATATGATGAGTACCAATGACGCCACGCTCCGTGCCTCCAAACCTGCACATATCAGCCGTTTCCCCTATGTAAACGGCGGTCTGTTTGCCGAACACCACGCTGTGCCTACGCTGAGTTGGAAAGCCCGCCGCTTGTTGTTGGAATGTGGCGACCTGAACTGGGCTGAAATCAATCCCGATATTTTCGGGAGTATGATTCAGGCGGTAATCTCGCCCGAATTGCGTAGCTCGCTGGGCTCGCACTACACTTCGGTAAGCAATATTATGAAGCTCATTCAACCGCTATTCTTAGACGAACTTTATACTGAATTTGCCGACTCCCGTACCAACGAAAAGAAACTGCGCCAGCTGCTTATCCGCATTTCGAAGATAAAATTCTTAGACCCCGCCTGCGGTAGCGGTAATTTTCTGATTATTACCTACAAGGAACTCCGCAAACTCGAAATGCAGATTTGGGAGCAAATAGAAAGCCTGAACCACGGCCTGTTGGAGATTCCTTTTTCCAATATTTCGCTTACGCAATTTCACGGCATTGAGCTGGATGAGTTTGCCCACGAAACCGCCACGCTCTCGCTGTGGCTGGCCGAACACCAAATGAACAAGGCTTTCGAAGGCCGATTCCAAACCCACGTGGATGCACTGCCCCTACGCCGCAGTGGCAATATTGTACATGGCAATGCCTGCCGCATAGACTGGAACACCGTTTGTCCGCATACGCCTGAGGAGGAAGTGTATATAATGGGGAATCCGCCATATTTGGGGAGTAAAATACAGGATGAAAAACAAAAAGCGGATATGGCTTTTGCATTATCTGAACTTACAGATAATAAAACACTTGATTATATTGCAGCCTGGTTCTGGAAATCAGCAAAATTCATTCACAATCAAAATATCAAATGCGCATTTGTAACAACAAACTCAATTTGTCAGGGGGAGCAAGTAAGTATGCTTTGGCCATACATTTATAACCTCAATCTCACTGTTTATTTTGCTTATACTTCTTTCAAATGGTCAAACAATGCCAAATACAATGCTGGAGTAACTGTGGCTATCGTAGGTTTATCTAATGAATTTTCGGGTAAAAGAAAACTCTACAGAGACGAAACATTTAAATTGGTGAGTAATATAAACCCATATCTCACAGCTGGTGGAAATACAATTGTGTTTAAAAACAATGCTATTCCGAAAGGTTTACCAAAAATATGTTTCGGCTGTATGCCTTATGACAATGGTAATCTTTTACTCTCACAAACAGATAAGGACAAATTTATTTCTGATTTTCCTAAAGATTCCGATTTGATAAAAAGAATTATGGGGTCGCAGGAATTTATCAGAGGTGAAGAAAGGTATTGTTTCTGGATTTCGGATGAGAACTTGAAAAGGGCAGCATCTAATTCATTTATTGCAGAAAGAATGAATAAAACTCGTGATATTCGCTTGAAAAGTTCAGATATTGCAGGTCGAAAATTAGCCGAACGCCCACACCAATTTCGTGAGTTTATTGAGAATATGACAGAGACAATCATTGTTCCTCGTGTATCTTCCGAAAGCCGTGAATATATTCCAATGGGCTTTTTAGATGAAAATACGGTGATTTCTGATTCTGCCTTCGCCATTTACGATGCCCAGCTATGGCTTTTCGGCATACTTACTTCCAAAATGCACATGGCTTGGGTAAAGGCAGTGGGTGGAAGATTGAAAACGGATTACCGCTACTCGGCCACGCTGTGTTACAACACTTTCCCTTTCCCCAAAATCACCGAAGTCAAGCGGTCAGAAATAGAGCAAGCCGCCGAAGCGGTGCTGATAGCCCGCGAGATGCACACCGAAAAAACGCTGGCTCAGATGTACGACCCCGACAAAATGCCCGACAACCTGCGCGAAGCCCACACCCACCTGGACCGCGTGGTAGAAAGCTGCTACCGCCCGGTTCCCTTCGCTTCGGACGAAGAACGGCTGGTACATTTGTTTGCGTTGTACGAAAAAATGACGAAGAAATGAATAGAATGAGTAAAACCGTAGGTATTGTTATAGCCATGTCAATTGCATTGACAGTTGGGGCTTACTTCTTGATTTTTAATCAGGGCATATCCCACTCTACCCAGGATTGGGCAAACTTTGGAGGTTACATTGGAGGTATCTTGGCACCTGTTTTTACAGTTCTGAATATTGCCGTATTTATCCGCCTGACAAATGCCATTGATAAAAGCGATGAAAGAAGAAAGAACAAAGAACTGGATTATCAGAAATCATTGATAGTAACACAGATTAGACAAGAGGAGTTAAATACACTCACAAATATTCTGAATAAAGCATTGCTGCTCGAAGCCAATCTGATGAGTAGCAATATAATTACACCTATTGTTGCGGCCGATGTTTACATAGAATCATTCATGAGAACCAAACATTCATTATTTCCCATTGAAGAAAATTCCGAATTATTCAATAAAATGCTGCGATTGCATAAACTCTTAATCAACTACAACAAATATATGACTGATTTTTTGGCCATTAATAATCCGCAAGCTCTGTCACAACCTCAAGTATTTGATTATAATACAGAAATATTGGAATTATTGGACTGTAAAAGTGAAGTATTGTCATTTATGCAGCAATATATTATTCAGGAGATAGAGGTGGCTAAAAATAGAAATTTACTTTAACAAACTATCATATTATGCCCGAAACTCAAAACGTAGAATACAAAGAAAGTTGGCACGATGAATACCTCAAATGGATTTGCGGCTTTGCCAATGCTCAAGGCGGAGTTATTTACATAGGTAAAGATGACCTTGGCAATGTAGTGGGTGTCGAAAATTACAAACGTTTGATGGATGATATTCCCAATAAAATAAGAGATACAATGGGAATTACTGCCGAAGTAAATCTTCTGCAGGAAGGAGAGCATTATTTAATTGAAATAATCACTCCGTCCTACGCAGTGCCTATTTCCTTGCGGGGAAAGTATTATTACAGGAGTGGAAGTACAAAACACGAATTGACTGGTGCTTCTCTTAATGAATTTCTATTGCGTAAATCGGGAAGAACCTGGGATGATGTAATTGAACCACGGGCAACTATCGATGATATTGATGAAAAATCATTCAGATACTTTTTACAGATTTCCAAAGAAAAAGGACGCTTACCCGATGTGGATGGTTTATCTACCGAAGATATTCTGGAAAAACTCCGACTGACCGAAAATGGACAGCTCAAACGGGCTGCTATTATTCTCTTTGGCAAAGATCCCGGAAGGTTTTATCCTAATACGTCCGTAAAAATTGGGCGATTTGCTAAGGATGATGTAGATTTGCGTTTTCAGGAAGTAGAAGAAGGAAACCTTGTGGTGCAGCTAAGAAATGTATTGGAGCAATTAAACCACAAATTCCTTACTCGCCCTGTTGAATTTGAGGGAATGTACCGGGTAGAAAAAGGCGAATATCCCGTTCCGGCTATTCGTGAAATGTTATTGAATGCATTGGTACACCGAAACTATATGGGTGCACAAACGCAAATAAGAGTGTACGACGATAAAATGAGTGTGTGGAACGATGGGCAGTTGCCGGAAGGCATTAGTTTAGATGCTCTTAAACGTACCCATTCTTCAAAGCCGAGAAATCCTGTTATTGCTGATGTATGTTTCAAAGGTGGTCTTATTGATAGCTGGGGACGTGGAACACTCAAAATCATTGATACTTGCAAAGCTGCTGAATTACCCGAACCCGAACTTACCGAGCGTGATGGCGGATTCGTGGTTACACTTTTCAAAGATAATCTGACAGCAGAACAGTTAGTAAAACTTGGGCTAAATAGCCGTCAAGTCAAAGCTGTAATTTATGTAAAAGAAAAAGGTAGAATTACAAATAGTGAATATCAGAAATTGAACGAAACTTCTGAAAGAACGGCTTCCCGGGATTTAGAAGAGTTGTACAAACTATATATTTTAGATAGAGTCGGAGAAAGTAAATCGACTTCTTATGTTATAAAAACTGGCAGGTATGACTCGTAAATGGCGGGTAAATGGCGGATATGGCGGGTAAATGGCGGATAAATTCTTTTTGTCTGATTGATGCCGAAGTTGCCGAAGTTAAACTTTTGAAGTATCCAGCTCATTAAAAATCATTAAACTGATAATAAGCAACTTATACACAGCAAAAACAAATCAGGTACCCAGCTGAGACCAAAAATGTACGGAGCTGAAAAATCTGATCTCACACATATAAACAACATAAAATTGCACTCCGCAATCTCTCCCCCTTGGGGGAGCCGGAGGGAGCTTATGGAAAATATCGTCAATATAAACTATGCCCAAACAGGCAAAGCCACAAATACAAATAGTTTGGGTATGCGCGAAATGCAGGCAAAGGCTTATGAAGCCCGTGCCAAACAGTATATTTTACTAAAAGCTCCTCCGGCTTCGGGCAAAAGCCGTGCGCTCATGTTCCTGGCATTGGATAAACTCCGCTATCAGGGCTTAAAGAAAGCAATAGTGGCGGTACCCGAAAAAACAATTGGTCGATCGTTTGCCAATACCGATTTGGAAAAACACGGTTTCTTTACCGATTGGAAAGTGGCAAAGTATTACAACTTGTGCGATGCCGAGAATGAGCAAAGCAAGGTAAAACGATTTAAAGAATTTACTACCGACACTCAGGCTGAAATTTTGGTTTGTACTCATGCCACTTTGCGTTTTGCGGCAAAAGAACTAAGCGATGAGGCATTTACCGATTGTTTGCTGGCTATTGACGAATTTCACCATGTTTCAGCCGATGCCAATAGCGGCTTGGGCGATTTGGTTCACCGATTAATGACACAAACCAATGCCCACGTAATTGCCATGACTGGTTCTTACTTCCGTGGCGATGGTGTGCCGGTACTTCGCCCCGACGACGAAAACCGCTTTCACCCGGTAACTTATAATTACTACGAACAGCTCAACGGGTACAAATACCTGAAAAGTCTGGGTATCGGTTATCACTTTTATCAGGGAGCCTATCTTACCGCCATTATGGAAGTGTTAGACCTGAGTAAGAAAACAATTATTCATATTCCTTCGGTCAATTCCCGTGCTTCAACAGGTGATAAATACGACGAAGTAAAACAGATCATTGATAAAATTGGTGAAACAGTAGAAATCAACTACGAAACTCGTATTTACACCGTACGAACTCCGAATGGGCAGTTGTTGAAGATCGCCGATTTGGTGGAAGATAATCCGCGTGAACGATTGCAATTACAAGCATTTTTACAAAGAATGCATAAGCCTGATGCGGTGGATATTATTGTTGCCTTGGGTACGGCCAAAGAAGGTTTCGACTGGCAATGGTGCGACCATTGTTTGACTATTGGAGTACGTGGCAGTTTGACCGAAGTGGTTCAAATTATCGGACGTTGTACCCGCGACTGCGAAGGCAAATCACACGCTCAGTTCACCAACCTGATTGCCTGCCCCGATGCAGTACAGCAAAAAGTGGAAACTGCCGTCAACGATATGCTAAAAGCAATTACCGTTTCGCTGCTAATGGAACAGGTAATGGCTCCTTCGTGGAATTTTAAAACCAAAAAGGATGAAGAATCTGGCGATGATGATACACCCCGCATTTTCGTGGAAGGACTAAAATCGCTTTCGTCCGTGCGTACTAAAGAAATTGTAGCCGGTGATCTCACCGACCTTAAAGCAACCATTTTGCAGGACGATATGGTTGTTCGTTCAATGGGTGGTGGCGTTGCTCCCGAAGTGATAAACCAGGTACTTATTCCAAAAATCATTCAGGAAAAATACCCGGAACTTTCACCCGACGAAGTAGAAGAGGTGCGACAACATTTAGTACTCGATGCCGTAACCAAAGGTGCAAGCATGGAGCAAAACGCAGGTAACACCTTTATGGTGATAGGCAAACGCTTTATCAATATCGATAATTTGAGCATTAATTTGATTGATACCATTAATCCGTTTCAGCGTGGTTACGAGATTCTTTCCAAGTCGGTTACTGCACCTGTACTCAAAGTGGTTCAGAATGTGATAGAAGAAAGTAAAATAGACATGACGCTTGAGGAAGCTGTTATTCTTTTCAAAAAATATCTTCCTCAATTCAAAGAAGAAAACAGCGGAGCACTTCCTGAGCTTACCGACCCAAATCCATATAACCGAAGGTTGGCGCAGGCCATTGTCGTGATTCGGAATGAAAAACAAAAGTTTGTGGATAAAAATCGTTGAATAATATGATGGACATAGAAAAAGAATTACAGGATATTTTCAACGATCCTTTGTTTGCCGATGTAAAACCAACGGAGCTGAAACCAACTTCTGATGACCGCTTACTACAGTCGTTCGAAGAAATAAATACTTTCTACGAACAACACCAACGTTTGCCGGGCAAAACGAAGGGTATGAAAGAACGGCTGCTGTTTAGCCGCCTGCAGGGCTTTCTGAATGACACAGACAAATTAAATCAACTTTTGCCGTACGACAGGTTTGAACTCCTGCGTCCCAAACAACCAATAACCGAAACTGATATTGAAGCCTTTCTCAATGACCCATTATTGGATTTAGTAGAAGATGCTTCCGATATACTGACTGTGCCTGAACACCTGAAAAAATCACCTAAAACAGATGCTTCCGACTATATTGCACAACGACGCAAATGCAATGATTTCCATTTGTATCGCGATGAATTTATAAAAGTGCATGAGGAATTAAAAGCAGGGAAGCGGAGTTTTGTGAAGTTCACTTCCAGTCAGTTGGAAAGCCCCGGATGCTATTTCGTATTGGATGGTATGTTAGTTTATTTGGCCGAAGTTCTTGACCGAAATCGGGATCGCAAAGGCCGATTGATGGGACGTAGTATTTGTATTTTTGAAAATGGAACCATGTCGGATGTGAAATTAGACACATTACGTAAGGCTCTTTATGAAAACGGATATACAGTACGTGAAAACAGCGAAACAGCAAGTGAGTATTTCAACTCTCATTTTAATGCAACAACTGAAGATAAACCTTCCGGGTATATCTATGTACTGAAATCACTGTCCGAAAATCCAGAAATAAAGTCTATCGAAAATCTTTATAAAATAGGATTCAGCACCACTACGGTAGCCGAGCGTATTGCCAATGCTGAAAATGAGCCTACTTATCTGAATGCAAAGGTAGAAGTAGTAGCTTCGTGGAAAACCTTCAATATGAATGTATCGCTGTTTGAATCGCTGATACACCGCGTATTCAAAGATGTTCGTTTACAGGTAAAAATCGGAAGTCATGTACCCGAAGAATGGTTTGTGGTGCCCTATTCAGCCATTGAAAAAGCAATTCAGTGTATCATGAATGAAATTCCGATAAGTTACGATGCAGCAAGCCATATTATCATTGAACACACTGTTGCTGAAACGCCTGAAAACAAAACCATAGATACAACTGGGTGGAAAATCCTAACGCTTAATATCAAGGAAAACTACTTTAAAGAAATTGTTGCCGGCACAAAAAAAGAAGAATACCGCTTACTCAAACCTTCCACAATCAACAAATACACCTATCAGGATGAAGGCAAACGCTGGCTCAAAAAATACGATGCTATACGTTTCTTTGTCGGCTACCACAAAGACCGCGAAAGTGCCTTGGTCGAAATCACTGATGCCGTATATAACTTTACCGAACAAACAGTTATTTATTCGTTAGGGAGAGTATTTGAAATCAAATAATAATACAAAATAATATGTGGACAGACAATATAACAGATAAAGACTTTCTTGGATTTCATGTAATACATTTTAACCAAATAAGCCATCTATTAATATAGAATTTGAACCGGTTGCACAATTGTATATTCCATTTTAAATTATATCGAACTCGGGTTTGTAGATATTGATTTTGATTTTATAAATTTGTAATCTAATTGTCATTTTATCAGAAAGCAGACTCACCAAAAGATTCAAGCAAATAAAGAGAATAAACGGTGAGGTTGCATTTATAACTATCACATTTGTACGACCGCCTCACATAAGACAGCCGCTTATTATTATCATAATTATGAAAGTCACTTTAATTAGAGAAGAGAAAGATAGTGGGAAAGAAACGCTAAGTACTTGTGAAGCAAACACATTGTTCGAGAAGATAAAGTCGGAGACAAAATCCGGATATATCACCGCCTTACGTGAGATACTACCTGCATTGGAGGGAACCCATGCCCGATATGAACACATAGACAAATTGCCACGTATTTATCCTGCTGTGGAATATTGTCGCAGTAAAGACGGCGAACACCAAATGAAGCATTATAACGGCATAGTGCAGTTGGACATTAACAAACTATCGGGGCAATATGAAGTGGAGCTTGTAAAACAGCAGGCAGCACTGCTTCCACAGACTTTTGCCGCGTTTTGCGGTGCTAGCGGACGTAGTGTGAAAATCTGGGTTCGATTTGCCTTACCTGAGGATGAAGGATTGCCTGTGGAAGAGAAAAAGGCGACATTATTTCATGCGCATGCTTACCGTCTTGCCGTAAGGTGTTATCAACCGGTATTGCCTTTCGATATCACACTGAAAGAACCCGCATTGACACAAAATTGCCGAATGACGCTGGACGAATCTCCCTACTATAATCCTGATGCCGTGCCGTTTTGTCTAGTCCAACCTCTCTCTATGCCGGACGAGGGGACTTTCCGCCAACAGAAGCAAGATGAAAAGAATCCTCTTGCACGTATGACGCCGGGATATCAAACGGCAGACACCTTTAAAATGATTTACGAGGCAGCTTTAGGACGCGCATTCCGTGAAATGGAGAACTGGAAGCGTGATGACGATCTGCAACCTTTGCTCATTCATCTTGCCGAGCATTGCTATAAGGCGGGTATTCCCGAAGAGGAAGCCGTGCATCAGACATTAGTCCATTATTATCGCCAATCTGATGAACAGATGGTAAGATTAACGCTGCACAACCTTTATCAGGAGTGTAAAGGCTTTGGTAAGAGAAGTAGCCGGAACAAGGAACAGGAAACGGCTTTTCTGCTGGAGGAATTCTTAAACCGACGCTACGAGTTCCGCTATAATACGGTATTGGACGACTTGGAATATCGTCAGCGTGATTCCATCCACTTCTACTTCAAGCCTGTAGATAAGCGGGTGCGCAACAGCATTTCAATCTGCGCTTTAAAAGAAGGCATCAGTGCATGGGATCGGGATGTAGACCGTTTCTTGAACTCGGAATATGTTCGCCTGTACAATCCGGTGGAAGAATTCCTGTATGATGTGGGTGGATGGGACGGAAAAGATCGCATCCGTGCTTTAGCTGACTTGGTCCCATGCCACAATTCGTATTGGCGGGAGTTATTCTACCGTTGGTTTCTGAGTATGGTGGCACATTGGCGCGGACTCGACCGTCAGCATGGAAACAGTACGTCACCTCTTTTGGTTGGTGCACAAGGTTACCGGAAATCCACCTTTTGCCGCATTATATTACCACCCGAACTACGTTTCGGCTATACGGACAGTCTTGACTTCAGGAGTAAGCAAGAAGCTGAGCGTTATTTGGGTCGTTTCTTCCTGATAAATATTGACGAGTTCGATCAAGTGAATATCAGTCAGCAAGGATTCCTGAAACATCTCCTGCAAAAACCTGCCGCCAATCTTCGGAAACCTTACGGCAATGCCATAAGCGAAGTGCGCAGGTATGCTTCATTCATCGGTACAAGTAATCAGAAGGACTTGCTTACGGATCCTAGCGGAAGCCGCCGTTTTATCTGTATTGAAGTGACTGCTCCCATCCGCACGAACGTAACGATCAACTACAAGCAGCTATATGCACAAGCCATGGATGCCATATATCACGGAGAACGCTATTGGTTGAACGATGAAGATGAAGCCGTTTTGAAAAAGACCAATAGTGAATTTGAACAAATAAGCCCGTTGGAGCAACTCTTCCATTGTTATTTTGGTCCCGTGGATTTGGATAAGGAAGGAGAATGGTTGACAGCAATGCAAATCATGAACTATCTACAGACAAAGACAAAAGATAAACTTGCTATCAACAAAGTAGCTCAATTTGGGCGCACTCTTCAAAAGCTGAATATACCTTGCAAGAAATCTATGCGCGGAACGCTTTATCATTTGGAAAAGCTAGGATGATTTATAAATATTGCAAGAAAATTAATAGACAAAAGAGGACAGGGCATAACAAATGACATGCGAAATAAAATAGAGAATTCCGCACGTCACTTTATTTTTATCATTTAATCCAAATCCCAAATACCGACTGTACGTTCCAGCTCAACCAAAGCGGCATTATAGCCATGCAAGGTTTCAATATAAGCAGACTGCACCTCATTATAGGTACGTTGGGCGTTTAATATTTCCAACAAAGGCACCTCTCCCCTGTTATAACTATATATTTTACCCCGAAGAATCTCTTTCGCTTTAATCAGCATACCGCCCCGATAATGCTTAAGCTGATCGGACAACGATTGAAAGCTCTGATAAGCTTGCATCACTTCGGTCTGCACTTGCAGCCGAGCCTGATCATATTGCAGCTCCGCCTGTTGCGCACGAAACTTTGCGGCTTGCAGTGCCCCTTTGTTTAGTGATGAAAATTTCAAAGGGAACGCTATGCCCGCAGTAATTCCATTATAAGAAGGAGCTGGAGCTTCTTCATTCCGAACCTGGTTATTATGATTCACAGCCAGAGAAACATCTACATCGGGCAATTTATCACGCCGGGCAACTACTATGGCGCGACGTGCGACTTCCGTATTTTTCATTGCGGCAAGCAAATCCGAACGATTATCAACAGCATAAGTTATTAATTTGTCCAGAGAGAAATCACGTTCGAGATGTTGCAGATCACCCTCGGCACGATAAAGTGTATCTCTTGATGCGGACCCTGTCATCAATGAGAGTGAAACACAAGCATTCTTCAAATCGGTTTCCGACTGCAAGACTTCATTATGCATCATATCAGCTTCTAATTTACTTTGAATAGCTTCAATCTCCATGATCTTACCCGCACGAAAACGAATACTATCCGCCTTAGCTATTTCGCACATGCTGCTATATGATTCTTGTTTCACCGCAAATAATTGCTTTTGCTTTTGAACATCCAGATAAGCATTGGTCGCTTCCGCACGTAAATTCCTGAAATAGTCCGCCAGCAATGCTTCGGTCAGTTCACTTTGGCTACGGGTCAGACGAATATTGGCTCCGCGTTTACCTAGAGACAAAGTCTGGCTTAATCCTACCTCAACACTCTGTCCCATTTGCATAGAATGATCTTGGTTGTTAGTGTATGAGAATGAAAATTGCGGATCATTAAAGACCTTAGCCGCAATAGCATCGGCACGTGCAGCACTTACATTCAGCTTTTCAGCTCCATAATTCAAATTGCTTTTGCCCACCTTTTCCAGATACTGGTGAAGAGTGAGCGACTCTATATGTTGTGCTTGCAGCATCTTGCTGCAAGCCAATAGTAAAAATAGAATAATTGTAATTTTCTTCATAAACGATCAATTTATTGTATCCTGTTCATCGTGATGAATGTTCTCTTTATTCTCAACATGCTTCTCCATCATGTAATATAAAGTGGGAAGCATATACAAAGTGATTACCGTAGCAAACAGTAAGCCATACACTATAACGGTGGCAAGGGGGCGTTGAACATCCGATCCGATTCCAGTGGACAGGGAGGCCGGAAGCAAACCGAGTATGGCTACCGTTGCTGTCATCATAACCGGACGGAAGCGATGGCGCGTACCTGCAACGACAGCTTCCCGCAAATCCATACCCGAAGCGCGAAGGTTGTTGATATGCGAGATCATAATTACCCCGTTCTGAATGGCCACTCCGATAAGGGCTATAAAACCTACTGCGGAAGATACATTCAGGGTCATTCCACGGACATTCAATGCAAGCATACCTCCAAAGAGCGCCAAAGGAACAACAAACATGAGTAAGGCAGCTTGCCTGAATTTACCTAAAGCGGCAAAAAGCAATAACAACATTAAGCCTAATGCCAAAGGTACCACAACTCCTAAGCGGGCATAAGCGCGCATCTGATTTTCAAATTGTCCGGCCCATTTCAATTGGAAAGCATTATGGTCATATTTCACATTCCGACTTATTGCCTTGTTTGCTTGTTGCAAGAAAGAGGTCAAGTCTATTCCACGCAGATTCACATGAACGGTCAAATGACGTTTATTCATTTCACGTGAAATGGTACTTGCACCGGTAGTCATTTTGATCTCGGCAACTTGACTCAGAGGTATCTTAGCTCCTGAAGCGGATGTCAACATCAAGTTTCCAATACTCTCCGGGGTACTGCGACTCGATTCGTCAAAACGGCAAATCACATCATACGATTTGCTGCCGACAAAGATTTGTGAGATTGCCTTCCCGCCAATAGCCAATTCTATCAAATCGGATACATCGGATATATTCAATCCGTATTGGGCAACGCGTTCACGATTGGCAATAATCTGCAACTGCGGCATCGGGGGTTCCTGATCGATAGCAACATCCATTGCACCGGGAATCTTTTTAATAGTTCCTTCCACCTCCTCAGCAATCCGCCTGCTCTCGGCAATGTCTTCTCCATAAATTTTGATGGCAAGATCACTATGGGCACCGGCTATCTGATCCATAACCATATCCATGATAGGTTGCGAAAAGCTGACCGAATAACCCGGAAGCTTCTGCAAAGAGTCATTCATTGCTTCTATCAATTCAACTTTAGTACGTCCGCTTTTCCATGTATCATAAGGTTTTAACCCTACTGCACACTCCACATGCGACAGCGAAAAAGCCTCGGCTCCTTCATCATCACGCCCTACTTGTGTCATTACGTAAGATACTTCGGAAAACTTGCTTACTTCTTTACGGAGTTCCTCTCCCATCTGTTTGGACTTCTCAATGGAGATGCCCGGAGGTAATTGCACCTGTATCCAAATGGATCCTTCATCAAGAGGAGGAAGAAAGTCCTTACCTACCATCCAACTTAATCCGCCGGCAAGTATTAATATTGAGGTCAAAACGATAAGAATCACCTTATGCTTATCAAGCAATTTTAAGATCTGTGCATGATAGGCTATCGTCATTTTCTCCAGCCATTTATTGTGATAAATCTTACGGGGTTTACGGTAAGACACAAAAGCCAATCCCGGTATAAGGAACAGCGCAACGGCCAAAGCACCAAGCAATGCATATCCCACCGTATAAGCCATCGGTGTAAATAATTTGCTCTCAATATGCTCAAAAGCAAACAGAGGCAAATAGGCGGTTATAATAATTAAGGTGGAAAAGAAAATTGGTTTTGCAACCTCTATGGTACGGCCCATCAACGATTCCTGACCAAGTATCTCGGTAGGATGCTTTTCACGCTTTTTCAAGATGGTTTCCATCATCACAATGGCTCCGTCGACCAATATACCAAAGTCAATAGCTCCCAATGACAGCAGATTAGCCGGAATATTTGTCAGATGCATTAAAATAAATGCAATTAACAAAGCTAAGGGAATGGTTATCGCAACGAGCAACGCTCCACGCCAACTCCCCAAAAATACAATTAAAACCAATATGACTAATATCATCCCCTCGAAAAGAGTATGCGACACGGTATGCAACGTTGTATTCACAAGGTTGGTACGATCCATGAACGGATGGATATGGGTGCCCTTCGGAAGTATCTCATTGTTAAGTTCATCTACGGCTTTATGTACATTTTTCAATACACGTGAAGGATTCTCACCCCGCAACATTTGTACAATGCCTTCCACGCCATCGGAATAATGACGTACTCCGTCATCAAATCCCAATACACCTTTGCGCTCTAAATTTCCATATTTAAGCACACCGATATCTTTCAAGTAAACAGGCGAGCCTTTATCCGATTTTAGAACTACATTTCCCAGATCGTCCAAGTCTTTAACCAGACCTATTCCACGAACAACATAACTCAAATCGCCATGGCTTAACATGCTTCCGCCGGCATTTACATTATTCTGATTTATCTTATCGGTCACATCAGCGAGTGAAAGACCATATTCCTCAAGCTTCTGCGGATTGATCTCAATTTGGTATTGTGTGGTTATCCCACCATAGTTACTGACATCGGCCACACCGGTCACTTGCTTAAGATAAGGAATGATTACCCACTTATGCAAATCGGTCATTGCCCTTAAGTCAAGGCTGTCACTTTCGATTATGTAACGGAAGATTTCACCGGTAGGTGCAGTTAAAGGATTAAGTCCGGGTACAGCTCCATAAGGCAAATCAATATCAACCAACCGTTCCTGAACACGTTGTCGTGCCCAATAATCATCCACTCCATCATCAAAAACCAGCACAACAGTGCTTAAACCGAAAGTATTCTTACTGCGCATGACGTTCAATCCCGGCATGCCGTTAACTGCTCTTTCTATCGGAATGGATATTTGCTGCTCAATCTCTTCAGCGGCCAATCCGGGCACCTGGGTAACAATCTGTACAGTGGTGTCGGATATATCAGGATAAGCATCAATAGCCAACTGAGTCCACGAATAGTAGCCTACCGCGGCTACAAAGCAGAATATGACGAACATCAAACCTCGTCGATGCAACGCCAAATGAATTAGTTTCTTTAGCATGGCATTAGCGGGCATCAATTAAGTAAAATGCACCTCCGGTAACAACGGAATCTCCTGCCTTTATACCCGAAAGCACAACAGTTCTTCCTCCATCGGTTATTGAAGTAGTTACAATTCGTTTTACATAAGCATGATTACCTACGGCGACAAGCACATACGGATGATCTTTATGCTGCAGGATGGCTGAAGTCGGAATTAAAATGGCGTTGGTAGCTTTATCCATCATTTTCACGGAGCCATACATCCCCGGTTTCATTGTACGGTCGGAATTGTCACATTCTATTAAGACTTCCACCGAACGGGTTTCCTCATTAAGCATTTCACTAACGTGGTAAATGCGTCCGCTTATTTCTTTCCCGGGCATAGATACTAATTCAACCCGAACCTTATCCAATGAACGTACCAAAGGCAGGTCCTTTTCCTTTACGTTAGCGGAAACCCATATTTTGTTCAAGTCGGCAACTGTGGCAACAGGTTCCGCATCTTCTTTAAAATACTGTCCTATTACAATATTGTCACTTATAATTTCACCGGATATAGGGGAACGTACAATCAAGGGTTGTCCCAATACTAACTTGGCAGGATTAACTTGAAAAACTTTCAAAGCACTGAGTGCATTCTCATATTCTTTTTTCTTCAACTCATATTCCACTTCAGCCTCTTCCATATCCTTTTGAGCGCTGACTTTATTAGCATACAGATCTTTTTCGCGCTTTAAGTTTTTTAAAGCAAGCACCATCTCTTGTTTGGTTTGGTAATATGCTTTACCAGCTTCGAAAAACGAAGGCGAACTAATTTCAAAAACAGGACTCCCCTTTGCTACTTTTTGTCCTAAACGGACAAATGTTTTAGTGATTCGTCCGGCAAATGGTGAAGCGATTTCAGCGTAATTAGTCGGAATAGCCTTAACAACTCCCGAAACATTGAAATTACGTTGAAAGTTTTCTTCTTTTATGGTCGAGACTTTCAGCTTTTGTTGAATAGGGGAATTTGAAGATACCACAATGGTATCACCTTGTACCGTATAATCAGGGGTCGTGTTTTCTGTTTTATTACCGGTACAAGAACAAGTTACTAAGCCTGCAAGGCAAAGCAATCCTAAATATTTCATTTTTTAAGATGTATAAGTATGAATGACTGGAAGGCAGCTAAGCTACCTTTTATTAACTCTCTAATCTTTATTCATAGTTATACAATAGGGAGGAGCACGCAAAGAACAAACCGCAACCTTAATACGGGTGAAGAATATATGAATTATCTGAAGAATAAATATACCGAAAACACAAAAGTAGATTAAAGATGCTAACGGAGCAAAAAAAGCCAAAGTAGCATTCATCCACGCAATGGTTGCGATTTCACCTGAAGTATGACCGTGATGTGCCCCCGGAAGAAAAGGATGGGAGTGGGTAATGATCTGATTTTGGATGACGTGCGTATGAATAAAGGCTGTATTTCCTATATGGTAATATAGAAATAATACCACCAAAAACGATTTGAATATGGATTGAACCGCCTTTTTCATATATCGCCGCAAATATATTAACTTTCCTATAATTAACTAATGGAAAGATGGATTATTATGCAAAAGAAAAGAGCCTGATTAGTCAGGCTCTTTTCTTTTTTACAAATAAGTTTCATTCTAAGTAAAGTCCGACTGATCGGATTGAAAGTTTGCGACTTTAAACAATGGTTTTAGATACATGTTTTAGGACTTCATACCAATCCGAACAATTCCAAATCACTTTCTACAGTACCAATTCCCCCAATGTGGAAGGTGTCAACAAGTACTTTAGCCACATTCGGCGAAAGGAATGCAGGGAGCGTCGGTCCTAAATGGATTTTCTGCACACCAAGGCTAAGCAAAGCCAGTAATACAATAACTGCTTTTTGCTCATACCAAGCAATGTTATAGACAATTGGTAATTCATTGATATCATTTAGTTGGAATACTTCTTTCAACTTTAAAGCGATGACAGCAAGAGAATAGCTGTCGTTACACTGACCGGCGTCTAAAACACGAGGAATGCCATTCACGTCTCCAAGCTGAAGTTTGTTATAACGATATTTGGCACAGCCGGCAGTAAGGATAACCGTATCTTTAGGAAGCATCTGGGCAAATTCAGTATAGTAATCACGACTCTTCATACGTCCATCACAACCCGCCATAACTATAAACCGACGAATAGCACCTGTTTTCACTGCATCCACTACTTTGTCAGCCAGTTGTAGCACTTGATTATGAGCAAAACCACCGATAATGGTACCATGTTCTATCTCAGTAGGAGCGGCACAACTTTTGGCAATCTCAATAACTTCAGAGAAGTCCTTCTTTCCATTTTCATCCTGAGTGATGTACTTGCAGCCCGGGTAACCCGTAGCATTCGTGGTAAACATACGCTCTTTATATTCAGCATTTGGTAGAGGCGGCACAATACAATTGGTTGTAAAGAGAATCGGCCCATTGAAAGTGGCAAATTCTTCACGTTGTTTCCACCATGCATTACCATAATTACCTACAAAATGATCGTATTTCTTGAATGCCGGATAGTAGTGTGCCGGAAGCATTTCGCTATGGGTATAGACATCGACCCCTGTATCTTCGGTTTGTTTGAGAAGTTCTTCCATGTCTTTAAGGTCGTGTCCGCTTATTAATATACCGGGACGCTTTCCTACTCCAATATTAACCTCAGTGATTTCAGGATTACCATAATTTCCGGTATTAGCTTCATCCAACAAAGCCATGACCTTTACACCATACTCGCCTGTTTTCAACACAAGTCCCACCCACTCATCAGTAGGAAGTGACTTCGTAGCAATAGTAGCTAAAGCGTATTGTATAAAAGCATGAACGGAAGTATCGGAATAACCCAAACGCATGGCATGTTCCAAATAAGCAGCCATACCTTTCAGGCCGTAAACAATCAATTCTTTTAAGGAACGTAAATCTTCATTCGCTTCACGCAAAACGCCTACCAGCTCTCCTTTTGTTTCATATTCCGAGCGATCTCCACTCCAAAGTAGTTCATCAACCTCAGGTAGTTTTATCCCTAAAACTGAAGCTTGCCCAATCAAGATGCGACGTAGTTCGAGCCCCTTGTCTACGCGTTTCAGTATACTTTCATCATCAAAGTTTGCATTGGTAATTGTACAGAACAAGGCATCTATTACGAACTTATTTACTTCATCATTTTCAGGTTCGCCGGCTGTTCTTAAAGAATCGGCAACAGTAGAAACACCTCTCACCACAAATAACAAAAGATCCATAGCTTGTGAAGTGTGGCTTTCTTTTCCACATACACCTTTTAACGTACAACCAACACCCTTTGCAGCCTCCTGACATTGATAACAAAACATCTTTGCTTCCATCATAGTTTATTTTTTAATTAATGATTCAACGTTTGATGTTGCAAAGATCGTCTGTTAGCTAGACATAAAATGTCACATATATCACGCTTTATTGTATTTTTTAGTAGCCAAGTTCTTTATTTACGAATATCACCCTTATCCGGGTTTCATCAAACTGCCCTTGAATGACAGTAAAGTAGTTACATATTTTATCTTTAGATTTACAGTCAGCGCAGTGTCCCGTAACAGCACATGGCGTTTTTTTGGCAAGTCTTTTTGCATCAAGTGGAGCGGCATGTGCTCTTATCCGTTCAACCGCATCCTTTTCATCTTTTACAATCTTATTGACACCACAAATGATTAAAACCTTTTTAGGTCCATAGATAATAGGAGCAACTCGGCTACCGTTGCCATCCATATTATAGATCTTGCCGTCTGAGCTGATAGCGTTTGCACTACTTAAGAAATAATCCGCTTGGAAATTCTTCAAATAGAGTTCCTTCTTATCTTCCTTACCAAGTGCCTCATCATACTTATTATAATAGGTGATATCCCGTTTCTTCAAATAATCATAAACACCTAGCGCCTCAAGAGTTATAGAGTCACCTACCCCAACTGTAACACCATCATCTATAAGTGTATCAAGATAGTCTAAGAGATTTTCTTCTGATTCGAATATCACGGAAGATATACAATTCCTTTTTAAAGATTTAACGGCGTCCTCTAATAATGTTGCCATAAGACTATGTATTATTCTCTAGTCATTAATCGCTGCTCCGCCATCTTTTCATATTTGGTACCAAATCGGCCATAATTGGCATAAGGATATATAGAGATTCCGCCACGAGGGGTAAATAATCCGGTTACCTCAATATACTTTGGATTCATCAATTGAATAAGATCCTTCATTATAATATTGACACAGTCTTCATGAAAAGCACCGTGGTTACGAAAACTAAAAAGATAAAGTTTTAAACTCTTACTCTCCACCATTTTAATATCGGGAATGTAGCTGATACGGATTTCTGCAAAGTCCGGCTGTCCTGTTATAGGGCATAGACTCGTAAACTCGGGACAATTAAAACGCACCCAATAATCATTCTCCGGATGCTTATTATCAAATGCTTCAAGCACTTCGGGAGCATAATCTTGTTTATATTCGGTTTTTCTCCCTAAAAGAGAAAGCTGATCTTTTAATTCTGACATAACATATCTATTTAACCAATATTATCAAACTCTGAAAACCCGGCAGCTTCACGCAGAATCGTCGACTATACACTCACATAAAGAGAAACTGCAATGTAATCTAGCGTTTCGTACTCAAATATTTCTCCAGTCCTTCACGACGAAGCTTGCATGCAGGACAATGTCCACAACCATCACCGGGAATTCCATTATAACAAGTCAATGTTTCATTGCGAACCAAGTCTAATACACCCAGCCTATCTGCCAAAGCCCAAGTTTCAGCTTTATCAATCCACATTAATGGAGTGTGAATAACAAACTGCTCATCCATTGACAAATTCAGCGTAACATTCAGCGATTTGATAAAACCGTCCCTACAATCAGGATAACCACTAAAATCAGTCTGTGAGACTCCCGTAACAATATGCTGAATACCGTGCTCACGAGCATATACCGCAGCAATACTTAGAAAGAATAGATTACGCCCCGGCACAAAGGTATTTGGATAACTATCTGCAGGCTTCTCTTGGTCCATTGTCATTGTGACATCAGTCAGAGAATTATGTCCTAATCGGCCAATAAACGAAACGTCCATCACTTCAAAGGGTACGCCCCCTTTTAAAGCTATATTACGAGCCAATTCAACCTCCTTTTGATGCTTTTGTCCGTAAAGGAAGCTCAATGCCAATACTTTTTTGAATTTTTGCTTAGCCCAAAATAAACAAGTAGTGGAATCCTGCCCACCACTGAATACGACCAATGCTGTTTCTTTATTCATACAGAATTTAATTTTTCACACAGAAAGCCAATATCTAAATTTCTTTCAGTTTCAATATGTTATATGAGATATCTTCATCGTAGACATCACTCCCATCCACACGTTTGATATAGCTTACCACACGAATTGTTACAGGAAGGACTATAACTTCATACATTGTCTTCAAGATAATCTGGGTACCGATCATCAATAACAATTGAGACCATGGTATAAGTCCGCCGAATGCTATGGGGAAAAAGATCAATGAATCTCCTGTTTCTCCTACCACAGTCGACCATATAGCACGAACAGAAAAGTGCTTTCCAGCGCTAGAGATTTTCATCCGGCTCATAACATAAGCATTAAGGAAGGAACCGACTAGAAAAGCGAGTAAGCTGGCAACAACAATACGCGGTGCCATACCAAATACAAAATTGAAATGGGCTTCACCATCCCAAAACGGTGCAGCCGGCAATGCTACTGCAATAAGACCCAGAGCAACCACAAAAAAGTTCATGGCAAAACCACTCCATATAATCAAACGAGCTTTGCGAAATCCCCAGACTTCGGCTATACAATCATTAATAATATAAGAAATGGGAAACACGAGCAATCCTGCTGTAACAGTAATGCCAAAAACTTGAACAACTTTTGTTTCAAGAAGATTTGCTGCAATCAGGCAAACATTGAAAAGAATGCCAAGCAGCATAAAAGGGACAGATACTTTTTGCTTCATTATTCCTGTTTTTTACGTGGTGTTCTAGAATACACGACCGCTATTCACGGCATCATACACTTTTAAAAATATGCGGCAAAGATAATAGTTTATTGTGAAACATACAAATATCACCTTTAAGCATATCAACTCCCTTATGTTTGTTTTATTAAAATACAATAACCTCCAATCATAAGGAGAGAAACAAATAAAAATAAACAGTCAACAAATTCATAATTATTATTTTTTTGCTCAATATTGTCCATAACAGTAATTATGATTAAATTGCACCCGCAAAAAGGGTACAGAAAGCCCCCCAACCTTAAAAAGTCAAACATGATAAACAAAGATTATGCTTCTTTTTATATCTACACCTTTTGCAAAAAGCTGGATACAAGCACACAATATCCAATAAAAATCACTGGATAAAAAAGCATTATAATCTGATTATACATGAAAAAGATTACTTTTCTTATTCTATTAATTTTCATTTGTGCAAAATCACTTTTTGCTTCCTCATATCTCTTTTTTAAAAGATTTCAGGTCGAAGACGGATTATCTCATAACACTGTTTGGTGCGGACTGCAAGATAGTTATGGATTCTTATGGTTTGGAACCAGCGACGGCTTGAACTGCTATGATGGGCGAACCAATAAAATATACAGGAATGTACTCAACGATAAATTTTCATTAGAGAATAATTTTGTACAAACGCTTTTCGAGGAAAACCAACGGAATATATGGGTCGGAACCAACTGGGGTATTTATATCTACGACAGAAATACTAACCATTTCACTCATTTCAATAAACGTACCAACTACGGAGTACTAATCAGTAGTGAGGTTCGGAAAATCATAAGAACACACAACGGGTTAATCTGGATTGCCACTTTAGGTCAAGGGCTCTTCATTTATAATCCAAAGACTAACATCCTAATCCAAAACAGTCTACAAACATCTTTTGTGTGGGATATTTGCGAGAGCAACACTCATAATGTCTATATATCATCTCTGCAAGATGGATTATTTTGTTTCAATGAAAATGGAATTATAAAGAAACTTCCTTCCGCCTTTACAAAAATATACAATAACACCGGAAGACATAAAGTTAATTGCATAGCCAATATAGGTGGCTCCATTTGGATGGGAACCGATGATAAAAGACTTTATAAATGGGACGAACATGAAAAAATGTTAAGCAGTTATGATGCATCACCTGTTTCAATGGGGGTTATAAGGTGCATGCTGGATTATTCGAAAGAAGAGCTGTTGCTAGGAACAGAAAACGGGGCATATTTATTCAATTATAAAACAGGGAATTTTTCAAGAGCAGATGATCCTTCTCTACGGACTGGCGCACTAAGTGATTTATCTATAAATAACATGCTCAAAGATGCAGAAGGTGGTATTTGGGTTCTAACAAATCTTGGTGGAATAAATTATGCCAGTAAACAAACAAAGCATTTCGAATCTTACTATTCCGCCGATAGCAGTAAAGAAGACAGTGGAATTGTAGTAGGACCATTTTGTGAAGATCAATCCGGGAATATCTGGATTGGTACGAGAGACGGGCTTTATCTTCTTAATGCAAAAACACATCAATTGGCCAAACATCCTATAAGCAGTCTGGCTCATGGAAAGTGTGACATACGAACATTATTCCTTGATGCTAACCAACTATGGATAGGAACATACGGCGATGGAGTTAAAGTTTACAATATCAACACAGGAGCAGTCAAGGAATATCATTACTCCCGCGATGTCCTAAACACAATATGTAGTAATGATGTACTCAGCATATACAAAACCCACAGCGGCAACATCTATATCGGAACCAGTTGGGGACTCTGCCAGTACAATCCGAAAGAAGATAATTTTTCGGTAGTCATTGCCATTGGTACAATGATTTCTGTCATTGATATTACAGAAGATCACCAAGGCAATCTGTGGGTCGCAACATCCAATAGCGGAGTATTCCGTTACCAACCGAAATCCGGGAACTGGAAGCACTTTGAACATAAAAGGAAAGACAGCAGGACAATCACAGATAATTATGTAATAACAATGTTTGAGGATTCCAAAGGTACAATGTGGTTTGGTACAAATGGAGGGGGACTTTGTTCCTTCAATTCAAGCAAAGAGGTCTTTACTGATTTTGATCCTGATAATGCCATTCTTCCAAGTAAAGTAATCTATTCTATTGAAGAAGATAAAAAAGGTAACTTTTGGATTTCAAGCAATATGGGGCTTATTAAGATTAACCCATATAAGAAAGAATTTCTACGCCGTTTTACCACTGGAGACGGACTTCAAGGGAATCAGTTCAACGCACATTCTTCTTTAAAGACAGCTAGAGGTAAATTTTATTTTGGAGGGGTCAACGGATTCAATGCCTTCACGCCTGAAGCATTGATGGATAATAAGTATATTCCCCCCGTATATATCACGGATATCCAGTTGACATATACCAATGATGAACATTTGGTAAAAAAAATACTAGATTTAAAACAGCCTTTATATGCTAGTCAGGAAATTACCTTACCATACGAATACAATAGCTTTGTGATTAGCTTCGCCGCCTTAAGCTATGAAGACCCGGGAAAAAACCGTTATTCATATATCCTAAAAGGTGTAGACAAAGAATGGGTTACTAATTCAAAAATAAACTCGGCTTCATACACAAATCTCTCGCCCGGAAAATATGAGTTCATTGTACGCGGATCAAACAATGACAATAAATGGAATACAAAGGGGACAACAATTACGATAATTATCACTCCACCTTGGTGGCGCACATCATGGGCATACACCGCATATATACTACTCTTTTTGGGAATAGCATATTATATGGCATTAAAATGGGATGAGTATGTAAAAACAAGATACAGACGCAGAATGGAAGAGTTCCGTATTTCGAAAGAAAAAGAGATTTATGAATCAAAAATTGGTTTCTTCATTAATCTCGTCCATGAAATCCGTACTCCATTAAGTTTGATATGCATCCCCTTGGAAAAGCTGATGAAAGATAATGAAGACAAAGAAATGAAGTATTTATCCATTATCAATAAGAATGTGAACTATTTACTGAATATAACTACCCAGCTACTCGATTTTCAGAAGATGGAGAGTGGTAAGCTACAATTAAATTTACAATCGACCAATATAAGTGAACTAATAGAAAACGTATATGAACAATTTATCGGACCGGCAGAATTAAAAGGCATAACCATCATACTTACACATACCGATGAAGCGGTATATGCCAAAATTGATCCGGACAAAGTACGGAAAGTGTTAGTCAATCTAGTTGGTAACGCCATTAAATATGCAAAAAGTAATATAGAAATTGTACTTAAATATTCAGACAAAGATTTTGAAATCTCCGTAAATGATGATGGGATTGGCATACCCAACGAGGAAAAAGAAAAAGTATTTGAAGCCTTCTATCAGATTCAAAACAGAGAAAAGGCAGTCCCAGGCACAGGCATAGGACTTGCTTTCTCTAAATCTCTTGCCGAAGCACATAAAGGCGAATTGAAAATAGAAGACAGCTCTTTCGGTGGCTCCTCTTTCATTCTTCGCCTCCCGATTAAAGATGTTGTTACAAACAAAAAATCAAAACCTGAAATAAAAGATACAGCTATTATCACCACCGATGAAGAAAAAGATGTTACCGTCCATCCTAACAACGGCAAATTAACGGTCTTACTCGTTGAAGATAATATCGACTTACTTAATTTGACAAAAGAAGCATTGAGTCCTACTTTCCGAATATTGAAAGCAGCGAATGGAGTAGAAGCACTAGAAATACTTTCCAACGAAAGCGTAGATGTGATTGTCAGTGATATTATGATGCCCGAAATGGACGGATTGGAACTGACTACAAAAATTAAAACAACTATAGATTACTCTCATATACCGGTAATCTTATTGACAGCCAAAACAACGCTTGAATCGAAAGTAGAGGGATTGGAATGTGGCGCAGATGCATATATAGATAAGCCATTCTCTGTACGCCAACTACAGATGCAGATAGAAAACTTAATTAAGTTGAGGCAGAGTTTTCATAAAATGATGATTGACCTTTTTGGAACTCAAACAGAAGAAGTCACAACGGAGTATGCTCTATCTCAAAAAGACCGAGAATTTATAGCGCGTATACAAGAGGTTATTACAGAGCAAATGGCGGATGAGAATTTTTATATTGATAGCTTGGCCGAAGTCATGCACATGAGTCGATCTAATTTTTATAGAAAGATTAAAGCATTATCCGGCATGTCACCAAATGATTATCTGAAAACAATCAGATTGAACCGTGCCGCCGAACTCATAAAGAGTGGAGAGCGTATATCAGAAGTTGCGGAAAGAGTCGGATTTACTTCTTCTTCATATTTTGCGAAATGTTTCAAGACACAATTTGGTGTATTGCCGAGAGATTACAAAGGATAAAATTGAGCATAAAACAAATATCTTATATGGAAGGAATATCTTCCTTCCATATAAGACAGCCAAAAGATATTAATCAATTCTCTCATTCATAAAAATGTATTTTTGAGTTGAACTACATCATTTAGGGCTTCTTCAGTAGCTAAAGAGCAGTTTTTGTCTTTTATTGAATATTTTTTTTTGTATAAAGAAAAAATATAGATCTTTATTTGCACCTGTCAATCCTAAAAACATTAACTAATTTTATTATGAAGAAATTATTAACATTGGCTTTATCGGCAATTCTGCTTTGCAACGCCCAGGCTTCCGATTTATTTAGGCCCGTAAAAAAAGTAGCATTGCGTGCTCCATCTGTGCCACTTGTTGTATCAGATCCTTATTTTTCAATTTGGTCTCCATATGACAAATTGAATGAAGGCACAACAAAACACTGGACAAATGCAAAAAAGCCTTTGCTAGGTGTATTACGTGTAGATAATGAAGTCTATCGCTTCATGGGAAAAGTAGAGCCTAATCTCCAAGCTATCGCTCCAATGACAGACACTGAAAATTGGGAAGGAAATTACACTTTCCAGACTCCGCCAGCCGGTTGGACAGCAACTCAGTTTGACGACAGTAGCTGGAAGCATGGGAAAGCTGCTTTTGGAACTCATGACATGCCACGAATCCATACAGAATGGAAAAATGATGATATATGGGTACGCCGCACATTCAATTTGGAAGATCTTAACACAAACGACAATTTCTTTATAAAATACTCACATGATGATGTATTCGAACTTTACTTGAATGGAGAAGAACTTGTCAATACAGGCAATACATGGAATAATGATGTGTGTCTTCAACTTACAGAAGCTGCAAAAAAGAAACTTCGTAAAGGCAAAAATGTAATTGCCATACACTGCCACAACACAACAGGAGGTGCGTATGTAGATTTCGGACTTTATAAAGAAAAAAAGCAAAACGCCGATTTCAAAAAAGAAGCTATTCAGAAATCAGTTAGCGTACTTCCAACACAAACCTATTATACATTCACTTGTGGACCGGTTGAGTTAGATGTAGTATTCACTGCACCTCAATTAATTGATGACCTTGATTTATTGTCCACTCCTATTAATTACATTTCATATCAAGTACGCTCAACTGATAAGAAGGCACATAACGTACAGTTCTATTTGGAAACAACTCCGGAGCTTTCAATAAATGAGCTAACCCAGCCCACAATAGCCCAAACGATGGTACGTAATGGAATGAGCTATGTACAAGCAGGTAGCATTGATCAGCCAATATGCGACCGTAAAGGTGATGGCATCTGCATTGATTGGGGCTACGCATACTTAGCCAGCGGAAACAGTTCCGAACGTTCTGTCAGCTTGGGCGATTACTATGGGATGAAAGAAGCTTTCACTTATAAAGGCAAACTTCTTCCTGCAATGAAAAAAGTCACTACATATAATCCTGCGGATATTCCTGCAATGTCATATATGGACGATCTAGGCAGCATCAACAAAGACGGTAAAGCCGGATATGTTATGATGGGATATGATGATGTTTATTCAGTGGAATATATGTATGAGAAGAGAATGGCTTATTGGAAACATAATGGCAAGGTTACGATCTTTGATGCATTCGAAAAAGCTAAAGAAAACTACCAGTCGATTATGGAACGTTGCCGTGACTTCGACAAAATGATCCTTAATGATGCAGAGAAGGCCGGTGGAGAAGAGTATGCAGAGCTTTGCGCATTGGCATACCGCCAGGTTATCTCTGCTCATAAACTCTTCACAGACAAAGATGGAAACTTGATGTTTTTCTCTAAGGAAAATAACAGCAACGGTTGTGTAAATACAGTCGACCTGACTTACCCATCCGCTCCTCTATTTTTGGCATACAATCCTGATTTACAAAAAGCCATGATGACAAGTATCTTTGAATATAGCGCTACAGGGCGATGGAACAAGCCTTTCCCGGCACATGATTTGGGCACTTATCCTATAGCAAACGGACAAGTATATGGTGGTGATATGCCTATTGAAGAAGGTGGAAATATGGTTATATTAACCGCTGCTATAGCTAAAGTAGAAGGAAATGCTGACTATGCAAAAAAATACTGGGATCTACTGACTACTTGGACAGATTACTTGGTAAAATATGGACAAGATCCTGAAAACCAACTTTGCACCGACGACTTTGCAGGACACTGGGCACACAACGCCAATCTTTCTATCAAAGCAATAATGGGTGTTGCCGGATACAGCGAAATGGCACGTATGCTTGGGATGAATGAAGTAGCTGACAAGTATGCCGGCATTTCAAAAGCAATGGCTGCTAAATGGGAGCAAATGGCAAATGAAGGAGACCACTATCGTTTGGCTTTTGACCGTCAAAACACATGGAGCCAAAAATACAATATTATCTGGGATAAGATGTGGAACCTTAACCTCTTTCCCAACAATGTCATTTCAAAAGAGGTGAATTATTATTTGAATAAGCAAAATGCATACGGACTTCCATTGGATTCACGCAAAGAATACACAAAATCAGACTGGATTATGTGGACAGCCGCATTATCACCAGACATAGCTACATTCAAAAAGTTTGTCGCACCGGTATATAAGTATGCAAACGAAAGCACCTCGCGTGTTCCTTTAAGTGACTGGCATCACACAGATAGCGGAGAATTTGTAGGCTTTAAAGCGCGTTCTGTTGTTGGTGGATATTGGATGAAAGTTTTGATGGACAAAATTCAATGAATGTTTTGACTCTTGTTTTTTGGTATCTGAATTATTTCTTATAAATTGCCGCAAATTATAATTGCGGCGGATGAGACTGTGCCGATGGCACAGTCTCATTGAATATAAACCGGAAAGCATCTGTTTTAATGAAAAAATCACTCTTTATTCTATTCCTATTCTTCGTTTGCTTCGCTTGCTTACACAGATCGTCCGACAAAAGAGGACTTGAAGCTGAGAGCAGCACATATAACAACCCATTACTACCATCCGGCACTGATCCTTATGCTATTTTTTACAATGGCAAATATTACTATATGCAAGGAACCGGAACAGATAAGCTTGCTATTTGGGAAACAACAGACATTACAGATATAAAGCATGCCAAATGCAAAGACATTTGGACATCGGACAATAAAGCCTATTCTTTTAATATTTGGGGGGCGGAATTACATCGCATCAACAATAAATGGTATATCTATTTTGCAGCTGACGATGGGAAACTTGATAACCACCAGCTTTATGTGTTGGAAAATGAATCGCCCGACCCAATGAAAGGGACATTTAAGATGAAAGGGGCTATCAAAACCAACAATGAATGGAATTGGGGAATACAGGCAACAACTATTGTCCATAAAGGCGTACAATACTTATTATGGTCAGGCTGGCCAAAGCGAAGAATAACCACTGAAACCCAGTGTCTCTATATTGCAAGCATGTCCAATCCCTGGACTTTAAAATCATCCCGTATATTAATATCCAAGCCGGAATATGAATGGGAACGCCAATGGGTTAACCCTGATGGTACACGCACTGCATATCCCATATATGTGAATGAATCACCTCAATTTTTTCATTCCAGAGACAACAGAAAAATTCTAATCTATTATTCAGCCAGTGGCTGTTGGACTCCATATAATTGCATAGGAATGCTCACCGCCAATGACAACAGTGACTTACTAAATCCTGCATCATGGACAAAGAATCCGTCTCCGGTATTTCAACAATCACAAGAAAACGGAGTATATGGACCGGGAAGTCCATGTTTTGTGACCTCACCGGACGGAAATGAATATTACATATTATATCATGCCAGAAATATACCAAATAGTGACGGAGGACCGGAAACCCGTAGCCCACGTATTCAAAAGATTGGTTGGGATACAAACGGTATGCCTGTACTAGGCAAACCTTTCTCTGAAAAGACCTCGCTATCCAAACCCTCCGGAACATTCTAAAGACCTTAAGTAAAGCGTTTTTGGTTCGTATTTGTTATTTTCTGAACGTTTTTTTGCCTGTTTTCGTGTATTTAATCGCGTTCTTTGTAACATTGCTTAATACAATCCAAATAGTAATTAAACATTATGAACTTTAAACGTTTTCTTTTTTTGGGAATGGTCTTTAGTTTGTCTGCGTCTGTATTTTCGCAACAGCATTCTTCGGACAAAAAACAAACAAGTGGTAATCCGGTATTTCCGGGATGGTATGCAGATCCCGAAGGAGCTGTATTCGGAAATGAATATTGGATCTATCCTACATATTCGGCTCCATACGATCAACAGACTTTTATGGACGCTTTTTCTTCACGCGATCTGGTGCATTGGAAAAAGCATCCCCGTGTGCTATCCATTGAAAATATCAGTTGGGTGAAGCGTGCTTTATGGGCACCCGCCATCATTGAAGCTAATAAGAAATACTACTTCTTTTTTGGAGGAAATGATATACAAAACAATAATCAGCTTGGAGGTATTGGAGTTGCTGTAGCCGATAATCCGGCCGGACCTTTTAAAGACGCACTGGGCAAGCCATTAATCGGACAGATAGTCAATGGTGCACAACCTATCGACCAGTTTGTCTTTAAAGATGATGACGGACAGTATTACATGTACTATGGTGGTTGGGGGCATTGCAATATAGTAAAAATGGCACCCGACTTGTTGAGTATAGTACCCTTTGCAGATGGAACTACTTACAAAGAAATCACTCCGGAAAACTATGTCGAGGGACCTTTCATGCTCAAGCGAAATGGTAAATATTACTTCATGTGGTCTGAGGGAGGATGGGGTGGCCCAAATTATAGCGTGGCTTATGCTATCTCTGACTCTCCATTCGGTCCCTTCAAGCGTATCGGAAAGATTCTCCAACAGAATCCGGAAATAGCAACAGGTGCAGGGCACCATTCCGTCATAAAAGGTCCTGGTAAAGACGAATGGTACATGGTATACCACCGTCGTCCATTGGGAGAGAAAGATGCCAATAGTCGCGTAGTATGCGTCGACCGTTTGTATTTTGATAATGACGGTTACATCAAACCGGTGAAAATTACTTTCGAAGGAGTGAAAGCAAGCCCTCTTTCAAGTAAGAAACAGAAATGAAAACACACAAATACCCTAAACGTACAATCATGAAGAACAGATTTTCAATAATCGCCTTCCTATTACTCTTATTCCCAAACATTGCCATCCATGCGATTACAGAAGACAAAAACAAATTGTATACTGACAAAGAAGCTACTCTAGCAATAGATGCTTTTCATAAGACATTCTATAATCCGGAGATGAAACTATATGCCATCTCATCGGATATGAAAGGGCGTGCAGCCATTTGGGTGCAGGCTATATATTGGGATATGATTATGAATGCATACAAACGTACCCAAGCGCCGAAATATCGCCAACTCATAGAAGATATTTATCAAGGAGGGTATGAACAATATGATAAATATAACTGGAACAATAAAGTGGAATGGTTCATCTACGATGATATGATGTGGTGGATCATTTCTTTAGCAAGAGCATACGAAATCACCCACGAACCGAAGTATTTGGCTCATGCATCTTCCGGATTTTATCATGTATGGAAAGAATCGTACGATCCCGAGCGAGGTGGAATGTGGTGGAATTTCAAACATGACGGAAAAATGTCATGTATCAATTATCCTACGGCAATAGGCGCAATGACACTCTATAATGTAACAAAAGATCCTGATTATCTGGAGAAAGCAAAGAATATATACGCATGGTCACGAAATGTTTTCTTCGACAAGAAAGACGGACGTATTGCCGATAGTATGCATTATCATTTCCAACGCCAAAACGGTATGGACATAGATTGGACAACCCAACTTTATAATCAGGCGACATGCATCGGATCGGCTATCATGTTGTACAAAGCTACAAAGGAAAAGCAATATCTTGAAGATGCTATTCTCGCCACAAATTATGTGCGGAACTCAATGTGCGATGCTAATGGATTATTGCCCTTCAAAAATGGCATTGAACAGGGTATTTACGGAGCTATTTTCGCACAATATATCACTATGCTCATAAAAGATGGTAACCAACCACAGTATACGGACTGGCTTCGTATGAATATTGATACGGCTTGGAACAATCGGGATATGAGTCGCAATATAACATTCAAAGATGCTTCGCAAGCATGTCCTAAAGGAATAATGGAAAGTTATGATGCAAGTTGCTGCCCGGCTTTGATGCAAGTCATTTCCCCACGCTAAAAAAAATAGATAACCATTTTAAAACATTATAATAGAATAGACAATGAAACGACAATTAATGACGTTATTCTTCGGTGCAACAACTTTCTTTATTTCCAGTTATGGAAACACTAAGATAGCACATGACACTAAAAATGAATTGAGAGCGCCAGCCTATCCGTTAGTAACGATTGATCCATATACCAGTGGATGGTCATTCAATGACCACCTTTACGATGGAACGATAAAGCACTGGACCGGAAAAGACTTCCCCTTAATCGGAGTAATCAAGGTGGATGGGCAATCCTATCGATTCATGGGAGAAGAAAACGTTGAATTGCTAACCCTCGTAAACACATCGGAGCAAGGTTCTTGGAGTGGAAAATATACGACTAACCAACCCGCCAAAGGATGGCAGAAGATGTCTTTCAACGATGCAGCCTGGAAAGAAGGCAAAGCTGCTTTCGGCACAATGGAGAATGAATCTACTGCAAAGACTCAATGGGGAAGCAAATATATCTGGGTACGACGGACAATAGATATCAAGAATAGTTTAAAAGGACGGAAAGTTTATCTTGAGTACTCTCATGATGATGACGTTATTATCTATATTAACGGCATAAAAGTGGTAGATACCGGTAACGCATGCAAGAAACATGAGCTTACAAGACTACCGGATAATGTTGTCGCAACGTTGAAACCAGGTAAGAATCTTATTGCCGCATATTGTTACAATCGTGTGGGTAACGGATTGCTTGACTTTGGTCTTGCTCTTGAAAAAGAAAACCAACGGAGCTTTAATACTACAGCAAAACAGCTTTCTGCAGAAGTACAACCTATGCAAACAATATATAAGTTTGCTTGTGGACCGGTTAACTTGGATTTGACTTTTACTGCACCTCTTTTTATGGACAATCTTGATTTGATGACCCGTCCGGTGAATTATATTTCTTATACCGTGTCTTCCAATGATAAAAAGAATCACAACGTAGAATTATATCTCGAGGCAGGTCCTCAATGGGCAATAGATCAGGCAGGACAAGCCTCAACGTCCGAAAGCTTTGAAAAAGGTAATTTAGTGTACCTGAAAAGTGGAAGCAACGCACAGAAGGTATTGGATAAAAGAGGTGATGATGTACGCATCGATTGGGGATATTTCTACATGGCAGCTGATAAGGGAAATACACAATATGCCACCGGAAATTCAACTGAACTAAGAAAGAGCTTTGGAAAAAGCAAACTGGCTGCATCAAAGACAAACGGGACCGATCATCTAGCTATTGTACGCCAATTGGGTAATGTTCAAAATGCAGCCGGACATTTTCTAATCGGTTACGATGATATTTACTCCATACAATACTTTGGAAAGAACCTACGTCCTTACTGGAATCGTAATGGCAACAAAACGATTACATCGCAATTTGAAGAAGCGGAACAGGAATATAATACACTCATGGATAAGTGTGTAGCTTTTGATAATAAGATGATGAAAGAAGCTACCGAAGCCGGAGGCAAGAAATATGCAGAACTTTGCGCATTGGCTTATCGCCAAGCTATCTGTGCTCATAAGTTAGTTGAAGCACCCAATAAAGATTTACTTTTCTTCTCTAAAGAGAACTTTAGCAACGGTTCCATCGGGACAGTCGACGTGACCTACCCTTCCGCCCCACTCTTCTTACTTTATAATCCGGAGTTGGCCAAAGGATTGTTAAATCATATCTTCTATTATAGCGAAAGTGGAAAATGGAACAAGCCTTTTGCTGCACATGATGTAGGTACTTATCCATTAGCCAACGGACAAACTTACGGTGGTGACATGCCTGTAGAAGAATGTGGTAACATGCTGATATTGACAGCTGCCATAGCTGCTGTGGAAGGAAATGCGGACTATGCAAAGAAGCACTGGGATGTACTGACCATTTGGACAGACTACCTATTAAAGAATGGACTTGACCCTGAAAACCAGCTTTGCACAGACGACTTTGCAGGACACTTTGCACACAACGCCAACCTGTCTATAAAGGCGATCTTGGGTATTGCATCTTATGGCTATTTAGCTGATCTGCAAGGAGACAAAGCAACTGCTGACAAATATATGGATGCAGCCAAGAAAATGACAACCGAGTGGGACAAGATGGCTCATGACGGAGATCATTATAAACTGACCTTTGACAAAGCGGGTACTTGGAGTCAGAAATACAACATCGTATGGGACAAGCTCATGAAATGGAATATCTTCCCTAAAGAAATTGTACAGACAGAAATTCCTTATTATTTAAGGAAACAAAACAAATATGGCTTACCTTTGGACAATCGTGAAACGTATACAAAGACAGACTGGATTATATGGACTGCAACTTTAGCTCCCGACCGGGCTACATTTGAAAAGTTCATCGATCCAATCCATTTGTTTATGAATGAAACGACCACCAGAGTTCCGATGTCCGACTGGATATTTACGGATACGCCAAATCAAAAAGGTTTTCAGGCACGCTCTGTCGTTGGTGGATATTTTATCAAGATGCTTGAGAATAAACTAAATAAATGAGAATATGAAAAAAATAACCTTAGTAGTTGCCGCCTTGCTGAGCGTTTTAAGCTCTTCGGCTAAAAACGGCACCGACCCGGTGGATTATGTTAATCCACTGGTAGGGTCACAGTCAAAGGTTTCCCTGTCTACGGGAAATACTTACCCTGCCATTGCCCTACCATGGGGTATGAACTTTTGGATGCCCCAGACCGGTAAAATGGGAGACGGTTGGGGTTATACTTATGATGCCGACAAAATTCGCGGATTCAAACAAACACACCAACCGAGTCCCTGGATCAATGACTACGGTCAATTTGCAATCATGCCTGTAACAGGTAAGGTTGTATTCGATCAGGATGAACGTGCCAGTTGGTTTTCGCATAAAGCGGAAATAGCAAAACCTTATTACTATAAAGTTTATTTAGCCGATCACGATGTCACAACAGAGATTGCGCCTACTAGCCGTGCCGCCATGTTCCGTTTCACCTTCCCTGAAAGTAAAGATTCATACGTTGTTATCGATGCTTTTGACAGAGGCTCATGGGTAAAAGTTATTCCGGGAGAAAACAAAATCATCGGATATACAACCAAAAACAGCGGAGGTGTCCCCGAGAACTTCAAGAATTACTTTGTGATGGTATTCGACAAATCGTTTAGTTTCACTGCAGCCGTTGCAAACGGTAATATCAAGCCGGGTGAACTTGAAGCTAAAGATAATCATGCCGGTGGAATTGTCGGCTTTTCAACCAAGCGCGGCGAACAAGTAAATGTTCGTGTAGCCTCATCTTTCATCAGTCTGGAGCAAGCCGAACAAAACTTGAAAGAACTGGGTAATGACAATTTTGATAAAGTAGCGGCAAAAGGTCGTCAGGAATGGAACAATGTGTTAGGCAAAATCGAAGTAAATGATAATAACGTAGACAATCTGCGCACATTCTATTCTTGCTTGTATCGGTCGGTTATATTCCCACGTAGCTTCTACGAACTTGATGCCAACGGAAAACCGGTTCACTATAGTCCATATAATGGTCAGGTACTTCCGGGATATATGTTCACCGATACCGGTTTTTGGGATACTTTCCGATGCCTGTTCCCCTTCCTCAATTTGATGTACCCTTCAATGAATGCTAAAATGCAGGAAGGTCTGGCTAACGCATATAAAGAAAGTGGTTTCTTACCTGAATGGGCTAGCCCGGGACACCGTGGATGCATGGTCGGTAACAACTCTGCGTCAATCGTTGCCGATGCATACCTTAAAGGATTAAAAGGATATGATATAGAAACGCTTTGGGAAGCAGTAAAGCATGGAGCTAATAATGTACATCCACGGGTATCGTCTACAGGACGTCTTGGTTACGAGTACTATAATGAGTTGGGATATGTACCCTACAACGTAGGTATAAACGAGAGTGCAGCCCGCACATTGGAATATGCTTATGATGATTGGTCAATCTACAAGCTGGGTAAAGCCTTGAATAAACCTGAGAGTGAGATCGGTATATATGCCCGTCGTGCCATGAATTATAAGAATTTATTCGATCCCGAACATAAATTGATGCGTGGAAAAAATAAAGACGGACAATTCCAATCACCATTTAATCCCTTGAAATGGGGAGATGCCTTCACCGAAGGTAATAGCTGGCACTATACCTGGTCCGTATTCCACGATCCTCAAGGATTGATCGACTTGATGGGTGGAAAAGATTCTTTCAATCAGATGATGGATTCCGTGTTTATTCTGCCTCCATTGTTTGACGACAGCTACTACGGAGGAGTGATCCACGAAATACGTGAAATGCAGATTATGAATATGGGTCAGTATGCTCACGGCAATCAGCCTATACAACACATGATTTATATGTATAACTATTCCGGACAGCCATGGAAAGCACAATATTGGGTTCGCGAAGTAATGGATAAGCTTTACACTGCAGCTCCCGACGGATATTGCGGTGATGAAGACAATGGTCAGACATCGGCATGGTACGTCTTTTCAGCACTCGGATTCTATCCGGTATGCCCTGGAAGTAACCAGTACGTGTTAGGTACTCCTTATTTCAAACAAGTTAAGCTACACCTTGAAAACGGAAAGACAGTGTCCATCAATGCTCCCACAAATAGCAAAGAAAGCCGTTATGTATCTTCAATGACTTTGAACGGTAAAACTTATGACAAGAATTACCTGACTCATACAGACTTGTTAAATGGAGCATCCATCAATATGAATATGAGTGTTAAGCCGAATACGAAACGCGGCACAAAACAAGTAGATTTCCCTTACTCGTTCTCAACAGAACTGAAGGCTAATCATTAAAACAAATCCGGAAAAGTTATTAACTAAAATATAATATCATGAATAAGTTTTCTGTATGGGCACTCGCTGCCCTGGTTATGGCTAGTTGCGCTACAGCCAACAAAGAAAAGCCAACTGATTCCGGTTTGGTCCGGAAGAATTTTCAGACCAATGTAAGTGGCAAAAAGACCGATTTGTATGTACTCCGCAATGCAAACAAAATGGAAGTTTGCGTAACGAATTTCGGAGGTCGTATTGTGTCGGTCATGGTGCCCGACAAGACCGGAGCCATGCGTGATGTCGTGTTGGGATTTGATTCCATACAAGACTACATTACTATTCCTTCGGACTTTGGAGCAAGCATCGGACGCTATGCCAACCGAATTAACCAAGGACGTTTTACGCTAGATGGAAAAGAGTATCAACTACCTAAAAACAACTATGGACACTGCTTGCATGGTGGACCTAAAGGTTTTCAATATCAAGTATACACTGCAAAGCAACTCAATCCACAGGAACTGGAACTGACCTATCTTTCCAAAGACGGAGAGCAAGGCTTCCCTGGAAACCTGACTTGCAAAGTATTGATGAAGCTTACCGATGATAATGCTATCGACATCACATACGAAGCAGAAACAGACAAGCCGACAGTTGTAAACATGACCAACCATTCATATTTCAACTTGGACGGTGATGCAAGCAGCAATGCTGAACATCTGTTGACGATTAATGCCGATAATTATACTCCGGTTGACAGCACATTTATGACAACCGGTGAAATTGTTCCGGTGGAAGGCACTCCTATGGATTTCCGCACTCCAACAGCTGTAGGCAAACGCATCAATGATTATAGCTTCGTTCAATTAAAGAATGGAAATGGATATGACCACAACTGGGTATTGAATACTAAAGGCGACATTACCAAGAAGTGCGCAACACTTGAATCACCTAAAACCGGCATTGTATTGGATGTATATACCAACGAACCGGGTATTCAAATGTATGCAGGAAACTTCCTTGATGGAAAGGTAAAAGGCAAAAAAGGGATAACTTATCGCCAGCGTGCTTCCGTATGCTTGGAGACTCAAAAATATCCTGATACCCCTAACAAACCACAATGGCCTTCAGCTGTATTACGTCCTGGAGAAAAATACAACAGCCATTGCATTTTTAAATTTTCCGTTAAGAAATAGACTGAACAGATAGAGATATTTGTCAAGAGTAGATTTACATAACATTAACAGGGATAAAGATCATTTCGATATCCCTGTTTTTTTATGCTCCTAAATATACAGGCATTAGCCAAAAGAGATGGTCTGTTATGTATAAAAAGACAGTATATTGAGGGCAAAAGCATGGTTAGTTTTATATAATATGATAGTATGTTTCACTCCATTACATTAGATGTTTATCATTTATCATAGTATGTATAAGGAAGAGGGAAGAAACTTTTGTTTCTTCCCTCTTCCTTATATGTCCCCAACCTAAATCAGGATTACAATGCTAAAATTACTACATATTAAGTCCAAATACAAGTATTACACCAAGTTTATTTCCTCTTTTTTCTATAAGTAAAGAATGTAGTCAATATGACCCAATTAAGAGTAGTACCATCACCACTATTTTAAAGTATCAAAAACAAAAAAAACCAACAAATAAATACATACATTAAAGAATAATGTAACATTATATTTCATACATTTGTAGAGACATACAACTCTCAAAATATAGATTATAAATATATTACAAAATTTAGAACAATAACAAGATGCATTTGATGTAAATATCAACTAATATTTAAAACAATGATATTATGAATAATTTGAAACATAAATATTGTATATACTTAATTATATATAACCACATTAGTAATAGAACTCTTATGAAAACATTAACAACATGCTTATTTTTGTTTTGCGCTGCCTACATGTCAGCGCAAACCGGGAAATCAGCCTCATCTGTCAAATGGGATGTTAGCACCCAGTCGGACATACCGGAACGCTTCACCATTCACCGTGCTACCATTACTCCTTTTGTGGAGAATGACACAACTTTCCTATATAAAAAAGCCCATCAAGAAGGTAAATATACCACAAACACAAAGATATACATAGACAAAAAAGAGTGGAAATCAGAAGCTTACCGGCGTTGGCTGTCATACACCTCTCTAGATTCATTGACTCTTGCAAGCCTTAGCAAAAGACTCGAGCCTCTTAAAAAAAAGTACCCCGAATCATTGGCAAAACATTCTTTGCACGGTTGTCCCCAAACATGGATTCCGCTATGTTCGTTTCAAGGGAAGTTGTATCTATATGATGGAAACAATCAACTCCAGTTCAATGACCCGCTATTTATAACAAACAGCATGGAAATAACACCCTATCTCATTCGTTCGTTCAATCAAGTATCTCCCACACATTATCGGGGTCAACTCTGCTCGGAGTATGGCAACTTGCCTTTTGACGGGAGTCTTGATTTGTATATGATAGATGCCAAACGTAAAGTTGCCATTATCCGCGAAGGAGGTAAGTACAAAGAGTATGCTTTGTATGTAGCAAAAGAAACGGCACACCTGTTTGATATGATAAATTGGCGCTGTGATGAAGAGCCTGAAGGAGACGAAATAGAATTTGATAAAATAAACTATCCGAAGTTGATTGCCGGACAAGAATAACATTCTGCACTCCCACCCTAAAGTTCATCATCAATGAGATATCAAATATTGTAGTCAGACTATACACAATAGTCTGACTACTACAGCGCAGCAAGCAAATTTACCACTTACCAAAAGCTTTCACATACTACTATTATCCAATGGTAAATCGGCAGCTAGTGAGACTCAGAATGTGCCTCTCCCATTGACAGAAAACATGCTAGTGAAATTTAATCGTCACTATATAATACAAGAGATGGTGCCATAACATTTTTAGACACCATCTCTCAATTATCAAAAAAAACTACCAATTTCGATTCATCAGAATCAATATCCTACCATTCGATAGCCTGATCTTCATCTGGTATCTGAGTGTTAATTTTACGTTCCAGAATCATAGAACCTCTCACTGTATATTCTATCTTGGCACCCGGAATAGACGTATAGTCGGCAAAACTATAGTCAATATTACGGATAGTCACATAGCGATGTAATAAATAAGGGCGAGTAGCGTCCATATCTTCATCAATAGTGTATGAGGGAGCTTTATTTAAATGAAACTCCATCTGCGGATTATCTGCTGTAAAGGTCAGATTATTCGACTTTGGGTCAAACTTAACATAAACCTTATAATTAGCTCGATCAGCGCGATCTTCATCAACCGTCCCGGCATAAAAGAATACCGAAGTCTCATCGAAAACATATACCTGTTTTGTATTTTGCACAATAGAGGCATCATTTTCCGATCCCTTTAAATAAATATTCAAAGTAGTACTACTGTAGGTCCCAGAATATGAATTAAAAGGCATCACACGCAATAATGCTTTACGATAATTCTTACGCGGATGAGCCTTATAATCATAAGACGGACCATCCACTATTGTCAAGGGAAGCACCCACTTATCTACCAAGTTCAAGTTCTTCAAAGTGAAGTTAACATTGAGTAAAGAGGTATTTTCCCCAGCTTTAATATCTACAGTCTCCGGTATCGTAAAATATTGAGCATCTAATTCTTTATAAAACAAATCCGTACGATTTTGAAAGCGTTCATAATTAAGGACTTGCAAAGTATCAGGATCTACTGCTACATGAACAGTGATATTTTGGTCATTTGTGGTTGATCCACTCACAATCAGCGGTAATTGATACGCCACGTTTCCATCCGATTTATAACGTACATAGATTGGAGTCACCCCCTTCGCATCAATAGGTGCTTTAAAGGAAATATAACGTTCGTATTGTTCGTTCTTCCACTCGTCATTGCATGAACTACACAATATTAGTGCAGTCACTATAGTTAGCAAATTATATATTCTTTTCATATATCAATCTCTATTATTCTTTAATCATAATATGTCCATCCCGGGTTTTGAGTAAGCCTTTTGTTATGTTTCAGCTCATCGTGTCGAATAGGCCAAAACCACATTTTCTGAGCAAAGGTGGTAGGAAGTGCCCAAATTGCCACCGGAGTATGGAATAAGTCTTTTTGATCTGCTGTCATCAAAGGATTACAACCATAAATAGGCAATGACTCCTCAACTTCCGCATCTTTCCAACGACGTAAATCGTAATAGCGCTTGCCTTCACCCATCAATTCAATCTGGCGCTCACGTTTTAGTTTCTTCCGGAATTCGTTTTTATCACCGTATACACTAGAAGAATAATCGGGCACACCGGCGCGAATACGTACAGGTTGAATACCTTTTTTCATCTCATTTACATCACGGCTGATAGAATAGGTTTTCGAGCAATCCCATGATGGGATATTATAAGATTTATCCAACTCATTTAAGGCCTCCGCATATATAAGCAAGATATCTGCATAACGAATAGCCGGTTCAGCTTTTGGAACAATTTTATCGATACTCCCACCTTCATAAGTATCATTAGGATGAACAAACTTCATTACACCGATACCGGAACGAAGCCAAAACATAGTATTGGTATATCCATTACCATTGCCACGATAATAAAACACCTGCTGTTCCCTGTTTTTATCCTGGCTCTCATTCAATAAATGCCAGATAGAACCGTTAAAAGCTACGGAAGCATAAAAACGAGGCTCCCGGTTAGCATACTGTAAAGAGACATTTGTACCCAATGGTTTATAAAGTCCTTTACTAACATCATCCTGTGTAGTATATCCTTGCAAACGGTTGGAACCATCACCACGCCCAATCTCTTTATCTTTCCCCGGACAATCTGCCCCGTCATTCATATAATATGCATCGCATTGTTTCTGAGTTATTCCTTGGGTATTCCAGCCGGAAGCAATACGAGGTAATTGATGAGCAACCATAGTATTAAGGCCTTCACCACCTACATTTTCTCCACGAGTAAATATTAATTCCGGATTCTCAGCTGCATTCAATGTCCCGTTGAATACTGAACGATACGATTCAAAAGGATCGATATCTTTCCAACCTTCAGGCCAATTTTTTTCTGAGAAATTCCCATCAGCAGGTGGAGTAATTGTAGCGGGATAAGCAACACTGTTAGAAGTCCGTAAATGGGCTACATAGAGCTGATAAACTCCAAGTTCCATCACGTCTCTTGCAGCAGCAGCAGCTTTAGCCCATTTCTCTTCATTATATTCGGGAGAAAGCAGTTGTCTTCCTTTATCATCAACCAGCTTTTTGGCATAATCGCTTGTATTTCCATTCATCAAAGGACTGGCAGCATATAATAGCACAATTGCGCGAGTGGCCAAAGCTGATCCTCTGGTAGGACGAGCTACATTTTCCGCATCACGGGGAGTCAAAGGGAGATCCTTTGCAGCTAATAACATCTCATTACTAATAAAATCGGCACATTCTTCGTAAGAACTACGTGGAATGGCTATATCATCATAGCTCTGAGTGTAATCAATCCCTTCATCCGGGAGTAAAGGAACCGGACCATATTTACGTAAAAGTATCCAATAGTAATATGCCCTCACAAAACGAGCCTGAGCTTTGTACTCACGGATTATTTCTGGGTTCATTTCTTTGTTCATATCAATATTCTGGATAAAAATAGAAGCTTGGCGGATACCTTTATAACAACTAGCCCAATTATTGTTGTACTTATCATCCTCTGTATACTCCCCTAACTTAAATTTATTGTAAGACAAGTCATTTAGGTTATTAGAATCATAGTTCCCATCACGATCTCCATAATACATATCATCAGCAAAGCAATGAGGAGTAAAGCCCTTATTGCAGACATCGGCATTTTCATTACTCAAATATGTATAGGCATTTACTAGCCACTGTTCTGAATATTTTTTATTCACAAATGTAGATTCAATAGTTCTGCGGTCTTTAAAGTATTGATCAGATTCCAAATAATCCGAGCAAGATGAAATTACTACCGTACCCGCAAAAGCTAATAATAATTTACTAATATTTTTTATCATATTTAATGCAATTTTATAAGTTAACACTCATTCCCAATGTCAGAGACTTTGTTAACGGATATTTTTCTCCACGCGGATCTCCAATCTCTGGGTCCCACAATTTAAAGTCAGACCATGTTAATAAATTAGATCCAGTTACGAATACTCTTACGTTATTGAGATGTATCTTGTTGATTATACTTTTAGGAATAGTATATCCTATTTCCACTGTCTTCAACCGAAGATATGACCCGTTACGCAACCAAAACGTCGAATTTTGCTGGTTATTGTTATTCCCTCCATAACTCAACCGAGGATAAGAAGCATTGGGATTTTCTGTTGCTGGGTTACCCGAAATATCTGCAGAAATCCAGCGATCCTCCAACAAGCCTTTGAAAGGTACTCCCCATTCTCCTTCACTAAATGCATATACGCATTTTCCATAAATAAAATAGGTAGACTTGCCAGAACCCTGAAAATGAATATTCAAATCCAAACCTTTCCAACTACCCGAAGCACCCAAGCCATAAACAAGATTAGGCTTTGTAGTAGAACCAATAGCTACCTTATCTCCATCATCTACTATGCCGTCACCATTTACGTCTTTATATTTAATATCACCAGGTTGATAAGTTCCATAAGTTTGAGTCGGGCTATTGCGAATATCATCATAGTCTTTAAACAAACCCAGAGCTATCAGTCCTTTATTTTGTTCCACACGATAGCCTTCTTCGCGTTGGTACTTATAGACTTTGTTCTCCTCATCTTTTTCGAGAACTTCATTCTTGCTATAAGTAATATTTCCTCTAACCGTTAGATTAACATTTCCTATCGATTGCTTATAAGTAAAATTGCCATCGAAACCTTTTGATTTCACAGCTCCAACATTGGCAGAAGGATTAGATCCCAGTCCCACCATAGATGGTAAATATTTACGTTCCATATAAATACCGTCACGCCTTTCGTTGAAGTAATCAACAGTAGCTAAAAAGCGCTCATTAAAAAGAGATAGGTCCACTCCAAGATCATTCTTAGTCGCAATCTCCCAAGTAACATAAGGAGAAGCAACAGAAGAGAAAGACAATCCAACAAACGAATTAGTACTTCCATATTGCCCCCAATTATATCCCGGTCTGTCTATAGTTTTATTTTTATCATTTGGATCGGGTATTTTATCGGTGATAGTGTAAAGGAATGGAAAACGGTTATCCCCTAGATTATCATTACCAACCTTACCATGAGAAAAACGAACCTTAAACATATTGATCCATTTAAAATTCTTTTTTATTATAGACTCTTCCGCTATGTTCCAGGCAAAAGAATAAGCGGGGAAAAAACCAAATTGGTGACCAGTGGCAAAGTTTTCTGAACCGTTGTAACCAAAATTAAAATCAACGAAATAACGAAGCAACCAATTGTATGTTGCACGACCGGCTAAAGCTTGATTACGTTTAGATATGCCATTCTTGATGTCATCACCCAAATTTTGGGTTTTTACATACGAATCTTGAGTATATTTCAAAGCAGCTCCAAAATGGTGATCTTTAATACTCCGATCCCAATTTAGCATCAAGTCCAAAAATTCTCTGCGATCTCCATCAGAACTTGTTTCTTGATACATATCACGAGGATCCTCAATGTGAGTCCATAAAATTTCCCCCGTATTTGGATCACGGCTACGCTCAGCTCGCCATTGATCCGGTACTCTCAAACGTCTTATATTATTATTATTATTTGTATCATACCCAAATCGTCCGGTAAAACGAAGCCCTTTCGTCAGCATATCAAGATTTTGTTCCAACGTCACGTTGGTTTGAATGGCATTAACCCAATTTTCATTATACCCGGTTTGAGTAGCCGCAACCCAAGGATTAGTTTTATTACCAGTACCTATAGCAGGTATTTTCCCATCCGAATAGACTATCGGAGTCCGAATTGGTGAGTATCCAAACAATTCAGGCCATACATCATCATCTCCCAAACCCGGACTATTACGTTTGGAAAGAGAACCAGATACCCCTATTTTTAATACGGTAGTTTTTGTGATATCAATATCGGTATTCATACGATAATTCCATCGCTTGTAACTAGCATTAGTGTTATAGTCTTTTCGCAATGTTTCATCTGTATTATACATACCCTGATCTTCCACATAACTTGCAGACACAAAATAACGTGCCGTGTTACCACCACCATTTATATTTAAATTCGCGCGATAACTCATCGCTCCATCTTTCAATAACAAGTTTTTCCAATCCACGTTAGGATAGAGATCGGGGTCAAGACCCAAACGCAATATTTCCAATTCATCGGGTTGATAAATAGGCGTTTGATTACGGGTCATACGCGCTTCATTCAATAAATTGGCATACGTAATTCCATCAACAAAATCCGGTGTATTAGTACGGGTATTGTATGTTGTCTCCACTTTTGCATCAATATTGATTTTACCCGCCTTACCATGTTTTGTTGTTATCAATACCACACCATTAGCTCCTTTAGAACCATAAATAGCTGTAGCAGAGGCATCTTTCAAAACTGAAAAAGACTCAATATCTTCAATATTAATCTCATTTATATCACGTTCAAAACCGTCTACTAAGATGTATGCTCCTTGTTTTGCACCAAAGGTAGATATACCACGAATCCAAAATTCAGAGAATTGCTTACCAGGCTGACCAGATGTTTGCATGGCCATTATACCTGCAACATTTCCAGCCAAAGCGTTCGTGATGCTGGAAGATGGATTTGATTTTAAATCATTAACAGAAACCGTCGTTACAGCTCCGGTCACAGTTAACTTCTTTTGCGCTCCTGTTGCTGTAACAACTACCTCGTCCAAGACACTGGATGCAGCCTCTTTTAAAACGACATTTATTATTCTCTGTTCTTTTACTAATATTTCCTGTTTATCATATCCAATGTAAGAGAACATCAATTTACGATAAGGTTCTACCTTAATGCTATAATGTCCATTTACATCTGTAATAACACCCATACCGGGCATATCACTGATTGCGATATTAGCACCTATTATAGGTTCATTATTTACATCAGTCACAGTACCTTTTACTATTACAGTTCCAACTTGCGCCAGGGTAGTGACCGAAACCCCAAGCAGTATGATACATGTTATTAGAAAATTCTTCATATACCTGTGTGTGTTTTTATTATTAGATTATTTTTCCAAAGCTATTTTACGTATACGACGATTGGTGTTGTCGTTGATATAAAATGCTTTTTCTTCCTCATTATATGCAAGACCTGTCGGATCTCTAAAGCGAGCATCTCTACGCAAATCACCTTCAACATATCCCCACTTATCTGTATTAAGACTTTCACTACCTCGGCCGGCAAAAGTCGTCACTTTTCCTTCGGGTGTTAACTTTCTAATATCATGATTATCCTTTTCACAGAAATAAAAATCATATTCATCCGGTTTGCCGACATAATCGGGATTTCGCACAAATACGCCTTGATAAGGTCTTCCTAAACGAGCATTTGTACCAACTCCATCTACCCAACCACTTTGTCTTGCCGTCCCACAAATGACATAAGGCTGGTTAAATTTCTTCTCTTCCCAATTATAATCGGTACGTAAGATGTAATGCTGATTAATTACTACAATGTATGCATAGTTACCTGTAGGATGCATGACAATTTTATATTCCCAACCGTTATCCTGAATTTTGAAAAGTTCTTGATAATCTTTCACATTCCATGATCCCGAATAGAATTTATTCATATCAAAACGATAAAATTGTCCTTTTTCATAGCTATTAAAATACATTTCTCCTGTAACGGGATGAATAGAAGCACCGTTACATTGCTTATATTCAGTCAATCGTTGTGGATCTTTAAATCCACTTGCACGAGACAAAATGGACACCGCAGCATCGCGATCCCCAGCATCATTACTGATAATCATATATTCTCCATCAAGCGTAAAATCAATACTACGCATCCTATTCCATTGTCCCATACCTTTAGTAAAAGCTGTCGTAACGGTACTATCCTCAAAATTTATCAATTTTGCATAATCCGAATTATCATATATAACGTATAGATGCTTTGGGTTTTTAGGGTCAAACATCATGATAGCATCTTCTCTGAATCCGGTACACTCGGAAAATTTCCCATCGTGCCAACCTTGATCATCCCTCTCATTACGGTAACCGCACAAAGTTGAAACCACCATTTTTTTCTGATAATCAAATTTCGTACTTGCATCAGCAACCAACGCCTGGTCTTGATAATCTATTTTTACTTGGATTTCGCCACTATAGGCTTTTTCAGGAACCAAACAATAAAGACTCTCGCCTTTTACACTGATAACAACAGCTTGTTTACCACCTATAGAGACATGTACTTTAGAAAGGTCATTTCCAAAATTACTTCCATATATTACTAATCTCTGACCTACTCCTCCTGATTTAGGAGTAAAATCTGAAACTAATATAGGTTTAGATGGATCAAAAGGCTGAATTTCCGAACTATCTTCGCTGTCTTTACAACTCACAAAGCAAAGAGCCAGCATGGCAAGCAAAGTCCAAAGCATTTGCCTGCCACTGATTTTCATCATGGTACAGATCATTTTTTGTAATTAAATTTAATGATTAATAATAGTATTATTTAAGTGGGACGTGTTTTTCATTTCACAAGCGTTAACAATAAAAAGTGTTGTAAATAAACGTTCTTTTTAGTTAATCATATACTATTATTTATTCATAAAAAGACATATATTGACCATTTTAAGTCATTAAAAGCAATATATTAACCATTTAAGGAAACTACATTTGATTTGAACAATTATTTTTACTCATTGATCATTTTATATTATTAGGAAAGAAGACGACATTAAATAAATCACAAGGAATATATTTTCAATAATATAAAATTGGATAACTATCACAATTTTTCATATCAAATAAACAAGTATATAGGGCGGGTGTAAAAGAGATCCGAACAAAATTGCCAATAACGATATATCCTAGTCAAAAGATATATCGTTATTAAGCTATCTATTTAAGGAATATCAATAATCAACGCTTTAGCTCCTATAATTCCAGTATCCGAATAGCCTTCACAGTGAATAATGTATCTTCCGGTCTCTCCGTTATTTACATAGAAAGATAGATGTACCTTACCATTAGTATCTGTCTCTACAAAAGGATTCCAATATAAAGTATTTCGTGACTTTGACTCTTGAAAGAAAGCACTATCTGTTAGATTAGGATGGTAGAATTCTTTGGATTGGCTATATCCGATCCACTTACATATTAATTTGTTGGAAGCTTTAATTACTCCTCGTGAAGGGCGCGAATAAAGTGCTATTACTCCCCCCCGGCTTGAAAATCCACCGAAGACAGTTAATGTAGAACGTAGCACTTCAACCCTCTCAATATTCGAAGCCTCCAATCCATAAATCATTTCCGGATCATGCTCCACATAGCCGTCAAGTACCAATGTAGCCTTCTCTCCCCGATCACTGCCTACTATATGTGCATAAAGGAATTCAGGCTTCTTCGGATCTCCATCATGAATCATCTCCACACCGGGTATTGAGCCTAATAAACGCCGCACATCACCCATGCCGCTATTTTCAGGTACCTCAACACTCGTCTTCACAAATCCATCTCCATACAATCGACGCTTCTCTATTTCATCTCTTTTCCTCGCTGTCACCGTTACTTCACCTAGATTGAAAACCTGTTTATCTATATTATGAGGAGAATTGGGTAATTCAGCCATCTTCCACCTCGTATAGTACAGACTGTCTTCCGACAAAATAAAGGGACCCTCTTTTACGGCAGGAAAAGCTATTTGGGGATCAAGCTTTAGTGGATAAGTATGACCTACTTTATCTGTTACAGATAACACAACATCAGTGGTGTCATTAAAAGATATATTTGATATTTGAAAATGTTTTTCATTATCAAGGGTGCCTATTGCAAATCTTTGAAGTGTATCCTGCCGTATAATAGCCTGAACTGTGGCACCCTCAAGCCTTTTCTTGCTAATATTTTCTATATTTCCCGACAATACAAGACCTTCTTCCATCGGGTATTTATTTGCAAAAACAGGCTTGATCATGTCCTCCAATGAATAACGACACCAACCTTGAGTTAACAACAGTAATTCAATCTTCGACAAACAATCAGAAGAACTCCCAATCCAATACTGTTGAGGTGAATGTACCGAACCTTTTAATTCACTAGATAGAAAATAATAGGTCGCTAAATTGTCGCGTTCGGATATCTGCTCCAATAAACTTTCACAGACAGCTAGTGAGAAAACTCCTTTTACAGGTGTTCCATTAGAATTATCAGAATCTATATTAAGTGATATTTTCTTATAGCCTCCTTCTTCCTGACTTTTTTCAGATATCTTCAGGTTCAAGATATCAGGAAAATGTTCAAACAGAAGACGTTCACAGTAAGCATGATAGCTTTCGTCCACTAGAGTTAGAGTAAAAATTCCAGCAGGGAGCTTATCAAGAGGTAAATCAAAAAAATTAAAGCCCTTCGAAGTATCAATACTTAACTGAGCCAAAACCCGTCCTTCCTGATGAAGAACTAAAGAATAGGCATGTTTTGTATCTACCTCTTTCTTTGAAACAGAAATACGTAAAGCATTATTTAAATGTTTGGCGGAAAGCACAAACCCCGACGATCTGACTTCCGGCAAAGTAAAAGATTCAGCGCTTCCAATAAGTCGGGCTATATATCGTTCATTTTTGTGAGGCAGAAAACTAAAGGAACCTTTTCCATCAAAGGAAGTATGAAAATGTAGTAAGGTATCACCATCCGAATTTAAAACCACTCCTTTGGCAGACATCCCTCTCCCCTTATTAAGTACCTCAAAAGCCACTTTTGAAGTCAAGCCATCAATCATATCACCTCCCTCCGGATAAAAATGCAAACGGATATCTTTTGATGTATCTAATTTTTTCTTTTCACTACTATTCTTAACACCATATATAAGCACCTCCCGACAAAAAATACCTGAAGTGTCGAAATTCTGCATCCATCGAGTATAAGCACGGAGAAAATAATGACCGGTCGGGATATCATTAGGTACACGAATATTTCCACCATACTGTCCATTAGTTATTGGATATTTAGCCTGAGCAATCACTTTACCTTTTTCATTTATCAAGTCAATATAGACCACCTTACTGGCAGAAACCGCCTGCGGAGATATAAATTGATACACTTTTAGCCAAATCGTATCACCGGCATAATATATTGCCCTATCTTGATGCAAATATAATTTTTCTATGGGGCATCTACTTAAATGACTATTCAAACGATTTGTTAGAAGAGTGTCATTCGAGAGAGTAGCTGAAGCCGATAATATATTCAAATATATCAATGCTAATACAAAACTTATATTTTTCATCATAATATCCTATGTAATTATTTACGTTATAAAACAGAATAAAAACAACCAAATCGATATATATCAAGAATCTAATACTGACAAATAAAGTTATCAATAATATTTAATAAAATAGGGGAGAAATAAAAATATTTCTCCCCCATGCAATATAAAAATTACCTATTGAATTATTTCAACCGAATTACTTTTGAGTAAATACCTTGATCAGATCCTGTAGGCCATAAGCATATACGTGCAAACAGCGTACCTCGCTTCAAAGCAGTCTGAAACGTAGCATTGCTTGTGTAGTCTCTTGTAGCAAAAGTATAGGTCTTGCCAGTTTGATCAAAATTTACCAGATTACTAGTCTCATCATAACGATCAACATTATGCTCAGCATCACTAATATACTGCGTCGTACTCAATAATAGAATCATACGATCAATACCATTACCTGCAACTTTATTTACCTTAAAAGATGCATTAACTTTATTTCCATCTAAAGTAATTTGAGCATCGTCAACCAAATAATAAGGAACAACTTCCACATCTTGAGTGGCTGTCCCTCTTAATTTCACTTGTATAGTATCACGTCCTTGAGCTGTCCAAGGGCCATTTCCTGATTTTGTAATTAACTGGTAATCACCATTAAAAATACAAACCGAGTATTCGCCATTTTGATTTACAAAAACTTCAACCGGGTCATGTTTTGCATAACCACGTTGATATAAATACAGCTTTACAGCCTCATTTCCACGCAATTGAAGAGGTGTACCTTGATAAACCACACGTCCTTTTATTGTGGATGTCGGTTCATCATAATTATCCTTCATACATCCTGTAAATATCAGAACCGACAAAGTAAGAACCGAGAATATTTTAGATATTGTTTTCATTTTCATTTTCTTTGTTTTAGGTTATTGATATGGATTCTTCACCAATTTAGGATTATTACTAATCCAACCATTATCAATTTCTGAATAGTACTGAACATCAGTACACTTTAAAGGACGACGCCACAAATCAAGTTTTTGCATATCTTTTTCAATAAATGCCCACTTTCCATTGTTAGCATCTCCGGGAGCTACCACCTTATAAGGCCATAAGCCCAAGCGCTGTGATGTACGCATATTAGGATCACCGGTCCAAATCTTACTTGCTTCCATCCAACGCTTCAAATCCCACCAGCGATGGCCTTCAAAAGCAAACTCAACTTGATTTTCATGAATAATCTTTTGATGATCAACTGATTCCAATGGCTGTACACCAGCTCTTGTACGCACTTCATTAATATACTTCAGTGCATCAGCGTCAGTATTATTCCGACTTAATTCCCATGCAGCTTCTGCAGCAATTAAGTAAGCTTCTGAAATACGGAAATAGACATTCCACATTTCCGAGCCACGACCAATAGTACCGGCAGATGGAGTTGCATCCAAATACTTACGCACATAGAATCCGGTTCTATTAATCTCACGCATATTTCCGCCAAAAGGACCGTTGTTTGCAGTAATCAAATTACCGTCTGTATCGTATGAGTTGCGACTACTAGTCAACTCACTCCATTTACCGTCTTTTTTATTAAGCTGACCAGCTTGCAATTCTATGACTTTACTATCAAAAGTGGATCCGGGAACAATAATGCTACCCATCAAACGAGGGTCACGATCCATAAACAAATCGGTAGGATTTGCAAAGAATTTAGGATTATCCAATGTACCAATATCGAACGGAGTACCCTTACCTCTTTGATCTTGGGTTGCATTAATAGGTTCAAAAGCCTCTACTAAATTCAACAATACAGACAAACGGTCACTACCTGTATCTTGTTCAATACTCTTTGGAAGATTATTCTTTGTAAATTGATGAGTTTGACCAGGAGAAACATAATCGCGAGTCCAAATAACTTCTGTATTCGCATCCTTCTGGCACACAGCTTTATAAAAGTTATCAGCATAAGCTTTAGGAGTATTCTCTGAAGCGTGCATCAACTTATACGGTCCGTGTTGAATCACATCTGTTGCAGCTGCGAGTGCAATCTGATAATATTCTTTAGCTTTAGAAGCAGGGATACCGACTTCACCACCAGCCGTACGCAATTGAGGATGAGCATCAGCTGTATTATAGGTAGCCAAAGAAGCAGCTGTTAGTGCAACACGTGCTTCCAACATCTTTGCAACCCAATAGTTGGCTCGTGCTGAATTTTTGTTGGTATTCTTAGTCAGCATGCTTGCAGCTGCTTCGCATTCTGATATTACATAATCATACAGCTCCGCTTCTTTAGAACGTGGAACTTGCAACGTAGTAATATCCATACCGGGAGTATAGTTGAATAGCTGATCACCCACAATAGGCACACCACCTAAAGTACGTCCCATACAGAAATACAACCAAGCGCGAATATATCTTACCTCACCTATATACTGGGTCTTGGTAGCATCATCAACGGCCTTAGACGCCTGAACTCCATTCAGAAACTGATTTAAATCATGCACTAAAGTATAGTCATAGGGCCGCCATTTGTTACGATCAATAGTTTCATCACTATTGTTGTCAAATGTAATCACTTCGTCCAACATAGCCCAAGCATCCCAATCATCAATACGTTCGCCCAAAGTAACACGACCATAAAAATTAGCCAATACTGACTTCACAAGAGTAGGGTCTCCAAAAGTCTGGTCTTGGGTCAGTAGAGTATCAGGTGTGGTATCAAGAAAGCCACTACAAGAACTAAACGACAACATTGCAACGGCTATTGCAGAATATATATATTTTTTTCTCATTGTATTCTTAAAATTTAAGATTTACACCAACATTTATTACTCGCATAGGAGGATAATCCAAACCGTTATCACTTGCACACTCCGGATCCATAACAGATAAGTTGGATATTGTCAGCAAGTTTGTTCCGGAAACATATAAACGTAAGCTGCTAACCCCGGTCTTATTCAACCATGTCTTAGGGAATGTATAACCTAATTCCAAATTACGTAATTTGATATAAGTTACGTTATGAGTCCAGAATGTACTTGTATCATAAGCACTGGTATCATCCGTATTCAATCGAATCATTGGATATTTTCCGGGAATTAATTCGCTGTTGGCATCCCAGATATTAGAAAGGTGCCATGCATCTTTCAGCACTTCATCAGGACTGTTACCATCATTTTGGAAAGGACGAGCCGTTTCATAACGTTGATTCCATGAAGTCATTCCTGAACCAGTCCAGTCCATACCCAAATCAAAACCTCTCCATGAAGCAGTAAGGTTAATACCAAAGTTTATGGTTGGAGTGCTATCCACACGGTAACCGATAGGACGTTGGTCCATGCCATTGATCACACCATCATTATTTTGATCTTTGTACATAATGTCTCCAGGAACAACAGTACGATTTCCTTTTCTATCATTATCAATAGGATAGTTAGCAATCTGTTCCCAGCTAGTAAAACGACCAACAGCTTCATAACCCCAGCTTATATAGCCCACGCGATGCCAAATACTGTTACGATATTCATCCCAAGAGTTACTGAAGCGAGGCTTATACTGTTCGTAATCCCAAAAACGAGCATACGTCATGTTAGCTCCCACACTATACTTAAAGTCATTTATATTATCAGCCCAGTGAAGAGAAGCATCAAAACCTTTCGTCATATCTGATCTCAGATTTTCTTTCGGAAGACTAAAACCTGTTTCACTAGGAATGAGTACATCATATCTCGATTCAGGAATACCATCACGAACACGACGGAAATAATCGAATTGTACGCCAAGACGATTATTTAAGAATCCCATATCAAAACCTAAGTCTAATATTTTTGCTGTCATCCATGATAAAGTTTGATTTGGAAGACCACGAGTGGATGTTCCTACAACCCAATTACCATCTAATACAGCACCACCATTATTATAGTTATAACCCGGCAAATAATCGAATGGAGAATAAGAGTTTTTAAAATTATCATCATTGCTACCATCATCACCAACTTCACCATAAGAACCACGTAATTTGAGGTTGGTAATAATACCGCCTACTTTACTCTCTTTCCAAAAATTTTCCTCAGAAATACGCCATCCTAAAGATGCAGAAGGGAAGAATCCCCAACGCTTTTCAGGACGAAATTTCCAAGAGCCATCCCAACGACCAATCAATTCGACCAAATATTTGTCGGCATAGCTATAGTTCACACGTCCTAAATAGCCCATACGAGCTTCTGTACGGTCTCCATCATCATTAAACTCTTGAATTTCTTTCAAGCGAATCAAATCCATACCATTAGATACCGGCGTAGAATGTATCCACATCCTAGGATGTTTACGTTGACTAGCCTCGAATCCTGCTACAGCTGTAATAGAATGTTCACCGAACTTACGATCAAAATTCAATTGGAAATTAGAGAATTGATCCTCCATCTTTTCTCTGTTACGCTCACGATAAGGATTACTCATTCTATTAGTCACATCATATTGCTGGGTTTGCTCATTATAGCTGTATAATTGATAAGTATATTCTTGATTATCCAATTCATTATATGCATAATAGTAGCCCATCATACCCTTAAACTTAAGGCCTTTGAATATTTCATACTCAGCATTTCCACTCATTTGGAGTACACGCCATACATCTGAAACCCGACCAGTGGTGTTATAATTCAATAATCCAAAGTTAGTTTCAGGTTGATCGGACACCAACTGTGGATAATCCGGATTATCATTAGCAAACGGACGTTTAGTCGGCTGATTTTTCATTGTTGCAAAACGAGGTAACCAAGTATCATCTCCTCCCGGAACTCCCGGATGGTGACGGTCTTCGATACGCCCATTCATATTTGCTCCAATCTTGAAACGATCATTGACATTCATTTCAATATTCATCTGAACATTCGTACGACGGAAACCTCCATAGTTGCGAATTGTAGCATCCTGATCAATATGAGATACTGCTACATAATAGTTAGCTTTATCAGTACCTCCCGAGAAACTGGTATTCAAATAATATTGTGGTGAAGAAATCCAAATATAATCTCCCCAGTTCCAACCTTGATGTTTAGGATCAGCACCAGCCATCCATTTATCATATTCATCTTTACTATAGCGACGGGTAGCATCAGTACGTCCGGAGAACGTTTCAGCAGTGACATAAGCTGTAACATAATCTTTCACGTTCGCAGGGCTAATAAATTTAGAATTCTTTTCCCATCCGTAATAAGCATTAACTGAAACGGTGTTTTTAGAATTTCGAGCACCTTTTTTTGTTGTAACAACCACAACGCCATTAGCAGCTCGAACACCATACAAAGCGGCGGAAGCATCTTTCAATACGGAAATAGATTCAATGTCATTAAAGTCCATCTGATTAAATTGTCCGCTATCAGAAACAACACCATCAATTACAAATAAAGGAGTACCCATATTACGAATCTGCAAAGCAGTTTCAGCACCAGGTCTACCATCTTGTTGGCGAGTATTTACACCGGCAATCTTACCTACCAATGCACCACTAGCCGTTACAGCTGATGAGCGGGCTATTTCATCCGACTTAATAGAAGAAACGGCACCCGTTAATGTAGCTTTCTTCTGAGACATACCAAAACCAGTAACAACAACTTCATTCAGCAATTTCGTTTCCTCTTTCAGTGTTATCTGAATAGAACTTGAATTCTGAACATCAACAGTTTGCGTTGTATAACCAACATAAGAAACTTCTAAAGAGGCGCTTCCTTTAACATTGACAGTGAACTTTCCTTCCATGTCCGTGATAGTTCCGTCAGAAGTGCCTTTCACTTTTACGGTTGCACCAATAACCGGCTCACCATTAGTATCAACAACAACACCTTTAACAGCCCGTTGTTGCTGGGCAGAATTGACAGCCAACGTAACTCCCGTCTTCATGCTCTCGGCTTTAGCATAAATACCTGCGGGTGGCAAAAGCGAAAAAGCTGCCAGACAAAAAGGAATGCGCCAGATTTTGCTACGACTTTTTAGGCAAAAAAAATGTTCTTTTTTACGCATAGTACATTAATTTAAAATAGAGGTTCTATAAAATCGATTTTTTAATAAGAGCGTTATTATGGAAGTTCGCTTCGCGATAAACGATTAAGGTGAGGTGATTTTTCATAATATAGCTTCGTCATTTTGAAATCATGCAAAGAAAGATGTACTTTCGTTAAGAAAGGAATAATATCTGTTCAATAAACAACAGAAAATGTTCTTTTCATTGTCACAAAGCCCTATTCAAAGGGCTCATGAGCAGTTTCTTTTCATTCATTGAATAAAATAATCGAGTTGCAGGACGAGTTTAGCTATTCCGTGAATAGCATCTTCTATTTAATGCTCTAATCATTGCATCATCCACGTAAAAGGGTGTAAGATACCGGGCAAATAACAACTGTTATTTACTCATAAAGTTTAAATAAGAGAATCTTATTTTATAGTGCCTGAAGGCTTAGATAACATAGCACCGATACGGACAGGGACACCCAAATCCGGCATTCCTTGAGCATCCCATCCAATTTTTTGCAAACGCGGGCTACGTGTATCACGGCTACCGGCATCTCCGTTCGTTACCTGCCGTGCATGGTAAAGAATGTACCATTCTGTCCCATCGGGAGAAGGGATAAAAGAAATCCCTCCTGGACCATAAACGTCATTTTCCGGTGATTGCCGAAAAACCGGTACACTTTTCTTTTTCCACGAAGATGGATTAAGGAGATTGCTATTAGCATCAGCTGTCAGCATCCCTACACAATAATAAGGCGTCCAAGATCCACTGGCAGCATAATACACAATAACCTTTTTATAATCTTTAGAGTGAAAATATTGAGGCCCTTCATTCACATAGATAGGATAAGCAGTTCGTGTCCCATCCGGATTTACCCATTGGCGTTCCCACTCATGATCAGGTTTTGAAATTAATACGCGCGGAGAATCAATAGTCCATGGGTTTTTCATTCCAGCAATGTAAATACATTGATTTTCTGCATAGATTCTTCTACGAGGCCATCCAGACCATAAGAGATAAAGTTTACCTTTATTTTCAAAAACGCTGGCAAGTATTCCCCAATTCCATTTCAAATCTGTAACAATACGCCCCTTCATTTGGAATGATCCATTCATAGGATTTAATGATGCATTCTCCAACACATACAATTGATGATTATCCGTATTCCCATCATCCGCCGTATAATATATATACCATTTCCCTTTTATATAATGAATCTCCGGCCCCCAAATATGGAAGGAATTTGACGGATCTTTAGGTCGCCATACCACTTTACACGTAGCATGCTTTAGATCAGTAATATCAGAAGTTTCCCAAAGCATGATTTTATCTTCTGTTCCATGAATATAATAATATTTGCCATTATGAAAAACAGCGCTAGGATCAGAACCCTCAGGCAGAAGAGGATTTGTATAGGTGTTTTTTGCTAAATTTGTCGACTGATCTAATTTACCCGTGCTCCTATTTCCACAAGCACTAGTAAAAAACAAGAAGAGTAACAACAATAGAACATCTTTAAATGTCATGGTATTCATAAAATGACGCAAAGAAAAAGGTTATCTTTTAAAAGGGAAATGAAATTCCTTCAATAAGCAACAAAACATGATCTTTTCACATTTTGGGGTCAAATATAGCAAAATAGAACTTGTTTTGAACAGCAATTACCATTTATTGAATAAATTGTTACCTGTTTTTCTTATATAATTGACAAACTTTGTAGTAAATGCTTAATAGCTAAATATGATAATTGAAAATTAACTATGCCACGAATGTTGGCGCCATACTTTAAACCATAAATTACATTAAGATACCATAAACATAACCTTTAAAACATGATTAAACTTATTAGCATCAGGCTCTATTCTTTTTCACTTAAACCTTTACCAAAGACTAAGAAAACCAAACCTATAAATGAGAAAATGACTAAAATTAAATCGTTATTTATGCTACTATTTTTAACGTGTGGCATATCAACTGGCTGGGCTCAAATTTCTGTGACTAATAGCGGAAACAAAGCCAATGAATTTGAGTTAGTAAAATCGAATAAATCAGCAAAGCTTTACTATGATAAACGAGATTTCGAAGTAGTAAGAAAAACCTCCAGTCTGTTCAGTCATGACGTACAATTATTGACTAGCCAAGCTATAAAGATAAGCGATACCAAAGACAAACTATCACCTAATAGCATCATTATAGGCACATTGGGATACAATAGTTTAATCAACGAATTGATTTCCAAGAAAAAGCTAAACATAAGCTCACTAAAGGGAAAATGGGAAAGTTACCATATTGAAGTAATTAAAGATCCATTTCCAGGGGTAGAAAAAGCATTGGTCGTTGTGGGAAGCGACCGTAGAGGAACTGCATACGGACTTCTAAGCATCTCGGAAGCTATAGGAGTTTCACCATGGTATTGGTGGGCAGACGTTCCTGTCACTAAACAAAAAGAATTATGCATTGAAGTGAAAACAATGACTTCTAATGAGCCTACCGTCAAATATCGCGGTATTTTCATTAATGATGAAGATTGGGGACTATTACAATGGGCTAAGAAGAACTTCGAAAAAGAGCGTGGTAATATAGGGCCTAAAACCTATGCAAAAGTCTGCGAATTACTATTAAGATTAAAAGCGAATTATCTTTGTCCCGCAATGCATGAGGCATCTACTGCATTCAATAAAATTCCTGAAAACAAGCTCGTTGCTGATTCATTTGCCATAATAATGGGATCTACACACTGTGAGCCTTTATTATTCAATAATGCTAGCGAATGGGACAAAAAAAACATGGGAGAATGGGACTATGTAAACAATAAAAAGACTATTGATAGCGTATTAAAACAACGAGTTCTCGAAAATTCACCATACGAAAATCTATATACTCTGGCCTTACGTGGACTGCACGATCAAGCTATGAAAGGTAGTGATGATATGAGTGAACGCGTAAAAACATTGGGTGATGCTTTAAATGCACAAAGACAGATTTTGACTGATGTGATAAAAAAACCGGCAAATGAAATACCTCAAGTATTCTTCCCATATAAAGAAGTCTTAGATGTATATAACGCAGGACTTCATCTTCCTGACGATGTCACTATAGTTTGGCCGGATGATAACTACGGTTATATGAAGCGATTAAGCAGTCCCGCAGAACAAAAACGATCGGGGAGATCCGGCGTTTACTATCATATATCTTATCTAGGAAAGCCTCATGATTATTTATGGATGAGCACTATTCCACCAACATTAATGTATGAAGAACTACGTAAAGCATACGATACTACAGCCGATCGTGTATGGTTGGCAAATGTAGGCGATATTAAATCATGCGAATTTTCGATGGATTTATTTCTATCAATGGCTTATGATATTAATGCTTTCAACTATGACAATGTCTCAACATATCAGGCGAAATGGCTGTCAAACATGTTTGGTAAAGAGTATTATAACGATTTCTTAGATATTTCCAATACGTTCTATCACCATGCTTTTTCGCGTAGACCAGAACTTATGGGATGGGGATACCAATGGGCTACTGACAAGAATGGAAAAGAGCGAAACACGGATACGGATTTTTCTTTCACTACCTATCGCGAAGCTGACTCCCGCTTATCCGATTACAATCGCATAGGAAATAAAGTTGATCAAATACTGACCCAACTCCCAAAAGAGAAAAAAGCCGGATTCTACGAATTATTATATTATCCGGTGAAAGGTTGTGAATATATGAATAAAATGATTCTTAACGGACAGAAAAATCGTCGATATGCCTTGCAAGGAAGATCTGCAACAAATGATCTGGATAAAAAGGTCAGATGTTATTATGATAGTTTGCAGGTGATAACCAAGGGATACAACTCACTGCTCAATAATAAATGGGAGTATGTAATGACAACCAAGCAAGGTTTTGCTGCTTCATATTTCGAAATGCCAAAACTAAGCACTATTAATTTGCCGTCACAAGCATCTTTGGGGATAGAAGCTGAAGGAGAGGATGTTCTAAAAGGAAAAAGTAGTTTCCATTTATTACCGGCATTTAACAACTACCTCCGTCAATCATATTATTTCGACATATTTAATAAAGGTACCTCCGCATTGAAATGGACTCTCTCTACATCTTCCGATTGGATCGTTTTGAACAAAAAGAAAGGATCGACAACATTAGAAGACCGTGTTTGGGTATCAATCGATTGGAATAAAGTTCCAACCGGCGAACGGATTTCAGGAACAATTGATATTAAAGGAGAGAAAGCTGGAGAAGATAAGATATATGTTTCTGTATTTAATCCCTCCTCCCCTTCATCCGCACAAATGGATTCATTATTTGTAGAGCATAATGGATATGTATCGATAAATGCAGCTGATTTCAATCGGAAATTTGAGAATAAAGAAATTGAAATAAAGACAATTCCCAATTTAGGATTTGAAAACGCATCTGTGCAATTGGGTAATCCAATAGCACCGGTTCAAAGAACCGCAGGACGAAATACACCGCGTGTCGAATATGATTTCTATACTTTTGAACAAGGTTCGGTTGATGTATACACTTATGTATTGCCTACATTTACATTAAGTACAGATCGTGGTTTTGCCGGTCATGAAAGCACAAACATAGAGACGAAATTTGGCGTGTGTATCGATGATGGACCGGTAATGAACCCATCTACTTCTTCATTTGAGTATGCTCAAATATGGTATGAGAGTGTACTAAAAAACTGTCGCATCAATAAAACGACATTGCATATAAACGAACCGGGTAAACATACCTTAAAGGTAATATGCGGAGATCCTGGTACTGTATTACAAAAGGTTGTAATAGATTTTGGCGGTATGCAAAGGTCGTATATGGGTCCAAGACCAACAAAAGGTAATCAATCTGATAAATAGATTTGAAAATCTAGTAAATACTTGACATTAATAATATACTAAAATATCAAGAATAGCTATATGAAAAATAAAAGAACCAAGCTTTTTATCATAGGAGTAATCCTTGTATCGGGACTTTCAGCTAAAACCGTCACTAAAGTCACAACACTAGATCGTCCCTCTTGTACAAAAGTGAATCTGAATTATATTGGAAGCCGTCAGCCCCTGAAACCACTGAACTTTTTAAAACTCCCCATTGGAAGTATACAGCCTGAAGGATGGCTAAAAAAATATTTGGAACTTCAAAGAGACGGTTTAACAGGACATTTAAACGAGATTAGTGCATGGTTAGCAAAAGAAAATAATGCATGGTTAACCAAGGGCGGGGATCATGGATGGGAAGAAGTACCATATTGGTTAAAAGGATATGGAGATTTGGCATACATTCTGAACGATAAAAAGATGATAAGTGAAGCCAAAATATGGATTGAAGGAGCATTGAGAAGCCAGCAGCCAGACGGATATTTCGGACCTGTAAATGAAAGGAATGGAAAAAGAGAAATCTGGGCACAGATGATCATGTTGTGGTGCCTACAGTCATACTATGAGTATTCAAAAGATCAACGGGTTATTGATCTTATGACTAACTATTTTAAGTGGCAATTGAGTGTGCCGGATGATAAGTTCTTAAAAGATTATTGGGAGAATAGCCGCGGAGGAGATAATCTACTGAGTGTATATTGGCTTTACAACCGCACCGGAGATAAGTTCCTACTGGAATTAGCTAAAAAGATCCATAGGAATACAGCTGACTGGACACGTCCTTCTACCCTTCCCAATTGGCATAATGTGAATGTTGCCCAATGCTTCCGTGAACCCGCGACTTATTACATGCTAACGGGAGATTCCACACAATTACAAGCCTCTTACAATGTACAAGAGCTGATTCGTCGTACATTCGGACAAGTGCCTGGCGGCATGTTCGGAGCTGACGAGAATGCACGCATAGGTTACATTGATCCTCGACAGGGAGTTGAGACTTGTGGTATTGTAGAACAGATGGCTTCAGATGAGATAATGCTCTGCTTAACAGGAGATCCAATGTGGGCGGATCATTGCGAAGACGTTGCTTTTAATACATTCCCTGCTGCTGTAACAGCTGATTTTCGTGCGCTGCGATATATCACTTCACCGAATCACATAATTAGTGACTCTAAAAACCATCACCCGGGTATTGATAACTCAGGTCCATTCTTGTCAATGAATCCTTTCAGTAGCCGTTGTTGCCAACACAATCACGCTCAGGGCTGGCCATACTATGCAGAACATTTAGTGTTAGCAACCACTGATGGAGGCGTAGCCACTGTGTTATATGCAGCTTGTAATACCACTATTAAAGTAGGTAATAACAAAGAAATTCGTTTGCACGAACAGACCAATTATCCTTTTGAAGAAGCTGTTATATTTTCTATAGAGTCGGTGGAAGATGTAAATTTCCCTTTTTATTTGCGTATCCCCGCATGGACTAATGGTGCAACTATCAAAGTCAACGGAGAAACCATTCCCGCAAATACAGAAGCCGGGAAATATATATGTTTAGAGCGTATTTGGAAAAATGGTGATAAAATAACACTTAGTTTGCCAATGAAACTAAGCATGCGAACATGGCAGGCTAATCGCAACAGTGTTAGTGTAAATTATGGGCCGTTAACTTTATCGCTGAAGATAAAAGAACGATATGAAAGAAAAGACAGTCGTACCACAGCAATAGGTGATTCACAATGGCAAAAAGGAGCAGATGCAAATGCATGGCCTACTTATGAAATTTATCCAGATTCACCTTGGAACTACGCTCTAGTATTGGATAAGAATAACCCTTTGAAGGATTTGAAAGTAATACATAAAACCATTTCATCCGATAAACTACCATTCACATTAGAAAATATCCCTATCGAGGTGAAAGCTGTAGGACGACGTATCCCTTCATGGAAGATCGACGAATATGATCTGTGTGGCGTACTTCCTCCAGAAAATGCATACAAAGGAGAAAAAGAAGACATTACTTTGATCCCGATGGGTGCTGCTCGTTTACGTATCTCTGCATTTCCAAGAGCGGAGAAATAGGTATTTATCAAAATTAGCTAATAGTAAATAATCTGGTTTTGGTGAAAAAACAATTTATTTCAGATATTACTGATAGTAACTTTTGTAAGTGGAAAAATCCCTCTCCAATCACAATTGGAGAGGGATCCACAAACAAAATAAACACAACAGACAGTGATCTCTCATCCTCATCTGCCGATATCGTTACAAAGTCATTATGCACTCTGTATATTTTTAGCAATCATGCGCCCATTGTTATGCTGAATTAAATCAAATATATGATTTTTTCCAATTCATTATTCAATCTCATTAGATATTTTTGAAACCCATATATTTTTATCAAAAAAATAGTATTCTCAATTTTATAGGATAATGTAATTATTGATACAAAAGCAATCTTATGGTAATGTAATATACATCTGGTCTAATGTTATTGGAGTAATCAACTTATTTATATCTGTTGGTATCATACCGGGAAATTTAAAAATATGAGTTATAACTCGTCCATCAGGTTTAACAGTACATTCACCCTCATCATTGAATGTCATGGCCTGCAATTTAGGCTGTATACCACCAAAACCATCCGGCTCAGTAAGTTTATTTTCATAATACAAATACCAAGTCTCATTAGCTGCCCCCTTAAATGTGGGATAGGCTGTTACAGCCACATACTCCCCAGTCACGGGTTCTCCTGTGGTCCAATCTACTATTGTAATTGGAGAAAGGGACAAAAGATTTCCCTGAAGAGTAAAGCAATAGCAATTATTCCCTCCTAATGTTCCTGAACTAATCAAACCTATATTTTGGATATAGCTTATAGAGTTTGAACCTGTTATTGAATTTGGTTTCGTTACAACTTTCACTGTAGGATTATTAGTCGTTCCTTCCGGTAAAATCAATAAGTACTCCAAAGTACCAATACCACTACCAGCTGAAGTTTCAGTTGTCTTTACATTATATGGAGTATATATATCCGAACCTGACAAAACCGTAACACTTTGTATATCATTAAAGGAAATATCTTTTATAATAAAGTCAAGCATAGCTCTTTTATGATTTAATGGGATGGAAGTGATATGGGCTATAGTCGGAATCTGCGCTTTGCTCTTATATAAGATATCTTGATTCAATAGTTTTGTAGCTGTAGATTGGTCAAAATCGATAACTGCATTTACTGCATTAGGATAAAGATATAACTCTGCCCAAGGTTTCTTGTAATTTGGATAATATTTATCCGTTAATGGCTTCCAATATTTATCAGAACCTACGATAGCATACTCTCCTCCGGTAAAGCTACCTTTGTCATAGGCTGTCGTAACATTCCCATTATATAGAGTCAAGTCTAATTTCCAACCTGAGCCCCCTCTTGAATCAATAGCCCCCGCCAATGAATTCTTCGATGTAGGATCAGAAGTCGTATTAACAACATAATTTATTCCGCCTACAGTAGCTCTCGTTGTATTAAGTCCTGTCTCAGAATTTTCCAAACTGAGTGCAATTCCTTCTATCTTATTAGCGTCTCCAGCCTCAGATATATCATCCTTTTCATTGCATCCGACAAAAGCAAATGCAAAGCACCAAAAGCCTATTGTTATATAAATATTACGTTTCATCCGTTCACAACTTAAAAAATTATTCAAATAAATTAAAGTCATTATTCTGAGCGTCTTTTATTGCAGTGACGCCATCAAAGAAAATTCCTTTCAAAGCCACATCTATTGGTTTATAATATTGCTTGCCATTATCCGTCATTGTAACAGCAGAGTCAAGAGAATACTGATAGCTTCTCCATACAGATGCATCCTGATCCTTAATGTATCCTCCTTTTAATAACAAGGAAAGCGTGACTAATTGAAGTGTACTGGTAATTTCATATTTCCCTGTAGCAGAATTATACTTTGGCATTTGGATCGGAATGCCGACATGGCCTTCATCTTGGCTAAATCCACGAATCGTGATACTTGCTGTCAAATTGTAGCCTTCAGGAGTGAGCGTAACTAAATAATCCGTACTGGCAACAGTCTGTATATTAGTGCTATTAGGTATGTAAATAGCTCCACGATAGGTGCTATTAGCCGTTGCACCCGCCACAGTAACCAAGCCGACCATCATACGCCCTCCATCAGCCAAAGGAGATCCTATCTGAACATTCTCTGGTAAAATAAGCTCTGCTGTTCCATCCGCCTTACAATAAGCCCAAAAAGCTAATTTGTCACTGTTATAAGTTAGCTCCAAAATCAAATCTTTTATAACCAGACCATTGGCATTTTGGCCAGCCAAACGGAATGTTAAGCGACTCTGCTCATGCTTAAAAGCAAGAGGTATAGGCTCGGCTGTCGGCATAATATTGATCGTGCTTGCTTCTGCTTTCAAACGATCGGCTTTTTGATAATCTTTTAACTCTCTCTGATCGGTGATGAGGCCCTCATCCCGTACATCTTTACTTGGCCAAAGTGCTTCCAATTTACTAATACTAGTATTATCCAAATTAAACCTAAAATCACCAGAAAAAATATTAGTTGCAGCGCCATAAGTATAAGTAAAGCTTTGTATCGTTGCTGATCGACTTGTGGTAATATTCACATCAATCTGATCTCCATCATAAAAAAAACTATTCAGACCGCGAGTTAAAGCTTGCTCTGCCATATCCTGCACTGTAGGTGACAAAGATAAAATATGTTCTGTCCCATCTATATTAGAATCATTTTCACTTTGGCAACCGATAAATGAGGAAGTTAGTCCTAACAAAACAGTTGTATAAATAATAGATTGTATTCTCATTTCTCTTCAATTTTTTATTTATTTTCCAAATAGAAAGGATATTCCCAGATCAAAGTAGGATAAGTAGATGGAGATTGCCCCATTTTTGCCCAAGAATCATCCCATGTCAATTTAGGCCAAGTAGGCCACCCATCAGTTCCTATCAGTGTACCTCCATTATATAAGGGCCAATTACTCGGCCAGGTCAAATCAAAATCACTAACCCCAGATGAAGCATCATCTTTTTTAGTATAGCATCCATTTACAGAAGTTGCTGTACCGGAAGGTAAATTAGCAGAAGGATTTATACTGCAAAAACCTGTACCTATTTCTTGAACTGTTGTCGACGGAGGGGTTACGGTAGTAACAGACTTATATCCCTTTACATCGGTCAGTGTACTATAAGAGTTTGTTATACTTCCTGCATTCAATGAGCCACAAAAACCGCTTGCATAAGCATTCTTATAAGCCGTAGAATTATTATTGATCACTAAACCAACAGAAGATGATAAGGTTTGTGATACATACGAATCTTTTATTGTCGCTTTTTGCCTCTGGTTGCCTGCACTACCACAAATCCCCCCTACTATTACATTTTCTCCACTCACTGTTAGTTGAGGGTTCTCTACTTTACAACCTTGTATCGTACTTGTAGTATTTGTGTAGTCCTTCATTAGATCCTGAATCAATGCCTCTTTAACAGAAGTCGGAATATCTGAAGGCACATCAGCAGCTACAATATCACGAATCCTCGCTGTAGGTAAAGTTGGGTTGACAATACCACAAAGCGCTCCTACTGAACAAGTATCCGTCAAAGCTGTATTAGTAAAATCAACCGCCATTGTTGGAGATACCAGATTAATATTTTTGAGAACAGCATTACCTACGATGGAGCCAAATAAGCCGAATCCTTGATTACCCATTCCATCACTATTATTAGTTGTAGGAGTTTTATTAATCGATAGATTCTTAATAGCATGTCCACCCCCATCATAAACACCACTATAATAAGACTTAGGAGTCCATGAAATACCAGACAGATCAATATCACAAACTTGGTATGCACTACCGGCACCTTGCAAAGTAGATGCATCATATACTAAGTTGTCGGAAGTTGGTATAAATATTTCGCCTGTATTCATATTATATCCGTAACGATAGACTTGCTGTTGGGCAAAATCAATATTTTCAGGTACCATCAGTGTCAACTCATTACTTTGGAATAATATATCTCCCTTTTCTATTTTATTATTCTCGTGAGCATAACCGTCATGGTGCTTTGCATCGGCCAGAGCCGGACTTTTCCAAATATAAGCCGTATAACGACGAACATACTTACCACTGAATGTGGGAGATGGAGACAAAGGTTCATACTTATCTACCCATAGCTCTCGGCGATCCATTCCATCTGTATAGTTATCCTCATGAGGATCAATATTGGGTAACAACTTTATCGAACCGTCAGTCCAATTCGTAGACTGTGGAAAATCTGACTCATTATCAGCAACCAGTACCAACTGAATTTTAAATGTTTGTTGTGGAGAAAAGCTAAGAGTCGTCATAAAAGCATTCGTCGGATTCACCGTAGTCGATGCTTTATAAGGAATGTAAGTCTGATTAACATAGTCACTTTCCGTAATTGAATACTCCGTTTCATCAGCTTTTACCGTAAAGTCATGTACATTTGCATTATAAGGGTAAAAAGCTACAATAGTCATCCGATCATAAATATAGATATTACTGTCATTAACAGGCACAATTTTGCCTCCACTCACTTTACATTCCAAATTACGGATATAAGGTTTAGATAAATCATCGGCATCGTAATCATCCTGATAATAAACATAAAGTCCTATATGATTTTTCCCGTCTACAAGGTCATTTATATTACTCACATCACCCAATTCTGCCAAACGAGTACTAGCTCCCGTCGTGCTGGCATACAAGTTCAGCAATGTGCCATTCTTTGAAGAGCCAGCATCAAGCGCATCTTCCGAGCATCCTTGAGAGACACAAGCTAAGAGGATTATTCCAAAAAATGCGATATATTTAATTATTCTGTTCATATTAGTTCATACAATTATAATTCATGACTTATCTTTATGGTATAGGAATCGGTATTGGCCACGACGAGACGGAAGAATCTAAAGTAAATCTATATTTATCAGCACTCAATCTTGAAGAGAGTTTATCCGTATAAATGGCTGTACTCCTTATTGTTTGCGCTGCGAGATCAGATACCTCAAAAGTAAGTCCCATTATACTCGTTGTATTTTTATTACCGATTGCGATTTCATTGCTGACAGCTTGGTTTTTGCGAGCAGTACCGGTTAACCAATAGCAGGTATCCACTATTCTGGTATTCGCTGAAATTTCATCTTTCCCACATATACCACCTAGATTTATTGCTGATTTATTCAATGATCCCACATTAAGACATGCAGTCACAGCTCCGGCATTGACATTTTTATTCTCTCCGGAAATACCACCAACAATTATCGCATTAGTAATATTGCCGGCATTAAGACATGCAAGCACCTTTCCCGTACTTCCATTCGAGCCGCAAATACCTCCCGTAGTCTGTGTGGCAGTAGCTACAATATTTGTCTGATTAACGCAACCAGCTATTGTTCCATTGTTCACAGCACATATACTACCGGAATAATTTCCATTGGTAGAGGTTATAGTGCCCGAAGCAAGATAGAGATTCCTCAAAATTCCCTTATTTTCCACAATCAATCCACTTCCCGACAGGTTAAGATGAAGAATCTTATGTACTTTATAGGAGGATGAACCTATATCCCATAAAGCTCCATCCAAGGTTGCTGTGGACGGAAATTCTCCCGGTGGATTGATATCAACCGAAGTATTATCCATATCAAGATCATTAACAATACGATAAACGCCTGTTGTAGATGAAGTAATGCTATTCATAAATAAAGCAAACTGCAGAGGCGTAGTAATTTCAAAATAAGGCTCCGCCGGCACATCTACATTTTGTTTCAATCCATTGTCTCCCAACACCAGGCTTAGAGTATTAGCTGTAGGATTACTAACATCAATATCCTTTATCAATAACTCATCTTGAGTATATAAATCCGCTTTCAAGTTAGTAGCATTCCCACTGACCAAATCAGTAGGAAGAGTTACAAAATTTATGATACCACTATTTCCTTGGCCAATATATTGATAAGTTTGACCACCAACAGTATGTTTCAATACCATTTTAGTTATTTTTGTTTCATCATATCCCTGCCCTCCACTTTCACCGTCAATATTCAGTGAGACAGGATAAGCTTCATACCCCCATGTACCGGTCCCAGATTTTGTTGTCCAATCATTTAATGTCAACTTAATACCGACTAATTTCAAGCGTTTAATTTGAAATGTAAGAGTGTACGAAAGTCCGGCATCCAACTTAAAGTCAGATAGCGTTCCATTTTTATCTGCTTGAGGAATTGTAAATGCGGCCAAATCTGCTGTTGTCGCGGTGTAATCATCAATCAGCAGAGACTTCATCAATCCTGTACCAGATAAAATTTTTCCGGTAGGTACCAAATAATGAGTACCCACTTTCAGCGTATAATCGTTAGCATTGGGTGTAACAGTACTGTTAACCATATTATAAGTACCTCCGGTTACAACCGCTGAGTTTTTCAAAGTCATTTGAATATTAGTTGGCAGAGTAGGTTGCACACCTCCTGTGGCAGGATCATCAGTAGCATCAATTACATCAATGTTTACCGTCACTTTTGTCATGAGATGTTGGAATGTAAGATATTTTACCGGATTATCCGATTGACCGGATATAGCAGTTCCTCCGACATCTGTACCTTTACCAAAAAGAATATCGTTGGACAAAGCAGTGCCTGATGTCAGTGGTATCATATTAGCCGGAGAACCCGTAGCTGCTACCCCGGTATGTGCATAAAGATTGATTGGTGTCTTGCCTAAAGGGTAATATACGCTCGAATTCAGTTCATTTCTTCCATCGGATAAGCTGTTCCCAACAGACATAGAAATATTGGAAAAATAGGGATTATTGTTTGCAGCTATTCTTGATGAAAGGAAGAAATTGATATTTGCATTCTTATAATCAATCAAAGGATTCCCAGTTGTGATCAAAAGACCATCACCCGCAGCGCGAGTTAAGGCTCCAGATAATTCAATTGGGGTATCTCCAGAAGTTAACTCATCGTTAAACTGCTCCGTAGAGCATGCAACAAGCCCAATCAAGAAGGACAACAGCATCAAACTCTTATATCGTATTTTTAGCATATTATGAACTCCTTTCTTTTTATTCAATCGTTACTACACTAGTCCCCTTATCATTCCAGTCAACCAACTGTCCTTCTAACTGCACAGTCGGTGAAATAGGAGGAATAGCAGTAAATTGCAATTTAATCGTCAAAATAGTTATCTTACCACTTTCAAGTGTTACGGATGCAGTCCCGTCTGTCTGTTTAAAACCACTTAAAGGAAAATCGCCTCCGATTGTTGTATTTTGACTTATATCTTTAAGGTAAAACTCCACACTACCAAAGTTTACAGTGTTTACATCGGAGGTCACAGGCAATAAATAACATACGGAAGAAGCCTCATTAGTATACGGAACAGCAGCCGGTGTAGACGAAGAAACCAATGTATATACCGTCTGCAATGTAGACGACGTAGGATCAGACAATGTCCATTCCGAGTTAATAAGATTAAATGTACCGAAAGTAACCTTTGTCTTAATAGCCAATGACGTAATTTGTACATTATTCAAGGGATGCGTAGCACTATTAGTTATTAGAGTCCCATTTTGATCAACAGCAATAACCTTAACAACCAATTTAGCCATAGCATGTTTAAACTCTCCCAAGTAAGCTCTACCCCTCTCTGAATTATAGCTATTCTCTTTATTAAATGGCCCAACAGGTGCTGTATAGAGTAAATCGGGAAAAGAATAAGACTTCCCTGTAATATTAACTGTCAGATCAGTAGCAGAATGAGTCAAGCTACTATGAGTAGCAGGGCTATATGAAACGAAACTCAAATATTTATCAGGGTCAAAAGGCCAATATTGAGTGGAGCCAAAAGTCACAGGATAAATTGTTCCATTTTTATCGCCCACACTGGCGGTCAAATGATTCAAATAGACATTACCGGACGACCAATCGGTAGAGCTTATTGGGGTGGATGATGCTGAATTAGCAGCAACAACTGCAATACTTCCGCTATTCGGAAAGTCTGTAGCCCGTGTTTGAGCTTCTTCTACTGATATGGACGGGGTCTCTGCACTGAATGAAATCGGTACGCGTTCATTATCCGGATTGGCAACCTCATTGTTGCAACCGGATAAAAACAATAGACATGCTCCGATACTATATATATATTTTTTCATCATATCAAAACTACTTCATTGGTTATTGAATAGTAATGCTACCTCCGGAGTTATCAGTCCATGGAGCAACAGACGTACTCAAAAGTATACCCGTCTTTTTCAGATAAATATTGAAAATATGATTTTGACCAGCATTAAATAAACTGGACGAATTATCAGCTTGGGCATTATAAATGTGCCCATCCAGTACTATATCAATAAAATTCTTACCGATAATGGTCTGAGGCATAATCAATGCTTCATAACTTGCAGCAGCACCATTTGGAGTACTGCCAAGCATAGACGGTCTAAAACCATTTGACACAATTGTGGTACCAAGTGCAGAAACCTTTGCGGTCGTCACATTTACGGTTCCATCCATTATGAAACCTTTTATAACAGGATATAATGTTGGAGTGGAAGCATTAGCCGCAGTTTGTAATTCAGACAATGTAAAACCGTCTCCTGGATATATATTCACCGTTATCTTGCTCAGTACATGAAGGAAGTAGAAAGAGACATTTGCACTTCCATCTACTACAAGTCCCGTACTGGTGTTATTAGCCGAAGGAGTCAACTGGGAAATCACCACATCATCCTGATGAGCATTTGTGGTTGCGCTCCCGGCATTATCACCTTTACAAAGCCAATTAAAAGTAGTTCCGTTAGTGGCAACATTAGTACCAACAGTCACTGGAAAAACACCGACAAACTGATTGCCAACTTGAAGATCATCCCTATACCAAGTTTTTGTCCAATTAGTTAAAGAAACATTCGTTCCGGAAACGGTATAAGTACTTTGATTATAATCAGAACTAACGCCAGAAGATACGGGACTATTCATTTTATAGAATTTAATTTGGTCTCCGTTGATAAACCCACTGATATTTGTCTGTGATTCTGTAAAGAAGAATCTTATCGCGACAGGAGCTTGATCCTCCCACGGTTTCACGCTTACACTGACTTTTACCTCAGATGGTTGTATATCAATATTCAATTTCGTAACCTTACCTGCTTCATAGCTCACGGTATAGCCTGTAGCGACATATTCCCGCGTACCGATTTTCACTTTGACAAGGGTTGCGGATGATCCTATTGACTGGGGTTGTAGATAAGATGATGTCATCTTGGAACTATTGGGTCCATCCATCGCAATATCACCGGTAGCCGTACCCGGAACATAAATTCCATTATTCAAAGTTCCTCCTACTTTATAATTAGGCAAAGAAACGACCGCTGTCTGCAATTGAGCATCTGTATATATACTCGAGGATAGTGCCACTTGTACTTGGGCAACCTGATGGGTCATATTAAAATTAAGTGCTGTATTACTTTTACCGCCATCATTATCAATTGGAGTAGCTGTGATATAATCAGGAGATTGATTACTCAATAAAGGATTAACCGCTTTCCGAATGATCGAAGCATAGATTTTACTTCCTGATATACTTTCCCAATACAATGGTGTGCTTTCACTATAGTTCCAAACATTTCCTGGCAAGTTATAGACAAAGTGTCCCGCTAAAGATGTACGGTTCGAATTATCGCCTTGATACAGATATAACTCTTCTAGATTTATTAACCCACTATTAGAACCCAAATTGGCTGTTCCAATTCTCAAAGTCATATTTTGAGTCGGTCCATCTGTCCACGGTGTCACAGTGGCAGACACCATCACCGGTGTAGTACTCAGGCGTACATTAAACGTATATTTATATCCACTCTTCAATTCAAGCGAATTATCCATAGTTGCGGTGTATACAGCTCCGTTTGCGGTGGTCACCTGAAAGGTAATCCCGGCACCTGCACTACGAGGCAATAGGATACCCGTTCCAACCAAGTTATTTACAGGAATTTCAATGTTCGCTCCTGAAGTGTTGTCAAGCACACGTGTATCGTTCATCAAGTTATAGCTTTCTTTAGTCAGCATACCTTTCAACACTAGCTTGCAACCGGTCAAATCAATAGGTGAATCAGCTGTCAAATTAATGCTCACCTTTGATAAACGATGATAAAACTTCAAATTTACATTCGGATTATCTTTCGTATTACTTACAGAGAGATCGGCATTTGTATGATCCGCTGTCATCAAATCTAGTGCAGCTAGGTTCGTTTGATCTGAAACATTCACCGGCATTGTAAAGTTACCTGCAGTTATAGCGCTGTTATAAGGATAGTATGCTTTGAAAGTAACTGCACTCCCATTCACAGGGTAATACATGATGTTACTTGAGGGATTGGATGAAAAATTGCCATCGCCATCAGTTGTAACAAAATCCTGATTACTGTAACTATTCACGACTACAGGCACTCCCGCAATAGGATATTCCAACATTGTAATTCCAATATGGTCAGATTTACCCCATACATTGTCGGAAGCACGGGTAGCGCCTTTTGTACTCGCTAACCCCATACTCGCAGTAATCTTTGCCGCAGTTTTATCTCCAGACAGGGAGAAATCATCGGTACTACAAGCCGTAGCAAGCGTAGCCAACAAAGAACCGCTTAAGAAGAATTTATATATAAAAGATTTCATACGTATGTTATATTTAAATGTTTCTCCGTAAATTAATGCAAATCCATGTCATAGCTTCCCCCATAAGTCCAGTCTACAAGTTCTGTGCTTAATGCAAGACCAACCTTATTAAGTGTAATGTTAAGGACATTGTGTTCTCCGGCTGCAAATAGTTTATCTGCGCTAAGCTGTCCATAGAACTTCACTCCATTCAAGGTGACCGTTACAATAGTGGTCTTGCTTGCAGAAGCTGCTGTAATAGTCTGCGGCATGATAAAAGCTTCATAGCTAGATACCACAGTCTTACCTGTTACAGCATTGGGAGCAGACAATATTGTAGGTTGGAAAGAAGAAGTAACCGCACCGGTAGGAGAAGCAGAACCAGTAGCCACATTAACAGTACCGGAAAGTTTGAAGTTATTCAACTCAACTACGCTGCCCACTATTTCCGATGCAGTAAAACCTGTACCTACAATGAGATTAACCGAAACTTTACTTAGTACATGTTTAAATTGGAAAGCTACATTGGCACTACCTGTTTGAATTGTTCCATAATTTCCATTGGGAGCTGCGATAATCACATCCTGATTGTGCCCATTAGTTGAAGACCCTCCTGAACCATTACTACAAGTCCAATTGAATGTGCTTGCTCCAGCAACAACATTCGTTTGAGAAAGCACAGGGAATACTCCGGAGATTGCATCACCGATCTGAAAATCATCCCTATACCAAGCTGTTGTCGGGTTAGTCAAAGAAGCTGTGCTTCCTGAAACCGAATAAATATATGTATTGGCATTATTAGTTACCGTATTGGATGAGTTGAGTTCATAAAACTTAATCTGATCGTTATTTATAAATCCACTCGCAGTGGGGTTAGCCACCGTAAAGAACATCGCATTATCAAATATAATCGGTAACTGATCCACCCAATTGGCAACATCAACACTTACTTTTAAATCAGACTTTTCTATCTGTATTTTAAGATTGGTAATCTTGCCTGAAGTATAGGCCACATCATCAGTATGCTTAACTGTATAAGAACGACCATCAATTTCAACGATTACCAAAGGTGTCTGTTTGGCTACAGTTTGTTCTTGAAGATATGAAGCTGTATTGTATGTGGTCACAGCACCGGATTGTGTAGGAATAACTTTCACCGGGTTGTCCAAGGTAATGGTTCCTTTCAACGTTCCACGGCTATACAAACCTTTATTCATACTGCCTCCCATATCATAATTGGGCAAAGTAACTTTTGCAGCAGTGAGTTTTGCTTCACTGTAAGTATTCGACCAAAGTATCACATTGACTTTAGCAACCTGATGTGTCATTGTCAGGTTTATTGCCGTATTGGTTACTCCTCCAGCATTCGCTACAGGAATTGCAGTGATATAATCTTGCGATTGGTTATTACCTGAAGCATTCGATAGCGCAGGACGGGTAATAGAAGCATAGATATATCCGCTATTTGCAATATCTTCCCAATACAATGGAGTGGAAGGATTACTATAGTTCCATCCCGAACCATTATAAGCAAAATATCCATTTAAGTCTATCCTGCTTGCGTTATCCCCGGTATATAGATAGAGTTGATCTCCGTTTTTCAAATCTCCTCCATTCGAACCTAAGTTAGCAAGACCAATACGCACATCTTGAAACTCATGCGTTTCTTCAGTCCACGGAGTCACTAAAGCACTCATCAAAACACTGGCTTTCTTTAAATCGGCCGTTAATGTGTAAGCAACACCCGGAACGTATTCAAAACCATTTGCCTCAGTCACTTTCAAATCGTACGTACGTCCGTTTATTGTAATCGTAGCCAAGTTTTTACCATATCCTATGGTTTGTGGTGGGAAAATAGCCACATTACTTTCAGGAACTATATCAATAGTAGAATTCCCTATGACAAATGTTCCGTTCGCATTAACCGAACCAGTATTCAGATATCCCGGCAAAATAATCGAAGCATTCTTTAGCTCACCGGTAGTAAAAGTCCCATCAGAAGATTTCAATTGAATAGTTACTTTTGATCCGGCATGGGCCATCTCCAGATTAACTCCCGTATATTGACTGACACTGACATCTTTGGATACCAAAATATCAGCCATTTGTGTGCCGTTTAAGGCCTTGGCAATAGTAGTAGCCCCCCGGAAGACAGCAGGATCAGCTTTAATGCTCTCCCAATAAACTTGCTTATTGGCAATCCATTTATTATCTGTACCGTATGTAAAAGTAGTCAGGTAGTTGAAATTCGTATCATCCTTATCTTTCAGATAGAGATTCAATACATCGTTCGGTTGAAAATCTCTGCTATCATTCAATCCTGTTACCACACGAACCACGTCAGTTTGTCGCTCGGGTCCTTCAATCCAAGGTGTTATCGTAGCACTGACAAGCACTGGAGTGCTCTTCAGACGAATGTGAAAAGTATGTTTGTAACCCGCTTTCAGTTCAAGATCTTTATCTAGAATTGCAGTGTAAGTGCCACCATTAGCGGTTGTTACTAAAAAGTTCACTCCTTCAGCTGCGGCTCTTGGCAGTAGAATCGCTTCTCCTTGATTATTGCGTAAGGGGATATTGACATCCGCCCCCGAATTTGCATCCACTGACAAACCATCTTTCATCAAATCGTATGTCCCGGAAGTTTTCAAACCTTTCATGGTAAGTTTACACCCCTCCAAATCTATTAATCCGGTTTCATCTGTTGCCAGATCAATTGAAACTTTAGCTAAGCGATGATAAAAATTGAGTTTGACATTAGGTTCATCAATAGAATTGCCTGAAACATGGTCAGCTGTCATCAGATCAATATCTGCCAACGAAGTTTGATCTTTTGTATTCACAGGTATCAACATATCGGTTGATAAGTCCCTTTTATAAGGATAATAAGCTTTAAAAGAAACTGTAGTCCCATCCGAAGGAAAATAGATTATTTTCGATGCATCAGTTGGTGAGAAATTACCGTCACCGGATGTGGAATAAGAATAATTTCTGTAAGGCTCAATAACGCTCACCGATTGAGGGTTAACCATAGTAACCCCAATCGCATCATTTACATCCCAAATATTATTGGTAGCGCGAGTTTGCACACCTCCGGAAACACGCACGGCAACTTTGCCGCCCTCCGGGGATGTTTGTAGACTGTCATTGGTACATGCTGTAGCAACAACAATCATCAATACTCCATAAAAGATTGTTTTGCAGAAAAGTCTTTTCATATAGAATCTATGATTTTATTATTTATTTATTTTTTAGTGTTGAGCATCTATCCAGACCTCAGGTCCGGCAATCCAGTCTTCAATATTGGCCTGAAAATCAGCTCCCAAGCGAAGTTTCATTTGTATAATCCATGGTTGCACAACATCTTTGGTATGAAAACCATTCAAATCGTTTGTAATATTGAAGATGTAGACTTTCTGTACATTCCCTTTATAAGTGATATTTAGAGTAAGTATCTGAGAAGCAACTCCATCAAGTCCTAACAAGCGACGATCACCGGTATAATAACCATCTGTGGGTGATAGACCCAAAGTATAATTTACATATCCTGATTTTAGAGCAGGAAAGCGATTAGTGGTGCCATTATCAAGAAAAGCATTATCCAAATCGCGTGAAATCGCAATTCCATTTATGACTCCGTTTAGTGACTCTACCAATTGTGCATTCAAACCTTCAAGCTTAACTCTCAATACAAGTAATCTTGTCTGAATCATGGTTGGCACATCATAATTGACAATTCCCCAATCGGGTACAGTTTTTGGTACATCAATATCCAAATAACCACCCACAAAATCACTTGGATTGTTCGCTTCGCCGGTTGATTCAGTAGTCACACTTACTGTTTTTCCTTCAATCTCTACATTCTTATCCGTTCCTTTCACCGGTATAGCTGTATAGAGTCCTTTCATCAAATCCAGTGGTTTATCACTTCCTACTTCCACGATACGAGCCGTTTTAACCGGATCAATAAGCGTAGTAAACGCACCTATCAATTCTATGCCTCTACTGGAGTTTAGTTCCTTCGGGCTTATAGGAGTAATCGTGTATTGCCCCGGGCAGTTATCTGTATTATAATCTTCTTTTATACATGAAACCAAAAGCAAGATTAAAACGACACAAGCTGTCTTAAATAGATTTTCTATCATTGTTTATTCTCCTCTAATAAAATGATACGTTTCATATTTCTCTGAGCTTCCGGTGTATTCATATCAGCCTTTTGAAGATACTTCTTTGCCGCAGCAAGATTACCTCGCTCCAATTCCATTGCTGCTGCATTAACATTAGCATCCGGATTATTAGGATAGATCTGTACGGCTGTCTGAATAATCTGATAATATTCAGCAGAACCTCTGGGACAGAGCTGGGCCGCCTCAAACATTTCACGTACACTAAGCTGTTCCGGATTGTTTTTGATTAATATCCTCGCTTGCTCGGGAGTATAATCGGGAAGCTGATATTCTATTTCATAATCGGAATGTCGTAAAGCCGGAAACCAATTCGTTTTGATATAATTATAAGCTTCAGGAATTTGCTTCAGTTTAATCTCCTTGGTATCTGGATGTACATCACTAAGAGCTATCTCTAGGATACGTGCTTTTTCTTTCAAGCTACTCTGTTTAGCAAATAAGATGAAGCCATCCCAATCTTCCGGCGTATAATCGGTAATAATAATTGAATCTTTCAAATTGAATTTCTTAAGAATATGCTGTTTAAGAGCCTCTGTACGCCCTTTTGCTAAATAAGCATTATGCAAATAAGGACTTTCAGGAGAAGCATATCCGTGAATTCTAATCGAACGTATCTGCTCCAATTTGAAGCCTCTCAATGTACTGTCAATCCGTGCCAATTCAATTGCATTTCTTCTATATTCGGGGTAAATCACGATCTTATCGACAGGGAAATCCAAGAAAGCACGTCCTTTATAAATACGACGTTTCACTACCTCTTTTTTAGGTATGCAATAAGTTATATCCGGAAAATCTACTTTTGGTTTAGGGAATAAGATTTGGGTCAAGTTCCGATTAAAGGTCTCTTCTAGTGCATTACCACATCCGCAAAAGCTTTCTTCCAATATAATTTCAGACCCATCCATCCACTTACTAAACGGTAAGGAGGCTTCATAATTAATAACTTGCTTTTCTCTGTTATTACGTCGGAATAGCCAATTTTCATCAACTGGCACTCTGTCTTTACGCTCAGAAATAATTAAACGCTTACGTCCATATACATATATAGGGGGCAATAAAGCTTCTTCATTTCCCGCTCCACGCAATACAGGTGTAAAAGTAACCATGCGATTGGAGCTAAGTTCAAAATCTTTTGGAAGGATAAGTGTCATTCTGACTTGCAATGAGCTATCTGAAAATAGATTAAACCTTATATTATCCACTTCAGGTCTATCTGCAAATTTACTCTGGCCTTTTAAGGTAGCACAGAACAAAACAGTACAAAGGATCAGTATATTTTTCATTTGACTTTGTATTTAAAATAAGTAGACAAGACTAATAGCGGCTTTGGTAGGTCCGAGATAGTTCCGGCTTTGATCTTTTTTCAAACGTTTACCGCAGTCCTTACATTGATATTTATCATAGTGAATATAGGCATATCCGGCACCGATATTAGCTTCAACATTCCAATGCCTATTAAGCACCCACTGATAGCCATAAGAAATTCCGCCACCAATAAATTCACCTTCATAACGATAGTCTTTTAATTTGGGCCATAGCCCGAAAGGCATGTCCACACCCCCTACATTGAAAATACCGGCATGAGCATGAATACCAAGAAAGGAACCACTGAATCTTTCACAAAACCAGAAACGATATTCAGGTTGTACCATCAAATGTTTGAAAGATTTATTATCACCAAATTTCCATGGATTGTAATTCACATAGAGATCCAAAGTTTTCTTAGGAGAGATTCCGATTTCGGTTGCTAAATTGAAAGTAGTTGTTGCATCTGCTATCAAATTAGATTTTAAGGCAACTTCTTGACACCGGGCCGAGTTATAGCCGAAAAGCAATCCCAAGGTAAAAACGAGACACTTTAATTTAACCATTATTTTTCTTTGTTTGCTTATGATTAATTGAATATTTTATTCAATAACTTGCATATTGTGCAAATATACAAGTATTAGGATATGATAAGCAACTTAAGCAATTGAAATCATTACAAAAGCCCCGTGTTTTAAGATTATTTATATATTTCGCTATAGAATGCAGTTAAAAAGACAGCATAAACAAGAAAAAAAAAGAGAGGTTTTAGCGAATATTCGCACTCGAAAATATCTATCATGAAATTTAGTTGCGGAATATCTAGAGAAATAGTTGTAGATTTTGGTTGAGAAAAGAGTAGAAAAACAAAAATAGAAGAAAAAGAGCAAAAATGTTATATACCATTAGAAAGTCTAAAATTCTATAGAAAGATTATGACTCAAAAGAGAGAAAATATTTAAGTAAATAAACACCTACATTCCATCTAAATAAAAAAAATCCGTCGCTAGAGATATTCTCTCTAGCGACGGATTCAGAACCGTTAGATACGGTATGATTTAAAACTTATAGTTCACACTTACACCAAATACCTTATTTGTACGACTGTAAACATCTTTATCAATTGATGCGTCCAATCCACGAGGACTTACCTTGGTATAATCGCTGTATGTAGTCCAGAAATAAGCCACATCCAAGCTCAAGGCTTGGTTAAGATTGACGCGACCACCAAAACCTAAAGAATAAGAGTCACAAGAGAAGCTTGTGTCCGACTGAAACTTATCGCTTAACCCATAGTTAGTTTTTTGATAACCACCACTAAGTGTAACCAATTTGTTCACATCCCACTCAACACCAGCCAAATACTCATGCGTACCATGCGTCAACTCTTTTTCTTTGCCACCCGCCATACCGGCATTCTTATCATCAAAGAAATGATATTCCACTGAAGCGCGAAGAGAAGGCAAGAACTCATAACCTGCTGCCACAGACAACATGGATGGAACATCACTCGGGGTATTCACACCATTCTTGAAAGGAGCCATATCCTTGTCAGCAGCTGTAGGATAGTCCAACTGGTGAGTATCATTCTCAATATTCATATTGGCTCTAAATTCATATTTTGCAGCCAGATTCAGCTTTCCGAATTTAGCATCAACTCCGACAATAGGAGTCAGCCCCCACCCTGTTTGATCGCAGTCAAGCGCAATCTTGGTATCATTCAACTTCTGCAGTAATGCACCTGATTGTTGTTGCACAGCCAATTGAGCCTGTTCTAAAGACATTCCACCTTTAACCAACTGTTGCACCATAGCAGCACTTAGTTGCTCGGCAACACCATCTTTCAGCGCTACATTCAAGAATCCGGTATATCCGCCTGAAAAGTAATTCATACGTGCTCCACCGAAGACAGAGAGATGTTCGTTAATCTTATAACTTAATCCCATCTGAAGACCATAAATAAATTGACGGCCTTCCATAGCAGAATTGATGTCGTACATATTAGGCTTTAACATACTATTGCTTTCCTTATCCACTAGACCTATAGCCGCAGCATCGAACATTGGTAAACCGTGGTTGAAAGAAGCCTTTCCACCACCTCCGACTACAGCGATACTACCCGAAAACGCCCAATTGCCTTTCTTATATACCGCAAACACGGAAGGAATGATCGGGGCAGAAGCTTTTCCCTCATAAGTACGGGTGGAAGTATTTCCGTCCATTGTCCACACGGGACTTGTTGCTGCAATATCGCGTGTTTGAAACGCACTCTGTATGGTGAACGACATTTGAAGACCGTCTTTAGGGATAAATGCCAGACCGGCAGGGTTACTATAGACACCATCAACATCGATGGAGGCACCTCGAGCTATCATGCGCAAAAAAGCAGCATTCTGATTTGTATTAGTCAGATAATCTCCCGCGAAAGTTAAATTTGAAACGATTAGCAGCAGAAGGCCAATCAAGGAAATTTTTCTCATCCAAATATTTTTTAATTGTTAGCGGGCGCAAAGTTACAATAAAATTGCACTCCAAGAATAATTTTGTGCAGAAAAATCATTTTAAGCCAACAATTCCTCCTAAACGAGAATAGTTTCAAATATAACTAAACACGCGGGCAACTATTTAAAATTTCTACGGAATATGAACTATAAACAGCAAATACAGGGACATTTATCACACCAATTATATATTTGCAATCAGTTACTTCACCGCTTCATCCTCATCAATCCACGAAAGATTGGGGTCTATAAGTGTACGCTCAATGACCTTGTTGTTTTGTGCGCGTCGGTACTCGGGTATAAAACAGACTTTCACACCAACCACCGACTGTGGAGTGACTTCTTCAGGAGTATCGGCACCTTTACTCGATGATTGGCATGAGAGATAAAACGTACCTATGCCTTTCAGTTGTACTGATCGACCTTCACTCAACATTTCTTTCATCACATCGCCCAAATTAACAAGTACTGCATAAGTATCTCCCTCACTCAGAGTAGAGATAACAGATAATTTTTCGGCGACCTCATCCGTAGTGGCTGGATGTCCTTTTGTCACTGCCCTCGGATACCATTTCCCGTTCAATTTTTGTTTTTTATAAAAAGCCATATATGTCTCTCCTTAATTTTATAACGTATTTATATTGATGTGCAGACTCAACCGAAATCACCTTAGGAGTGATCTACCCATCAATGCCAATGATGACTATTATCAATGGCATTGATGATGGGAATCAATGCCATTGATGGTAGGTTGACTAGCAAAGTTACAATAAATGACTCATACTTAGACCGAATAAAACAGTTAATATAATGGCAAAAGGTCATTTGTCTTTTTACTGAACTTTATTAAACGCAAATGCGTTACTTTTTTAATAATAGAAACATCTTTAAAAACCATCGTGAACTATGGCATACACCATTGCATTTTTCGGAGTCAAACCTTACGACGAGACTTCATTCAAAGAAAAAAATAAAGATTTCGGCTATGAGTTGCGTTACTATAAAGGGCATTTAAATCTCAATAACATCATTCTGACTCAAGGGGCAGATGCCGTATGTATATTCGTAAATGATATAGCCGATGCGGAAGTCATTCGTAAGATGGCCGAGAACGGTGTGAAATTGCTTGCACTAAGATGTGCCGGATACAACAACGTCGATTTAAATGCAGCAAAAGCCAACGGGATAACTGTAGTCCGTGTACCGGCTTACTCCCCTTATGCCGTTGCTGAATACACCGTAGCACTGATGCTTTCACTCAATCGAAAAATACCACGTGCTACATGGCGTACACGTGACGGAAACTTTTCGTTGCATGGTCTGCTGGGCTTCGACATGTATGGCAAAACTGCGGGAATTATCGGTACAGGTAAAATTGCAAAAAAACTGATTTGTATTTTACGGGGGTTCGGCATGAATGTTCTCGCCTATGATCTTTACCCTGACTATAATTTTGCCCGCGAACATCAGGTGGTATATACTTCTTTGGACGAACTATACCATAATTCCGACATTATTTCACTGCATTGTCCGCTGACGGAACAAACCAAGTATCTCATTAATGATTATTCCATCAGCAAGATGAAAGACGGTGTGATGATCATCAACACCGGACGCGGACAACTCATCCATACCAATGCACTTATAGAAGGACTGAAGAATAAAAAAATAGGTTCGGCTGGATTGGATGTTTATGAAGAAGAAAGTGATTACTTCTACGAAGATCAATCGGACAGGATAATCGATGATGATGTGCTGGCACGACTGCTTTCGTTTAATAATGTCATTGTCACCTCCCACCAAGCATTTTTCACCCACGAAGCTCTCGAAAACATTGCTATGACGACACTTCAGAACGTGAAGGATTTTATCCAAAACAAGCCTTTGGAGAACGAAGTAAAGTTGTAGTGAGGTCGTTTTTATATAAAAATAACAACAGAACAGTTACTATATAAACTGTTTTTCGTAATATTGCGGTAGATTAACAGGGCATAAATGACACTTCATTATATTTACCATAGCGGATTTGCCATAGAGACTGATCATGTAACAGTCATTATTGATTATTACAAAGACTCATCCAGCAAAAATCCGAATGAAGGGATTGTTCACCACAAACTACTGAAGAAAGGCGGTGAAATCTATGTCCTTTCTTCACATTTCCATCCCGACCATTTCAATCGGGACATCTTGTCTTGGAAAGCAGAACATCCCAACATTCATTATATTCTTTCAAAAGACATTCTAAAGCATCGCCGTGCTTCAAAAGAAGATGGAGTGTTTATAAACAAAGGAGAAGTCTATGAGGATGAGAATATACGCATAGAAGCATTTGGCTCGACCGACTCCGGCATTTCGTTCCTGATAAATTTGCAAGGTATGAGATTATTCCATGCCGGTGACCTCAATAACTGGCACTGGGATGAAGAATCCACTCCGGAGGAAATCCGTAAAGCAGAGAGCGACTTTTTAGCAGAGCTTAAATATTTGAAACAAACTGCTCCACAGATTGATGTGGCAATGTTTCCGGTAGACAGACGCCTGGGTAAGAATTACATGCGTGGGGCTGAACAGTTTATCGATGCAATAGCAACAGGTACCTTTGTACCAATGCATTTCAGCGAAGATTATGAAGGAGGCAACCGTTTCAAGGAGACAGCCTTGAAGAAAGGGTGCCGTTTCATATCCATTACCCACAGAGGTGAAAGTTTTGACATTTACTAAATAAAACAACGAATCATGAAAAGTCTAACACAAGTTCTTATCGCCTTGTTTTGTGTCGTTCTACCCGCGACAATTTACGCACAAAGAGATGATAGCAAATATTTGGCCGGTGCCGTACCGGAAGTTAATGGTAAAGTTGTATTTTCCAAGGAATTCAGTATCCCCGGAATGACAAAAGACGAAATCTACCAACGAGTACAAAATTGGATGCAAGATAGGCTCGCAAGCAATAATAATGCAGAGAGCCGCATTGTCTACAATAAAGCAGAAGATGGTCTGATAGTCGGAGTAGGGAAAGAATGGATCGTATTCAGTTCGAGCGCATTGTCGCTGGACCGTACTGAGATCAACTATCAGCTATCCGTCACTAGCGAAGCGGAAAAATGTACATTAAAGGTTGAGAAAATACGTTTTGCTTATCGTGAAGGAAAAGAAAAATATACCGCTGAAGAGTGGATTGCGGATCAGTACGCTTTAAATAAAAGCAAAACAAAGCTTGTACTTGGTCTGGCTAAATGGCGTAGAAAGACTGTTGATTACGTAGATAATCTCTGTCTATCCATGGCGGATGCATTAAGCAAGACTCCAAGTAAGGAAGTTGCACCCAAAGAGAAGATAGAGGAAAAGAAAAATGAAAAGAGCGTGGCTGCTTCCGGAACGATGGTTATCACCCCGAAAAAAGAAGTCGATGTAACGACTCCGGTAACTGTATCGACTGACAATACCATAAAGATACAAGTTAAGGATGTTGCTCAAAAGGGTGCTCTGAAAAATATGCCCGAAGAAAAGAATGTTGCAGCGAACACTCAACCTGTAGCATCCGGCGCAATAGCCGGTTACAAACAAGTTGAACCAAGCAATTTATCTGCCGATGCAATACGTATGGGAACAGGTAAGTTGGTTATCGTTGTTGGTAAAGATGCTTTCAATATGAGCATGATGACAGCCAATGCCGGTGGTTCATTGGGTAAATCATCAGGGAAATCCGTTGTTTATACATTCCTTTCGCCCGATCAGGCTTATGACAGTATAGAAAAGGCTGAGACTTATACCGTTCGTTTCTATCCCAACGACAGCAACGAACCTTCTGTTATCTTAGAATGCAAGAAAATGCCTACACCGGCACCAATGGAAGGCCAACCCCGCATGTATGCTGGAGAGATCCTAAAAGCATGGGTGAAATAACCTCTCTCCCAACCCTCCCTCATCGGGAGGGCAAAACATTAATTTACCCAACAGGACGGGAGGATATTGGTAGTTATTTAAAATAAAGATAAGAAAGATGGAAATAAAAGGAAAGTTTGATCACTTCAACATCAATGTAACGAATCTGGAACGAAGCATCGCATTTTATGGGAAAGCGCTCGGACTTAAAGAGCACCATCGTAAAGAGTCCTCCGACGGTTCGTTTACATTGGTTTATCTGACTGATGCCAGTACCGGTTTCTTATTGGAATTGACATATCTCAAAGATCATACCGAACCGTATGAGTTGGGTGAAAATGAAAGTCACCTCTGTTTCCGGGTAGCAGGTGATTACGACGAGATCAGACAGTATCATAAAGATAACGGATGGGTCTGTTTTGAGAACACCTCTATGGGACTATACTTTATTAACGACCCGGATGATTATTGGATTGAAATTCTCCCTTTGAGATAAGCATTTACCTAAAGGATATTCAATTAATATTTCAGATCTATCATAAAAATAGAGTGATGTCATGTTTCCACACAACATCACTCTATTTTTTTATTTATACTTGATAAAGCTAAAGCACCTATTTTAAGAAATAGCTTTTTCTAATTCATCTGTTCTTATTTGTGCCGGTTTGCACGTTTCTTACGGATATCTGCTTTCATCTTTGCGGCACCCGACCCGTGCAAACCACGGATATAAGTTGCTTTCTTTGCTTTTGTTTTTACCTTCTCATCGCCTTTAGGCTTCTCTTTCTTACCTTTAAAGACAATACCGCCCATCATAGCTTCTTCTATACTCATATTTCCAATCTTATTTCAGTACTTCATTAATTTTTGCCACTAAGCTGGCAAACTCTTTTTCATTATACAGACGAGTTTTCTTCAAGATGCGCCCATCTTTACCGATAAGTACATTACGCGTTATCCCGGATTCACGAAGCGCATACTTGACATAGACATCAGCACCGGGGTCGAGTGCAAGAGGATAAGTGATACCTGTCGACTTTTTAAAAGCCACAACTTTATCCAAAGGTTCATCCCTGTCAATTCCAACAAGGACAAAGTCTTTATTGTCTTTATGCTTCTGCCAAATATCCCTTTCAATGAAAGGCATCTCTTTCCGGCATACACTACACCAACTTGCGGTGAATTGTAACATGACAACTTTACCACGAAGTTCCGAAAGCGTGACTTTACTTCCATCGGTCAGAGTAACCGTAAAATCTGGAGCCATATCTCCCACATTCACAATATATCCGGTACTGTCGGCTACAACGTTTTGTGACTTAGCCACAACAGTACACATCGCAAACAAAACAAAGATAAATACTTTAATTGTTTTCATTTCTTTCTATTTTTCTATTTATTCCTTCAAATCACTTAAAAAGGGAACAGCAAAGGTAAAACAAATATCATTACCAAACCCATAATTAATTGTAATGGAAGCCCTACTTTTACATAATCTATAAATGTATATCGTCCTGCCGGCATCACCAAAGCATTGGGTGGTGTGGAAAATGGTGATGCAAAGCACATACTGGCAGCCACCGTCACTGCAAAAAGGAATGGATACGGACTAAGCCCCAGTTGCAACGCAGAATGCAATGCAATGGGAGCAAGAAGGACGGCTGTAGCAGTATTACTGATAAACATGGTCAACAATGATGTGGTAAAATAGATGCCGGTAAGCAATACATAAGGGCCGTAACCTCCCAGTCCACTGACTAGCGAACGGGATACCAGTACGGATGCTCCCGTTTTTTCCAAAGCCAACGACATGGGCAACATTGCGGCAATAAGCACGATGCTCTCCCAATTTATCGTTTTGTATGCTGCCTCGACACTACGTATACATCCGGTCAGCACCATTAACAAGCCTGCAACAATCACGGCTGTAACGGGTGCAATAGGTATAAAATCGAACATCATGGCCACCACCATGCCAAGCATAATTAATGCGGCTATGGGAGCTTTATGGGTAAGCGTCACTTTAGCAGCTTCTTTCAAAGGCTGCCCCAATACGACCCAATTTGAAGTCTCGTTACTCAGACGGGAGATATTGTCCCAAGTGCCTTGCACCAGAAGGACATCACCCGAATGCATCTTTTCTTCCTTCAGATTTTGCAATAAGTACTCGCGTTTTCGCTGAATGCCCAATATGTTAATATTATACTTTTCACGGAATCCGGAGTCCTTCACCAATTTGTTGACCATACTTGATGCCGGCATCAACAAGATTTCGGCAATGCCAATTTCCATAAAATTCAATCCTTCCGTATATGAATCGCCTTCAACTGTATGGGCATTTAACAAGTTAAGTTTATTTTCATCCGCAAAAAGTTGGATGTGGTCAAATTCTCCCATCACATAAAGAATATCATCATGCTGTATAACCGTACTTGCAGCAACCATCTCTTGAGTGGTGGTCTTAAAAAAATGCCGGCGTGATGAAGGTGACTGTCTTCTAACCTCAAGAATACCGACATTATAGCGTTGAGGAATTTGAAGTTCCTGTATGGTTTTCCCGTTCAAAGGAGAATTAAGGGCCACTTGAACACGCCATAAGTTACGCGACAACTGGTACTCTCCTGCCAAATCCTTCAATGATTTTTGTTTCCGGTCAGTCGTCTTTTTATCGGATTTTTTAGACAAAAAAATCTTGCTTAAGGGAATAAGTACCACAAGACCCACAACCAGGCAAACAAATCCGACCGGAGTAAACGAGAAGAAAGTCAGCGGGGTATAACCTGCATTCGTCAGAGTTTCCTGAATAACAAGATTGGGAGGAGTACCGATAAGCGTCATCATCCCCCCCATGCTACTGGCAAAAGCAAGAGGCATCAATAAACGGCTGACATTGATATGTGAACTGACCGCCATACTGACCACGATGGGAAGCATCAAAGCCACTGTCCCGGTATTGCTGACGAATGCACCGATAAAGGCGGTAACAAGCATGATCAGTACAAATAACTTGAGTTCATTTCCACCAGCTAATTTTAAAATATGACTACTTATCATCTTTGCAAGTCCAGTCTGCAGAATGGCACCACCAACCACAAACAGCCCTATCATCATAATTACAATTGGATTCGAAAAGCCTGTTAAAGCTTCCTCAGGAGTCAATATTCCAAAAACGATTAGCAATACCAAAGCACACAAGGCGACCAAATCGGAGCGTACCTTGCCACTCATAAAGAAGAACGCGGATAATAATAATATAAGCAGTGTTATAATCATGTCAGAAAAGTATTTTTAATAAGTATAAAACAATGGCATTAATAACATTGCGTCACAAATATCATAAAAATCCGTCGGATATGCAAATCATGAGGGGTTACATGACTAAAAACAATAAATAACTATGATTTATTGCTTTCGCTCCTTTGAAGTAGTTCTTCAATAGTATGAGGGAAATCCTCTCCCATACTTTTCCGATATTCAAGAATAAATGTCGAATATATCTTCGATAGGTTCTCAAAGTCATTTAATTTCTTGTAGGAGTGAATGCAATAAAACAATGCCTGCTCATTTAATGGGTCTCTCTTCAAAATAATAAAGCAAATACGCAAAACATAACGATAGGCATTCTGTTGATAATAATCAGGCAAGTCTTTGGGCAATAACGACAAAATTATATTTTCGGATTCCTGTTTGTATTTATCGAATAAAAGATTCTCTTCATTCTCCAAAAGCTTACCTCTCTCCCATATAGAGAGAAGTCTGTCGCAAGATTGGGGATAGTTTCTCCAAGATGCATGCATGCTAAAATAATCGCAAAAACAAACACCTTCTTTAATAGCAATTTTGAAACTACCTTTATCATTAAGAAGTTTAATTCCATCCAGCTCCATCAAAACTTTACGTAAATTACTAATCGTTACTCCTTTTAGATTTTTAGCTTTATCATCAGACTTATCCGGCCAAAAAATTTCATTTAAAGTATGCGAATGAACTCCTTCACAACCTTCAGTGCTATTCAATAATATATACAAAAATATGTACTTCAACTTTTTGCTAAACAAATAAGTTATATCCCGTCCTGATCTGTTATAGATAGTAAAAATCCCGTATAAGCATATTCTATTACATTCTTTCTCTCGACCTTTCAATGCAACTTGAGGAGAAATTTCATTTAATAAAGTTTCATAATCTTTCTCTTTTACAGACTTATTAGGATAAATATTGTCAGAAATAAAGTTTGGGACATCTCCCTTTTCTTTTCTTTTTTTTCTTCGATAAAAAAGCAGCCACACTCCAACACTTCCCAATGCAATAACACACATTCCAGACAACAGCATCCAATTTAAATCAGCCCGCTCGTCTTTCATTAAATAATACTCGGTTTCGGCTCTACTCACAGGGGGAGCAGATAATACATAAATATTAGCTTTCACCCATTTATTCTCTTCATTAACTTCTTGAGTAACACAATAAAATTCCTTGAGCACCGGGTTATAATATAGTGATACTGTAGAAATGATTGATCCCGAAACAAAGGGTATGGAATCTCCTAATTGCTCCATTTTACCATCAGCTATAGAAATTCGGTATAGTTGTAAACTCGTAAACTTTATATATTGTGCATATCGAATTACATAAAGTGACTTTCCATCCTTTGACAAAATCATCTGCTCCGAAGGTACACGTTTCTCATCTATCGGATGGTTCCAAAGCAACTTAATAGTACCTTGTGTCAAATCAACCTTATACAAATCATTATAATAATTTTGCCCGATGCTTTGATCACCTGACTCATTACCCACTCCTCCATAAATATATAAGCAATTACCTTGTCTTGAAGATGCTATAGAAGAAAAAAAACGAGGTGTCAGATTATCACCTTTAAAATGAATTGTATCCCATCGATCTAAAATCTGATTGTAAGTTAAAAATTTATTGCTATAGGATCGGCTGCCAAATCCTCCAAACACCATATAGCGATTCTTATGACTATCCCACAAACCGTTATGATGATGTAACTGCACTTTCGTGAATGCCTTTCCTACCGGTTGCCACAGAAGTGTAGACATATCTAACGCAGCCATAGTCAAACTATTAGTGGGAAGATTGTTAATTTCATAAGCATATAATTTCCCATCAGTACCATTAATGAAGCTGGTTCCCAGCAGCATTTGGAGAGGCATTCTATTTGCATAAGGTCTTTTTAGCGAACGTTTAGCATTCACTTGATAAACAAAGAGCGAATCAGGTGTTATAAATTCTATCTCCTGTCTTTTCACATTGAACTTCGAGCCCATGCATGCAGAGGCTGTAAACGTAGCAACTTTAGTCCAGTGATATGAATCATTAATTAGCCAATAAGGATTTACCACCATTCCCTGAATATCACCACTACTGTCGTGTACTTCGTGCCCAACGCTCTCATTCAATTTAAAAAAGTAAGTTTGTTCCTTACTCGATATTCTCAGTTTTTGTATGGAAAAAGCAGGAACATCTACCAAATACTCTCTACGTCCAAAGCTTAAAACAGGTTGAATATTTTGAGACCTATTCTCTAAACGGCTTACCCCTCTGGCTACTTTAGTTCCAATCATCAGTAAGCTTTCTCCTGTTACCAAGTCAATATGCAATTTTACGGGAAGCCATTGAGATATTACTGAATCATTAGAAAAGTTCATAGAAATATGATTCATTTTTCCCTCTGTATTGAACTTGAATACACTTGTTTTATCGTTTACATAGCTATAAGTAAGACTATATGCGTCATTATTAGCAGGGTTAACCATGTGAAACAGATAACCAAAAGTTTCACTTTGAGAAATTCTCAATGTGAACTCAATATCAATATAGTCAGAAAAGACAGGTCGATTTTCTTTATTGAAAAGCTTATAAGAAGTACGTTGTTCTATAGGGACTTTATTACCATAGAATCGCAAACCTTGAGCAGATGTATAAGGAGTCGCGAATAAGATGATAATCAACACAACAACTATGGATTTATATTTTGTGTATTCTATCATATTGTAAAGCTTACATTTGCGGGCATAAAGGTAATATTTAAAATAATATATTTTATGAAAATCCTATTATTTAAAAATTAGTTAATATCATTTTCTTGGAAAATGAATTATAGGGTTAAAATATGCAAGATATTAATGAGTTTTATCGATTAATTAACCCTAATTTAATTTTTCTATTAATATCGTATATGTTTTTTTGCCATAAATTAATTTATTAGAAAACAATTATCATGAGAAAAAAGCATTATATGGTATTCCTTATATACTCTTTCTTAACAATGTATATTTGCGAGAATAGTATAGCCCAAAACTTTGATTCAACTCCCAAAATCAACTATACAAAATTAGTCGATACTCGGATTGGGAGCGAAGGTAGTGGATTAAGTTGTGGATATACTTATATCGGAGCAAGTTATCCTTTTGGAATGATACAATTTACTCCTTCTTTTTTTTCACCGCAAAAAGGAATAGTAGTCAACCAAATGTCCGGATCCGGATGTCCGCACATGGGTAATTTCCCGGTACTACCCATTGGCGGAGAAATAACAAAATCCCCTAAAGATATGGATAGTTTTCCGCGCTATAAAACAATAAAAGAAGCAATAGCAGGTTACTGTTCCATACAAATGCAAGATGAGACTATATGTGATATCACTACATCTAAACGAAGTGGAATAATCCGATTCACATTCCCAGCAAATGAGAAGAAAGGTACTGTCTTAATTGGTGCCGGAGTGAGTTCCACAGAACTTTCCAACGCCTTTATTAGAATCACCTCTCTTTCTTCCTGCGAAGGATATGCCGAAGGAGGCGATTTCTGTGGTTATAAAACAGATTATCGTATATTCTTTGTGGCAGAGTTTAATCGTAATGCTAAAGAATTCGGCACATGGAAAGGCGATAATTTAAAAGAAGGAAGAAGTCAAATTGGAGGGATTCAGTCGGGCGGATATTTTACGTTTGATACAGAACACAATCAGAATATCGAATATAAAATAGCTATTTCTTATGTATCTATTGAAAATGCAAGAGAAAACCTCCGTGCAGACAATAATGGGCGTAACTATCAACAAGTGCTGACAGACACTCAAAATGAGTGGAATAGACAATTAGGGAAAATTGAGGTTCAATCTGAAAATAGAGATAAGCTTACCCAGTTCTATACCCATTGGTATCACGCTTTAATTCATCCCAATATATTTAATGATGTAAACAGAGAGTATATCGGAGCTGATTTTACAATTCATAAAACTGAACAAGGGAGAGAATGTTATACTACTTTCAGCGGGTGGGATACCTATCGCACTCAGTGTCAACTTTTAGCAATGTTCTATCCGAAAGAGAGTTCCGATATGATGCAGTCTGCTGTGAACTTTGCAGAACAATCAGGAGGATACGGTAGATGGATTGCCACCAACATAGAAACCGGAGTAATGCATGGTGATCCCATGCCCATTATTATTGCAAATACATACGCTTTTGGTGGACGTGATTTCAATATTGAAACAGCTTATAAATATATGAAACATGCAGCTTGTATCCCTGGCGTATACTCACAAAATGTAGAAGTTCGCCCCAAACTGTCCAACTATATCAATAAAGGCATAGAAAATGCTTCTTTGTGTCTTGAGTATACGTCATCAGATTATGCAATCGGGCAGTTTGCTTTACAGGCCATAAAGAATGAGCAAGATGCCTTCTTTTTTATGAAACGCTCACTTAATTGGAAAAACTTATACGATCCTTCAACCAATTGGCTGCGCTCACGCAATACTCAAGATCTTAGCTGGAAGAATCCAAACGCTGATTGGCGTGAAGCAACCAAAGAAAACTATTTCTGGATGGTCCCTTATGATTTGAAAACATTGATAGATACAATCGGAGGGAAAAAAATCGCATCCAAGCGCTTGGATAGTCTATTTGTGCGTTTAGATGCAGGATATGACGACCATTATTTTGCAGCAGGTAATGAACCCGATTTTCAAGTTCCTTGGATATACAATTGGACCGATCGTCCATATAAAACATCCGAAACGGTACATCGAATATTAAATGAAATGTACACTTCAAAACCTAATGGATTACCGGGAAACGATGATTGTGGGTCAATGGGAGCATGGTACGTTTTTGCTTCGATGGGGTTATATCCAATGATTCCGGGTATAGCAGGATTCAGTATTAGTGCACCTTATTTTGAGAAGATTAGATTACATCTTACTAAAGGGACTCTCACGATAGAAGGAGGCAGCATATCTAAACCCTATATATGCAGTGTGAAAGTCAATGGCGTTCACATGAAAAGAACTTGGATTGATTGGTCTAAAATTGAAAATGGGGGTGCTATCACTTATAAGACAAGCGATAGAATTAATAAGAAATGGGGATTATAATTACGTTGCTAATTATAACAATTTGCGATAGTTCAAAAGACTATTTATCTAATACACAGAAATAAGAAGCTTCCCCAAAACAGAATTGAATTTTCCATTTTACGCTAAATATATGATGAACGACAAGAACGTACACGAATATTGAGAATCCCTTAATTCGAATTAATCAGGAAGAAATAAAATAATAATTTATTTCTTCTATTAATTAACCAGCATTTAACCTCCGTCTTAATATCATGCTAGTTATTTCGTAATCATTAATATGGATATAATTCTTTTCGCAATTAATGTCGCTCCACCTATTGTAGTTGTATAACAATTAAAAAGAGGTAATTAAAATACGATTGAAATGATGCGCATCATACATATTATAGATCTTTTTATTAACTAATGAATTTATTTTTATGAAAAAAAAAGAAAGGCTAAAGATCAGATTAAAGAGATGGAGGTTCGCTATACTTCTAGCGGCTTGTGTTCTTCAGTCTGGTGGTTTGAAAGCTGAATTTTACGAGGTCTCTACTGCAAAGAGCCCGGCACAATCTGAAGTCACGGTCAAAGGCCAGGTGAAGGATCAGAATGGCGATGTTCTTCCCGGAGTCAACATTATGGTAAAGGGTTCCCGCGAAGGTGGAACCATTACGGACATTAACGGTAAATTTA